>Ga0233426_10000977_pt1 | contig 27744 bp, 27 predicted proteins | sample SI_118_April2016_6_FD_179875 | JGI IMG/M metagenome (GOLD analysis project Ga0233426, IMG submission 179875) | Seawater microbial communities from Saanich Inlet, British Columbia, Canada - SI_118_April2016_10_MG | ecosystem: Environmental > Aquatic > Marine > Inlet | place: Canada: British... | reverse complement strand
TCTATGCACTTTTGCCGCTCGCAGCCTCTGCTTTCTATGCGTTGGTTAGCGTCACTGCGCGGCTGTTTGATGATGATGTTCCTAGCCCATTGGTAAACCTTTATTCATCGTTCACCGCTGCGATTGGCGCGTTCCTGATCGCCTATTTCTGGACTGGTTTCACACCGATTGCCTCTGCCTCTGATTTAGGGTGGATCATCGCAATGGGTGGTTTTGGGGGGACGGCTGTTTTGTTCCTGATCGTCAGCTACCGGATGACGGAACAAAGCAATCTTGCGCCTTTCAGCTACTTCGGAATTCCGCTTGCGTTTGTGCTGGGCTGGTTGTTCTTTGATGAGGCCCCATGGGGCACATTATTTCCCGGCGCGATCCTGATCGCAGCGGGCGGTTTGCTGATTGTATGGCGGGAAAGAACGCAGTCGAAACAGAGTTAGACAAAGACGTCCTGCACCTCTTGCTCACCCACACCAAACACGCGTTTGTAGCGTTCGATTTCGGCCTTCGGGCCCATCGCTTTGTTCGGGTTATCCGACAGCTTTACCGTGGGTGATCCGTTAGCTTCAACTGCCTTACAGACCAGAGAAAACGGGGCCAGCGCATCGTCGGGCACAAGTGCGCGAAAGTCATTGGTCAGCAGTGTGCCCCAACCGAATGATATGTTGGTTTTGTCGTGGAACTGCCCATGTAAATCTTTGATCTTATCGACGTCCAGCCCATCGCTAAAGATGACGCGTTTTTCACGTGGATTTTCGCCGCGGGATACCCACCAATCGATCGCGATTTGTGCCGCAGTCGCAGGGTCCCCACTGTCGATTCGAATGCCAGTCCAACTGGCTAACCAATCAGGTGCTTTATCAAGGAAACCTTGGGTGCCGTAGGTGTCAGGTAGGATGATCCTAAGGTTGCCTTCGTGTTCATCACGCCAGTCTTTTAGAACGTCATATGGTGACTGTGCGAGTGCTGCGTCATCTTCAGCTAAGGCCGCGTAAACCATAGGTAATTCGTGAGCGTTGGTACCGATGGCTTCCATCTCGCGGCTCATTGCGATTTTACAATTTGAGGTGCCAGAAAACGAACTCCCTAACCCTTCACGCATCGCTTGTGCACACCAGTCTTGCCATAGGTAGGAATGACGGCGGCGGGTTCCAAAATCAGCGACCGAGAGACCCTTGATATCGCGCAGAACCTCGATCTTTTCCCAAACGCGTGTCATGGCGCGGGCGTATAAAATTTGCAGTTCGAACTTGTCCATTTTGTCCAAAACCGCACGACCGCGCAGCTCCATTAAAATCGCCAAAGCTGGGATTTCCCACAGCATGACTTCGTGCCACTTTCCCTCAAACGTCAGCTCGTATTGATCGCCCACGCGCTCAAGGTGATAGGGTGGCAAACGCAGTCCTTCGAACCATTCCATAAAGTCGGGTTGGAACATCTGGCGTTTGCCATAAAACGTGTTCCCGCGCAGCCATGTGCTTTCTCCACGGCTAAGCGAAAGGGAGCGTACGTGATCCAACTGCTCGCGCAATTCGCCCTCATCAATCAGGTCGGCCAATGGGATTTTGGTCGAGCGGTTGATAAGGCTAAATTTGACGTGGGTGTCTGGCTTGTTGTGAAAAATGCTTTGGCACATCAACAGTTTGTAAAAGTCGGTATCGATCAGGGATCGCACAATTGGATCAATCTTCCATTTGTGGTTCCAAACGCGTGTTGCAATATCGACCATTTTTCGGCTCCGGATGGGTGCTTAGGCGCTTAAAGCAAACGCACATGTGACTTGCAAGGATCAGGCGAGTGTTACGCCCGCTGCCTTCATGCCCGCAATCGCAGCATCCAACGATCCATCCATGTTGATGGCGCGGCAAAGATCCCTGTTTACGGTGACATCAAACCCCAACTTGGCGGCGTCCACGGCTGAGAAATTGACGCAAAAATCTGTGGCCAATCCAACCATGACCAGTTTGGAAATCCCGCGGGTGCGCAGGTATCCCTCAAGTCCGGTTGGGGTCTTTTGATCGTTCTCAAAAAAGGCCGAATAACTATCGATTGAGGGGTTGTAACCTTTGCGAATAATCATATCAGCGCAGTCCTGATTTAGATCGGCATGAAATAACGCGCCGTCCGTCCCTTGAACGCAGTGATCTGGCCAAAGAACCTGATCGCCATAAGGCATCTTTGTTAGTTCATACGGCCCTTTGTCTGCGTGTGAGGATGCGAAGGACGAATGGCCCGCAGGGTGCCAATCTTGGGTTAGCACAACGGCGTCTGCCCTCGGCATCAACGCATTGATGCCCGACACAATCTCATGTCCTCTAGAAACGGCCAAAGCGCCATTTGGGCAAAAGTCATTTTGCACATCAATTACGATCAACGCATGGGTCATCAGGTATCCTTCAACGGTATTTGTAGCGGAGGTATGATCGCTGCAAGCTGGCGTTAATGCAAACCCCTTGTCCAACGACCCACTTAGGCGTATCTGAGCGCCCATGATTACAATTGCTGCATTATACCATTTCACCCGTTTCGAAGATGCTGACGCATTGCGTCCAGCTGTGCGCGCCTTGTGTAACGAGCAAGACGTAAAGGGCACGATCCTGTTCGCCAATGAAGGGGTCAACGGAACGATTGCCGGTCCACGCGCAGGAATCGAAGCCGTTCTGGCGCACCTGCGCAGTCTTCCGGGTTGTGCTGGTTTGGAGTGGAAAGAAAGCTTTAGCGAAAAGCAGATTTTTGGCAAAATCAAAGTACGCCTGAAGCGTGAAATCGTGACGATGGGCCAGCCCGATGTTGATCCGCTTTCTGCTGTGGGCAACTATGTGCAAGCCAAAGATTGGAATGATCTGATCGCGCAAGACGACGTTGTCGTGATCGATACGCGCAATGACTATGAAGTGGCGATCGGCACCTTTGAAGGCGCGATTGATCCTGAGACGTCCACTTTTGGTCAGTTCCCCGCGTGGTGGGAAGCCAACAAAGAACGCTTCCATAACAAGAAAGTCGCAATGTTCTGTACAGGCGGTATTCGTTGTGAGAAATCGACCAACTATCTGTTGGGGCAGGGCGTTGAGGATGTGTACCACCTTAAGGGTGGGATCCTGAAATACCTTGAAGAAGTGCCAGAAGCGCAAAGCACATGGCAAGGCGATTGCTTTGTTTTTGATAACCGTGTCAGCGTTGGCCACGGTCTGAAAGTTGGTGAGCATACATTGTGCCACGCCTGCCGCCGCCCGTTGTTTCCAGAAGACATGATGCGCGCTGAATTTACCGTTGGCATTAGCTGTCATCAATGTGTTGATGAGACGTCCGATTCAGACAAAGAGCGGTTTCGCGAGCGTCAAAAGCAGATCGAATTATCACGCAAACGTGGCGAAGATCACATGACGGCGAATGGTTCCTAAGCCGGTTTTTCACATTAGGCCTTATATACTTACAGACAATTGAAATTGTTAAGAACTGCTTAACAGCTGCCTGCTAATTTTAACCTTGGGTTAAATTGAGGTGGTGGATATGGGCGCGCAGCTGAATGCCGCACCAGTCATCATTAAGCGTAAAAAATTATCAAAGGGGGTGGGCACCATGGTGGTGTTTGGAAGGTCGCGTATGCTGACTTTGTGACCGCGATGATGGTGTTTTTTATGTTGAGTGACTTAACCGATGTGCGCCTCGCACTGCGGGAAGCCGGTTTTACCACCGTTGCGCGGATTGAGCAGGCTATTAACACGGACTTTGGCAATCGTGTTGCATTGATGACAAATTCTGGAACGGTTTCTTTGAATGTTCCGTCGACTAAGACGCGTTCCGTTGCCCATGCGCTTGGACGGATCGAAAACATAGAAATTGAGCTGGAACGCAAAGCGCGTGTTGTGGTGGACCAACGATCAGGGGCAATTGTGATGGGTGAAGATTTTAGACTGTCACGGGTTGCCGTTTCCCAAGGTAGTCTAGTCCTTCGCATCCAAGAGGCACCACTTGCTGTGCAACCGAATCCATTTGCAGCAGGAGAAACGGTTGTTGTTCCTCGAACCGATGTTGCGATCGAAGAGGAACCCGGAATTGGTCTTGCTGAAGTACCCGATGGGGCGTCGTTGTCAGAAGTGATCGCCGGCTTGATTGCTTTAGGCGTCGCGCCCCGCGATATGATCGACATTTTGCAAAGCATCAAAGCAGCAGGCGCGCTTCATGTGGAGTTTATTGTCAACTAGTTGTAGTTGGCGCTGGAAATTTGAATCAGCGCCAACTGATTTTTAGAAGTCGAGGTTTTCAACGCTCAGTGCATTTTGTTGAATGAACTCACGACGTGGTTCAACAACGTCACCCATTAGTTTGGTGAACAGATCATCGGCTTCTGCCATGTCTGACACCTGTACTTGCAGCAAAATACGTGCGTCTGGATCAAGAGTGGTCTCCCAAAGCTGATCTGGGTTCATCTCACCAAGGCCCTTGTAGCGTTGTAGGGACAGGCCTTTTTCGCCTTCACCTAAAATGGCGTCCAGCAAATCAATTGGGCCATGGATAACTTGGCTGCGATCTTTTCGAACCAAGGTGGCCGGCAATTCGTAAACGTCTTGCAGGCTTTTGGTAAAGCTACCCGTTTTACGGGCTTCGCCAGAACGCAACATTTTCCCATCCAATGTTCGAACTTCTTCGACACCGCGCAAAATACGAGCCAAACGCATACCGTGATCTTGCGTGATACGGCCGCTCCAGCCTTTTTCGTATTCTACAGCAATTAAATTTAAACGAGCTGCCAGTTTGTCAGCGGTTCCTTGTAAGTCACCATCAACGGCACCCGGTACAAAAGCACCAGAAATCGCGGCTTGTTCCAAAATGTGACGCGGATAATGGGTTGGGAAGGCTTGGAAAACGCGGCGTAATTGGCGCGCTTCGTCGACAATGCGAATAAGATCCTGACCTGATATTTCTTCGCCGTTGCCCTGGCGGAGAACTGCACCCTCTATACCTTGCTGGACCAAATAGTCGTCCATCTCGGCTTGATCCTTCAGGTAAACTTCTGAGCGACCACGCGAAACTTTGTAGAGCGGTGGTTGTGCTATATATAGGTGACCATTTTCGATCAGCTCGGGCATTTGACGGAAGAAGAAAGTCAAAAGTAGCGTGCGGATGTGTGCACCATCGACGTCAGCATCAGTCATGATGACGATCTTGTGGTAACGTAGCTTTGCGAGGTTGAATTCCTCACGTCCAATGCCCGTACCTAAGGCCATGACCATATTGCCGATTTCTTGTGATCCCAGCATGCGATCAAAGCGCGCGCGTTCAACGTTCAGAATTTTACCTTTGAGTGGCAAGATGGCCTGTGTCTTACGGTCACGTCCAGTCTGTGCAGAACCACCAGCGCTGTCACCCTCCACAAGGAAGATTTCAGTGTTAACCGGATCTTTGTCAGAACAATCTTTTAGCTTCGAGCTGAGGAAGTTCATGTCCATTGGGTTCTTGCGGCGTGTCAGATCACGGGCCTTGCGTGCGGCCTCACGGGCCAATGCAGCTTCGATGATCTTCCCAACAATGATTTTCGCTTCAGTTGGATTTTCTTCAAACCATTCGGCCAATTTTTCGTTCACCATGCCTTCAACGGCTGGACGCACTTCAGAACTGACCAGTTTGTCTTTGGTTTGGGAGCTAAATTTCGGATCTGGAACCTTAACAGAAAGAACACAGGTTAGACCTTCACGCGCGTCATCACCAGTGAAGGTAATTTTCTCCTTCTTCGCGATTCCTGTGGACTGTGCATAGTTATTGATGGTCCGTGTCAGCGCCCCACGGAAACCCGCCATGTGCGTGCCGCCGTCGCGTTGCGGAATATTGTTTGTGAAGGGCAGAACGTTCTCGTGATAGCTATCGTTCCACCACATTGCGACCTCAACGACGATGTCGTCGCGCTCGCCGATGATATAGATCGGCTCTGGCATCACAGTGGCTTTTGACCGGTCAAGATACTTAACAAATTCTTTGACTCCGCCGTCGTAATACAATTCGCTTCGCAGTGGCTCAACTGGACGATCATCACGCAAAATGATCCGAACACCTGAGTTCAAGAATGCCAATTCACGAAGACGTTTTTCTAGCGTCTCAAAAGAGTATTCGAGGTTCGAAAAGGTGTTTGTAGAAGCCAAGAAGCGTACTTCGGTCCCTGTGCGATCACCACATTCGCCGACCACCTTGAGGTGCTCAACTGTGTCGCCGTGAGCAAAGCGTGCTACGTGCTCTTTTCCCTCACGCCAAATGCGCAGGTCCAGTTCAACAGACAGTGCGTTCACAACTGAGACACCAACACCGTGCAGACCACCCGAAACTTTGTAAGAGTTGCTATCGAACTTACCACCAGCGTGAAGCTGCGTCATGATAACTTCGGCTGCTGAAACACCCTCTTCTTCGTGGATACCCACTGGAATCCCACGTCCGTTGTCGCTGACTGAAACGGATGAATCGGCGTTAATTGTTACAGTTACTGCGTCAGCATGCCCTGCAAGGGCTTCATCGATGCCGTTGTCCACAACTTCGTAAACCATGTGGTGCAGACCTGAACCGTCATCGGTATCACCGATGTACATCCCTGGGCGCTTCCTAACGGCTTCTAACCCTCTGAGAACCTTAATGGAATCTGCGCCATACTCTTCGGGGACTTGCTCGTTGTCAGCCATGCCATTGCACCTTTATTATTTTGTAACAGTATATAGTTTTTTAAGAGGATTGTCACGCGTCAGGCACAACATTTTGTGTCAGAGGACGGCAATGACCAGCCCAACAAGAATGAGCAATACGCCTGATCCTATATTGAACTTTTTTAGAAGTGTGGGAGAGGATAAAAGTCCACGAATTTGCCCAACACATCCTGCTAAAACAAGGTTCCCTACAAATGGAACAGCTACCGATATTGCTAGGATGATGGCTATGTCGATCGTAGTGACTGTGCGCAAATCAAAGAACCCTGGCAGCACACCCATGTAAAATATGACAGCTTTAGGATTGCCAAGAATTGCGGCGATTCCTGCAAGAAAACCGGCCCACATTCCCGGGCGTGTCAATCTGCTGTCGCTTGAAATGGTTTGTCCCGCGTGTCGGATAAGCGCCCAACCCATGGCAATGAAAACTCCACAAGCGACCCACCGAAGTACAATCATGAAGGTATCAAAGACTGATAAGATCCAAGAAATCCCAAGTATGGCGATCAATGGCCAAACAATATCTCCAACCGCAACACCTAGGGCCAAGGGCCACGCAGCGTGAAAGCCACCTGAAAGCCCACGTGCAGTTAATGCGACCAAGACAGGCCCGGGGGTCAAAAAGAGGATGAGCAGCGCGCCAGCGTAAAGCAGCAGGTCGTTTGGATCTAGTGTCATTACATGGCTCTAACTATGGATGTGCCTGCGTCTTCGATGACTTCAAGGTATTGGGCGCGATCACCTAAGCTGTCAAACAGCTCGGTGCCTGTGCCGGTCATCCATGCTTGGGCCCCTAAAGCTGAAATTTCGTCGTACAAAGCAGCGCGGCGGTCCGCGTCTAAGTGGGCTGCAACTTCATCAAGCAACAAAAGCGGTGGCGCACCGAAATCTTGTGCCAAGGCGCGGGCATTGGCGAGGATCAGTGAGACCAGCAGCGCTTTTTGTTCTCCGGTTGAACAGTCGCGTGCAGGTACGCCCTTGGCCTTGAAGGTGCCGATTAAGTCTGCGCGATGTGGTCCAATCAATGTACGACCTGCCGCCAAATCACGCGGGCGATTTTCGGCCAACGCAGTACAGAGGTCATCTACTGACGTGGGTAAAGGGCCGTCGGCATAAGTCAGTTCAAGGGAGGCAATTGGAAAAGCAGTGACAGCATCTGTTTGGGCTGTTTCGATTTGCGTTAATGCAGACAATCGGTTGTTGTGGATCGCAACGCCCGTCTCAGCCATGGTTGCCTCAAGTGCAGTGTACCAATGGGGGTCGCGCACCATATCTTTCAGCAGACGATTGCGTTCTCGCATCGCCTTTTCGTAGGTCAGGGATAGTTCGGCATGGCGCGGTTCAAAACTAAGGGTCATGCGGTCCAGAAAACGCCTGCGCCCCTCTGCGCCCTCGATCCATAGGCGGTCCATGGAGGGGATCAGCCATAGGACACGCGCAACGCGGCCCAACCCAGTTTGAGGGGCTGCCTTTTCGTCTATGCGTAGTTGTCGGGCTGCACCCGCTTCAGACCAAATATCAATCACGTGTGTTTGTGTTGGCGCATGCAGCAACCCGCTGATTTTCCAGCCCAACGCTTCGGGTCGTCTTGCCATATCCTCGGCACTGGCCCGACGAAAGCCACGGCCTGGGGAAAACAGCGAAACCGCTTCTAGTATATTGGTTTTGCCAGCACCATTCGGACCGAACAACGCAACAGGGCGTTGATCGACAGAAATACGAGCAATTTTGTGAGATCGGAAATGCGAAACGATCAGTGAGGAAAGGTACAATGACATGTCCGTGACCTTTCTTGTTCCAAAAGCACTACAGCCAGTTTTTTAGGCTTAGACACGCATCGGCATGACGACATAAACTGCGGAAAGGTCATTGCCTTCACGCATCAATGTCGGGTCGCCTGATGAATTGAACATGAATACAGCATTTTCGCGATCAACTTGGTTTGCAATCTCAAGCAGATACTTGGCGTTAAAGCCAATTTCCAAGGGTTCATCGCTATAGGCAACTGCCAGCTCTTCTTCGGCAGCGCCGCTGTCTGGTGCGTTAACGGAAAGGATCAAACGATCTTCTTCCAACTGCAATTTAACAGCGCGTGATCGCTCTGATGAAACAGTGGCAACACGATCAACTGCTTTTGCAAAATCAGCGGCATCAACTTCCAACTTACGTGTATTTCCTTGTGGGATGACGCGTGTGTAGTCAGGAAATGTGCCGTCGATGACTTTAGATGTCAGCGTGATGTTTGGCGTCGCAAAGCGGACCTTCGTTTCAGAAATAGAAACGGCAATCATCATATCATCATCGTCAAGAAGCTTGCGCATTTCTCCAACTGTTTTGCGCGGAACGATGACGCCCGGCATATCTGAAGCACCTTCAGGTAGGTCCGCATCGATGCGGGCAAGACGGTGTCCGTCTGTTGCAACACAGCGAAGTACTTTTCCGCCATCTGACTCAGAAATGTGCATGTAAACACCGTTCAAATAGTAACGGGTTTCTTCTGTTGAGATTGCGAATTTTGATTTATCAAACAAGCGGCGCAGAACAGGCGCGGGAACGCTAAAGTTTGAAGCATATTCCGAAGAGGCCATGACGGGAAAATCTTCGCGTGGCAAAGTTGCCAGTGAGAAATTTGAGCGGCCTGCTTCAACGGTCAAACGACCGGCTGCGCTGTCGGCTGTCAAAGTGACCAATGCGCCGTCTGGCAGTTTGCGTACAATTTCGTGCAGTGTTGTTGCGGACACAGTTGTCGCGCCCGCGCGCTCAACTTGTGCGGGTGCTTTGTCGACAGCTTCGATATCAAGGTCGGTTGCACGGAAGGATACATCTGATCCTTCGGCTTCAATCAAGACGTTCGCAAGGATTGGAATGGTGTTACGGCGTTCAACAACCGACTGCGCTTGAGCCACTGCTTTTAGCAGATCACTGCGTTCGATACTGATTTTCATGTGGCTTCTCCAATCCCGACTGTCGGGACAGTCAAAATACCCTGTCCCGTCATATTCTCAAGCGTTTAATTGGTTTTGAGGCGGATTAGCTGGGCCGTCAAGTGAAGCTGCCACATTAGTGGGACTTTTAGATCAAGCTTCGAGTAAACGGCGCAGTAATTCCAAGTCTTCAGCCATCTGCCCATCTTGAACTTTCAGCTCTTCAATACGGCGAACACCGTGCATGACTGTTGTATGATCACGGCCCCCAAAACGGCGTCCAATTTCTGGCAACGACCGGCTGGTCATCTTCTTACAAAGATACATTGCAACCTGACGTGGGCGTGCATAGCTGCGCAAACGTTTTGGGCCAATCATATCGCTGAGACGAATATTGAAGTGATCGGACACTTTGCGCTGAATCTCTTCAACTGTGATTTTACGCTCAGATGCGCGCAGAACATCGGCCAAACAATCTTGGGTTAGTTCCATGTTGATTTCGCGGCCAACAAGCGATGCGAATGCAAATAGACGGGTCAACGCGCCTTCAAGAACACGAACGTTGGTTGAAATGCGGTGCGCAAGAAACTCGAGCACGCCATCTTCCACTTTAAGGCCCGGATAGTTGGCTTGTTGCATCTCTACCTTGCTTTGCATGATGCCAAGACGCAGTTCGTAGTCTGTTGGGTGCAGATCGACGACCAAACCACATTGCAGACGTGACTTAACACGATCTTCAAGATCCTTGATCTCGCCTGGTGCACGGTCAGCTGAGATGATGATCTGTTTGTTTTGGTCAACAAGTGCGTTGAACGTGTGGAAGAACTCTTCTTGTGTGCTGTCTTTGCCCGCAATGAATTGAACGTCGTCTACCATCAGAACATCAACGGAACGAAAGATTTCTTTGAAATCCATCATCTTGCGATCACGCAAGGCTTGCACAAAGCGATACATGAATTGTTCGGCTGAGAGATACAAAACGTTTAGGTCCGGGCGGCTGGTTTGCAATTCCCAAGCGATCGCATGCATCAGGTGTGTTTTACCAAGCCCAACGCCACCATAAAGGAACAGGGGGTTGAACGTAACTGGGCCACCCTCAGCAACGCGTTTTGCAGCTGCGTGGGCCAATTCGTTTGGTTTACCAACCACAAAGCTGTCGAACGTAAAACGCTTATCAAGTGGTGCGGTGTTTAAAGTTGGGCGAGGAGCTGCAACCTTCACAGCTGGTGCAGTCGCGGTTGGAGCACTTGAACGTGATGTTGAAGTGCACGTTGGGACGGCAAAGCTTAGACGGCAAACAGATGGGTCAACTGTACGTAACTCGTGCAGAATCGCGTCAGAAAAATTTTGGCTTACGTAGTTTCCAAGAAAGTTGGTTGGGACGTGGAAGGTTGCAATACCATTTTGCAAGTCACGAAACTTAAGAGGTTCGATCCATGTCTTGAAGTTGTTCTGACCGATTTTTTTGAGCAACTGTTGGTTCAGTTGTTCCCACTCTTGTTGTGTCATATTCCGCGTACCATTCATTCTTGTATTTTTACCAAACGCGCGACTTTTCGCATTCAGCATTTTTACAATTCACTTAGCCAATGGGCGAGAGAATTGGCTCTGTTCCCAATAGAAAACAGCTCCTCTCGTTTGGTTTTTGACAGATAGGGTTTGTACCTAGCAAAATCACGGCAGTGATATCTAACTAAATTTCATCCCGTTCCGTAGACCAATATATCAGACAGGCTCACATTGCCTCAGCAATGCTAAGCAGAAATAGAATCAACGCATGGCGTTTTTTCAACTTTCAGCCCAACGGTTTCGTCCCAGAAACTGTTGGGTTTGAACTATCCCCCAGTGGGCGAAGTGAATCGCTTGAGACAGTGGTAACAAGTTCGAGAGTGGTGCGGCAACAGAACTTCATTGTTGACTCAGTGATTCCACAAAAAGAATCGAATGGGCCGTTTTTTGGGCACTAAAAACGAAAAAAGGCACCGCCGTAAGCGATGCCTTTTTCACAATAATTCTGAGCGGTTTAAGCGATTGCTTTAACACGTGCAGACAGGCGCGAAATTTTACGCGACACTGTGTTCTTGTGGAAAATACCTTTGGTCACACCGCGCATCAGCTCAGGCTGTGCTGCACGAAGTGCTGCAGTTGATGCTTCTTTGTCACCAGATTCGATGGCTTCTTCGACAGCACGCAGGAATGTTTTGATGCGCGAGCGACGCGCTTTGTTTATAGCAGCACGACGTTCGTTTTGACGTGCGCGTTTCTTGGCTTGAGGCGTATTTGCCATATTATCTCGTCCCGTTTCATGTTCGGTGCGGTAGTTTTATACAGCTAAAAGCTGCGGTGAAGTCGCGTACTTAGGCCCGAAGTGGCTATGAGTCAATCAATGATTGGCTTTACTTGTCGCGGAACTGTGCTTCGCGTTTTTCTAGGAATGCTGACATGCCTTCAGATTGATCCTCGGTCGCGAAAAGTGCGTGGAAAACGCGGCGTTCAAACAACAGCCCCTCGTTTAAGGAAACCTCATAAGAGCGATTTACAGACTCCTTAACAGCCATAGTCGAAAGAATCGATTTTTCAGAGATCTTTTGTGCCGCGCCCAGCGCTTCTTCGATCAAACGCTTAACTGGAACAACACGGCTAACTAAGCCGCTACGCTCTGCTTCGTCCGCATCCATGAAGCGCCCGGTTAGATTCATATCCATTGCTTTGGATTTGCCAACAAAACGAGTCAAACGTTGTGTGCCGCCAATACCAGCCATGACACCGAGGTTGATTTCGGGCTGCCCGAATTTGGCAGTCTCAGAGCAGATAATGAAATCGCACATCATTGCCAATTCAGCACCACCGCCCAATGCATATCCTGATACGGCTGCGATAATTGGCTTGCGTACACGCAAAATTTGATCGGTCTCTGGAGTAAATAGGTCCGTGGTAAACGCTTCGACAAATGTCATTGCGCGCATCATCGCGATGTCGGCACCAGCAGCAAATGCCTTTTCGGAGCCTGTCAGTACAATGCAACGCACCTTGTCATTAGCTTGGCAGGCGGTCATCGCATCGGCCAATTCTCCCAACAACTGCGCGTTCAAAGCATTCAACGCATCCGGGCGGTTTAGCGTGATAAGTGCGACGTGGTTTTCAACATCAACAATGATGGTTTCATATGCCATTTAGTTTCTTTCGTTTTGCCAGTCATAGCTGATTTAGTACCACGGCTGAAGTTCGTTTCAAGCTAAGTTTGGCAAGTGGGGCAATGGAACGATGATCTGCCTGACTGAACAATCCGTTCAATTGCATTTGTGCAACCTGCTGCGCGACATGGTTCGCCTTCGCGCCCATAAACGTCAAAAGAATGTTGAAAATATCCAAGCTCTCCATCCGCTTGGCGGAAATCTTTCAGGGAGGAACCGCCTGCTTCAATCGCTTCAGATAAGACATCACGGATAATTGGAACCAGCGATCTGACCCGAGGTTTTGTTAGGTCTTTGGCAAGTCGTGCGGGCGAGATGCCTGCGCGAAAAAGGGCTTCACAGACGTATATGTTGCCTAAGCCGCAGACGATTCTCTGATCCAGGAGTGCAGATTTGACCGGTGATTTCTTGTTTTCGAAAGCTGCGATTAAGACTAATTCGTTAAAATCGTTCCCAAGGGGTTCAGGGCCCAGCGCTACCAGTAATTTGTGTTTGTCAGCGGTTGCCGTGTCCAATAAATCCATCGCGCCGAAGCGACGTGGATCGTTAAAAGTCACGCGTGACCCGTTACTCATGTGAAAAACCACGTGATCGTGTTTTTCGGGTGCTGGGTGTTCGTGCACAAATTGCCCCAATGGATCACCAGAAATCAGCATACGGCCGGACATGCCCAAGTGGATTAGTAATGTTTCACCACTGCTCAAGTCTGCCAGCACGTATTTCGAACGTCTACGCAGCTTCAAAACGGTCTTACCAGTCAGGCGCTCAGACATATTCTCAGGGAAGGGCCACCGCAGATCAGGACGGTTTACATCTGCCTTAACAATAACCTGCCCCTCCATAGCTGGTGTTAAACCGCGACGGACTGTCTCAACCTCTGGAAGTTCGGGCATTGGATGCTCACTTTTATTAACGGGCGCAGGACGATACCTGTGACAAAGGGGTGTATTGTGCGTGGGCCCCAGCCCCTTATAACAAGGGCATATTGTAAGGACGACAAGACCTATGACTCAAGATAGCGTAAATACTACCCATTTCGGCTTTGAAACCGTACCTGAAGGCGAAAAAGCTGGTCGGGTACAGGGCGTGTTCAACTCTGTTGCTAGTAATTACGACATTATGAACGATGTCATGAGCATGGGCATCCACCGCATTTGGAAAAATGCGATGATGGATTGGTTGGCCCCGCGCAGTGGTCAAAAGCTATTGGATGTTGCTGGTGGTACCGGTGATGTGTCGTTCAAATTCCTAAAACGTGCTGGAAGCGGTCATGCGACAGTTCTTGATCTGACAGAACCTATGTTGATCGAGGGACGCAAGCGGGCCGAGGCCGAAAGCATGCAAGACAACCTTGATTGGGTTGTTGGCGATGCGATGGCATTGCCGTTCGAGGACAACAGTTTTGATGTTTATACAATCAGCTTTGGCATTCGTAACGTGACCCGCCCACAGGAGGCGCTGAACGAAGCGTATCGAGTGCTGCGTCCGGGTGGTCGTTTGATGGTTTTAGAATTCAGCCAACTGCCGAATGCAGCAATGCAAAAAGCATATGATCTGTATTCATTCAATGTGATCCCCAGGATGGGTAAAATGATCGCCAACGATAGTGAAAGTTATCAATACCTAGTCGAATCAATTCGTAACTTTCCAGATCAAGAAACATTTCTGGAAATGTTGCGCGTCGCTGGTTTCGCAAATGCGAAGTACCGCAATATGACTATGGGAATTGCAGCACTGCATTCAGGATGGAAAATCTAATATGCGCGGCCCACACAATATCTGGCGACTGATCCGTACAGGCGCAACACTTGAACGCACAGGCGCGATGAATGTCGTGCTGGATGCGTTCGAAGCGCCGCGTTCTCTACGGTTTGTTGCCAAGGCGCTGGGCAAGCCATTCATGTGGTTGGGCTACAAAGGTGACCCTGAAATGCCACCAGCGACCCGTGCGCTGACGGCAATGGGTCCTGCATATATTAAATTGGGGCAAGTTCTTTCGACGCGTCCTGATGTAGTTGGCGCTGAGTTGGCGGTTCAACTGCGTGTACTTCAAGACAAACTACCGCCATTCTCAATCGAGGAAGCCAAGGCTGAGGTCGAACGGGAATTGGGCCAGCCTGTTGATCAGATTTTTTCAGAGTTTAGCGAACCCGTCGCTGCAGCTTCAATCGCACAAGTCCACCGTGCACGTGTTGCTGCAACGGGTGAAGATGTTGCGGTCAAGGTGTTGCGCCCCGGAATTGAACGGGCATTTGGCAAAGACGTTGATGCGTTTTACCTTGCTGCACGGATTATGGAAATCTGTGCCCCTGGCGCGCGTCGCCTTAGGCCCATCGAAGTGATCGAACATTTTGATGGCGTGGTTCAGGGTGAACTTGATCTGCGCTTAGAAAGTTCTGCCGCTTCTGAATTTGCGGCTAACACCGTGAATGATGAAGGCTTTCAACTTCCGAAGATCAAGTGGGAATATTCAGCACGTCGTGTGATGACTTTGGGTTGGGCAGACGGCGCTCCAATGGGCGACAACGATGCAATTGATGCTGCGGGTCACAACCGCGCTTTGCTTGGTGATCGCGTTTTGCAATTGTTTTTAAGCCACGCACTACGCGACGGCTATTTTCATGCGGACATGCACCAAGGCAATCTGAAGGTTGCCCCAAACGGTGACATCATCGCCTATGATTTTGGGATCATGGGCCACATCGATGAATACACACGTCGCGTTTACGCCGAGATTTTGTACGGCTTCATTCGCAAGGATTACAAGCGGGTCGCGCAAGTCCATTTTGAAGCGGGCTATGTTCCTGCTGACAAAGATGTTGATGAATTTGCACGCGCACTGCGCGCTGTTGGCGAACCCATTTTTGGGATGGATGCATCCCAGATGTCTATGGGGCGCTTGTTCAGCTATTTGTTCGAGGTGACTGAACGCTTTGGCATGGAAACACGGACCGAATTGATTTTGCTGCAGCGCACCATGGTTGTGGTCGAAGGCGTCGCCCGTAGTTTGAACCCGCAAATCAACATCTGGGAAGTCGCCAGCCCAATCGTGACTGATTATATCACGAAGTCTATTGGGCCGAAGGCTGTTCTATCTGATCTAGGTAAAACAGCACGCGTGCTTGCGCGCTTTGGCCCGCGCCTGCCGGCATTGGTCGAAGGCCTGTTGATTCAACAGGGTCAACTCGACACCCCTAATCGCCCAACGTTTTGGCGTTGGATTCTCCTTACGGCTGTTTGTTCCGTTGGAATTGGTGCCTTTGGTCTAACGCTGGTTGATCGCTTTTTCTAAGCAGGCGTTAGTTCTTTGCGACCCGTTTCGGATAAGGTCCATGCCTTGTCACCTTCGAACACGGCTGTCGTTAACGGCTTGAACTTACCTGCACCAGTATCCAGATTGATGCGGTTTCCGTAATGGGTGGCTTCTTCGACAATGGTGTGGCCGTGAACGATCATCTTTGGATGGGCCGCTGTGTATTCGTGAAACCCCTTACGGATCCAAATTAGATCTTCCAAGCGTTGTTGATCTAGTGGCACTTCTGGACGCACACCTGCGTGACAGAAGAACAGGTCTTCATGCGTATAGGACAACGATAACTCTTTTAGGAAATCAACATGGGCTTGCGGTACTGCGGCTAGAGCTTCGGCATGGGTGTCCATGAGACGGGTACGGCCTGTCGAAATGACACCGTATGATGCAAGTGTTGTATCGCCGCCTAGACGCGGGTGAAGCCAATACAATTCAGTGATGATCTGTGGATCGTGCTGTGGTGGGCTTTGCATGAACAATTCAAACATGTGGTCGTGGTTGCCTTTGATAAAGGTCCAATTGCGGCCCGTGTTTTTACCCTCGATCAGCAGGTCAATCACACCGCGGCTGTCTGGGCCACGATCGGTGTAGTCACCCAAGAACACAATTTGTGCATCCTTGCCGCCATCTTTTTCAATCAAATCTAACACGCGGTGCAGTTCTGCCAATTGCCCGTGGATGTCTCCAATCGCGTAGATTGAGCCAGATGTTTTTGTTTCCGATGTCATTGTTCAGTTGCCTCACGCAAAACGCCGCCCCAACAATTGGAACGGCGTCTGCATTGTTAAATATTTTGTCGCCTTAGGCTACGTCAAAAGCCAGTGGCTTCACTTGCTTGAACAATTTCGTCGCGTCCAACGCATCGATAACGTCCTGCTTCACCGGATGATCGATGTAAAGAAGGGCGATCGCTTCGCCGCCAACTTCGTTACGGCCCAGGGTAAAGTTAGCGATGTTAACGCCATTTTCGCCCATAGTGTTACCCAGCAAACCAATGATACCCGGAACGTCTTCGTTCGTAGTGTACAACATGTTTGCACCGATTTCGGCGTCAACGTTGATGCCTTTGATCTGAATGAAACGTGGCTTGCCATCGCTGAACACAGTACCCGCAACAGAACGCTCACGCTTGTCTGTTACAACAGTCACTTTGATGTATCCGTCGAATGCGCCGGACTTATCTTGGTTGGTTGTGCTGATCTGGATGCCGCGCTCTTTTGCGATCAATGGTGCGCTGACCATGTTCACATCTGGGTTGGCTTTTTTCATGATTCCCGCAACAACGCCGCAGTTCAGCGCGTCTAGGTTCATTTCAGAAACTGCACCGTCATAAAGAATGTTGATGGCTTTGATTGGCTCGTCTGTCATCTGGCCTGTGAAAGAACCAAGGTGGCTGGCCAGCTCAAGCCATGGGCCCATAACTTTGGCTTCTTCGGCTGTGACAGATGGCATGTTCAGCGCGTTGGTTACGGCACCTGTCAGAAGGTAATCTGACATCTGTTCAGCCACTTGAAGCGCTACGTTTTCTTGGGCTTCAGTTGTTGCCGCGCCAAGGTGAGGCGTGCAAACAACGTTTGGCAGGTTGAACAATGCGTTCTCTTTGGCAGGTTCGTTTGCGAACACATCAAAAGCTGCACCAGCAACGTGGCCAGATTTCAGCGCTTCGGCCAAGGCTTCTTCGTCAACCAAACCACCACGGGCACAGTTGATGATGCGAACACCTTTTTTAGTCTTAGCCAGGTTTTCACGGCTTAGAATGTTGGCTGTTTGCTTGGTGAACGGAACGTGCAACGTGATAAAGTCAGCGCGCTTAAGTAGTTCGTCTAGCTCAGCTTTTTCAACGCCCATCTTCTCGGCTTTTTCTTCGCCAAGGAAGGGATCGTATGCCACAACCTTCATCTTCAAACCACGGGCGCGGTCGCAAACGATGCCACCGATGTTACCCGCGCCGATGACGCCAAGTGTCTTGCCAGTCAGTTCAACACCCATAAATTTGGACTTTTCCCATTTGCCGGCGTGTGTAGATTCGCTGGCTTCTGGGATCTGACGTGCCACTGCAAACATCATCGCAATGGCGTGTTCTGCTGTTGTGATCATGTTGCCAAAAGGTGTGTTCATGACGATCACACCCTTTTTAGAAGCGGCTTCTTTGTCGATGTTGTCTGTACCGATACCAGCGCGTGCGATGACCTTTAGGTTCGTTGCATTCGCAAGGATCGCATCAGTCACGCGGGTCGCGGAACGGATGGCCAAACCATCGTAGTTGCCGATGATGGCAGCCAAGGCTTCTTTGTCTTTTCCAAGGTCTGGTTGGAAATCAACATCGATGCCGCGGTCACGGAAAATTTGAACTGCTGCTTCGCTAAGCTTGTCAGAGATGAGTACTTTAGGTGCCATGATGGGCTCCAATTCTAATGTATGTTTTATGTCGGTATAACGTCGGTATTGCGTCGGTGTTTGAAACCGATACTTAAGCGGACGCGATTTCGGATTCGAAAGCCCAAGCGAGCCATGGCAACATCGCTGCGATGTCAGACGTTTCAACCGTCCCGCCACACCAGATGCGCAAGCCAGCTGGCGCGTCGCGATATGCACCAACGTCGAGCGCCACGTTTTCGTCAGCCAAACGTTTTGCAATCGCTTTTGCAAACTTCGGACCGTCAGTAATGCGGGCATCTGTGAACTTCACGCAAACGGATGTGTTTGAACGTGTCGCAGGATCAGTCGCAAGGAAATCAACCCAATCGTTGGCTGCAACGAAATCTGTTACGGCGGCAGTGTTTGCATCCGCACGTGCAATCAAACCCTGAAGGCCACCAACTGAACGGGCCCAATCAAGGGCAAATAGGTAATCTTCAACAGCCAACATAGAAGGCGTGTTGATGGTTTCACCTTTAAAAATACCGTCGATCAATTTTCCACCTTTGGTCAGGCGGAAGATTTTTGGCATTGGCCATGCTGGTGTGTAGCTTTCCAGACGCGCAACAGCACGTGGGGAAAGGATCAGCATGCCGTGGGCCGCTTCGCCGCCCAAAACTTTTTGCCAAGAGAATGTTGTAACGTCCAACTTGTCCCAAGGCAGGTCCATCGCGAAGGCCGCAGATGTTGCATCGCACAATGTAAGGCCATCGCGGTCCGCAGGGATCGCATCGCCATTTGCCATACGAACGCCAGAGGTGGTGCCGTTCCAAGTAAAGCAAACATCGTTGTCATAGTTCAGGGCAGACATGTCCACGATCTCGCCGTAGTCGGCGGTGTGAACGGAATGTTCAATTTTCAGCTGCTTGACCACATCAGTGACCCAGCCCGCGCCGAAGGATTCCCATGCAACCATTTGTGCAGGGCGTTCACCCAACAAAGACCACATCGCCATTTCAAAGGCGCCAGTGTCAGAGGCTGGAACGATGCCGATTTTGTAATCAGCGGGGATGCCAAGGATTTCACGTGTCTCTTCGATCGCGGCAAGCAATTTTGCTTTGCCAACAGCAGCGCGGTGTGAGCGACCAAGAGGTGCATCGTTTAGCGCTGCAAGAGTATGTGTGGGGGGTTTGGCACATGGGCCAGAAGAAAAACGCGGGTTTGCCGGCCGCGTGGCCGGTTGCTGAGTAGTCATCAGTGCTATCCTCACAGATAATTGCCCTTCGTTGGGGAAGGGTGTCCCACCACCGGATATACGGAACCCCAGTAAAAACAGCAACAGGCAAAGGTACTTGCTATGCGAGTAAATGTAGCCTTTTGCAGAACGATGCAGGAACGCATGTTTCCTATTGGCACAAATCTGACACAAAGAAATCTGGTTTTGTTCCACAACGCCGAGCCGCAGAAGCAGGTGGCAGGCTTCATGCAATCAGCCCATTTCTGGCGGGTCAGGTGGCGTTATGAGTGGCATGGCGTTGATCTGGGCCGCGAATGTCAAAGGCTTAAAGCCCGCCGCCAAGATCGTGCTGATCCAACTGGCGGATTTTCACAACAAGGAAACCGGCCAGTGCAACCCAAGCGCACAGCGGTTGGCGGAAGAGTGCGAGATGGGCCGCGCAACGCTGTTCCGTCACATGACGACATTGGAGGATTGCGGCCTTATCACCCGCCATGCTCGAGGTGACGGCGATGGCGGGCGTGGGTCCAATCAGTATGAGCTGCACCTTGATATCACCCTTGGCCCAAGCGCCCGCCCGAAGGGTGGCAGTAGCGGTCCCAACGGGGTTGAGTCTCAAAATGATACGGGGGGGAAACGTCTCAAAAACGAGGCGGAAAAATCTCAAGGGTGAGACGGGGGTAGTCTCAAAACGAGACAGGAACCTTACCATTGAACCTGTAAAAGAACCTCCTTCGCGCAGGCGCGAGGCGGGGGAGGCTGAGAAGATTTTGGCAGCATATCCGCACGACCGTCTACGGGGCAAAGCGACCTGCTTTGACCAGATCGAAGAGGCCATGAAGGACGGGATCGCACCGGAGGACTTGTTGCAGGCCGTCCAAGCCTACACGACAGACAGCGCGGGTTTCACCCGCTCCAAAGTTTGCTTTTCCGACAACTGGTTCCAGACGCGGCGCTGGCAAGGATACATCGAGGATATCCGCGCCAAGCGGGAGGAAGCCCAAGCTGCAAGCGTGGATCACCAAGCGCGGCTGGCTTGCTGAATCAGCGACCGCAGCCCGATGTGCAAACACATCACGGGCACCCAAGTCATGGCTTTGCTTGCCTCAAAGTTGGTGACCGAGGCACAAATCCAAGCCGCAGGCCTCAGATCATGACCGCGACCGATCCCACAGAAGAGCAAACAGCAAGGCGACCCATGTCATACGCTGGCGCTGCTGACACGGGACCTTGCGAGGGGCGGCACGCCTCCCCTTCGAACCCCACCGGCGCAGGCAAAGCCCGCACCAAAGAGCCGCTGACCGAGACCTTCGTCTTCCGGTGCACGGCGGCGGAGAAGGCCGAGCTGCGCGCCAAGGCCGAGGCAGCTGGCCTGCCTTCTGCGACCCTTCTGCGCGAGGCATTGGGCCTGACCGAGGCCCGCCGTCGCAAACCCATTCCCCGCGTTGATCCCGCGCTGGTGCTGGCCGTCGGGCGCATCGGTGGCAACCTCAACCAGATCGCCCACTGGCTGAACCGCGCGATGCTGGCGGGTCGCGTTGATCTCGACGCGCTCACCGTTGCCCGCCGCCTGCTGACCATCGAGCGCCAATTGGCCCAGACCATCGAGGCCGCGCGCCGATGCTGATCAAGTTCTTTCGCAACGGCAAAGGTGCGGGCGCGGGTCCGGTCGGCTACCTCGTCGCGGACAAGGTGCTGGCCTATGACGACAACCGCGACCTGATCTGCGATGCGGACGGCCAGCCGATGACGGTCACACGCGAACCACTGCCCGAGGTCCTGCGCGGCAACCCTGATAGCACCGAAGCCTTGATCGATGCCAGCCGTCACCAGTGGACCTATCGGGCGGGCGTGATCAGCTATGCCGCCGAGGATGCCCCTACCGAGGAACAGCAGGCCGAGGTCATGGACCACTTCGAGGATCTGGCCTTCGCGGGGCTGGACCCGACGCAATATGACGTGCTCTGGGTCCGACATACCCACGAAGACCGCGTTGAGCTTCACTTCTGCACGCCGCGATTGGAGCTGACATCGGGCCGCAGCCTGAACATCGCGCCGCCCGGCTATGAGAAGGCCTTCGACAGTCTACGCGACGTGATGAACCAGCGCCACGGCTGGGCCGATCCGATGGAGTTGGAGCGCACCCAAGAAGTCCGAGACACCATTGAGACCCCGACACGCGCTCAGGGGCGCGACGAACTGCACGCGTGGCTGCAAGACCAGATCAGCGTCGGCCTGATAACGGACCGCGCCAGCATGGTCGATGCACTCGCGGACGCTGGCTTCGACCTGCCCCGCGTCGGCAAAGCCCACCTAACCGCCAAAGACCCCGACACCGGCGAGCGCTGGCGTTTGAAAGGAGAGATTTTCCATGAAGACTGGCAAGCCGACCCGGCTGAGCGAGAAGCTGAACGCGGAACTGAACACGATCCGGCAGGACTACGCCGCCTCGATGGCATCGCAACTGGAGAGCTTCAGGACCGATTTGAACAGCATTGCGATCAACGCGCAGCGTACAATCGAGACCGATACCCGCATCTTTCTGCAACGGAACAAGAGCTGGCTGACGATCTCGCCCTGGCTGATCACGGGGACGTTCTTGGTGGGGATCGTCTCGATAATGGCTGCGAGCTTGCTCTGGACGCTGATGCTGACCGGCTCGGAACTGACGGACTTGGGCCTGACGCGGATCGACAGGGAGGACGGGACCTGGCTGGTACTGGACCCGACCCAGACGCGCCTGAGGACCTGCACGCTGGATGGCAGATCAGTGACTTGCATCAAGATCGAGGAGGATTAGATGACGACACCCCTGACAGCCTTGGAACGCGACTTGCTCGCTTGCGTCGAGCGGTTGGTGACGGCCTGCGAGGTCTCAGCAAAGGAATTGAGCGGGTTAGAGGAACGCTCGACGACCAAGATGCAGAGCCAGATGGATGGATTGGCCGCCTGCGTGTCGGTGCTCATTCAATCGCAAACGGCGTCCGTAGATGCGTTGAACGGCTTGTTGAGCGAGGGCTCGAACTACGGGAAGCTGCGCATGCAACTCGAGACCAGCTTGAAATTAGTGAAGGCCGCCGAAGAGAGGCTGAAACAGAGCTAGAAGAGCGGGAGGTCGATATGGATCGGGGGATGACGCATTGATACGGCAAGACCGATTGACAAATGGTAACGTATATGTCACCAATAGCCCCAATGAATAAGCTTGTTGTCTATGTCACCGAAGCGGGAAAAACGCCGTTTGAGGATTGGTTCAATGGTCTGGATACGGCGGCGGCATTGAAGGTGCGAACGGCGCTTGCACGGATCGAAACCGGGAACCTTGGCGACGTGAAGTCAGTCGGGCAAGGCGTGTCAGAGCGGCGCATCACCTTCGGCCCAGGCTACCGCGTCTATTTTGGCCAAGACGGCGATACGCTTGTGATCCTGCTTTGCGGCGGCACCAAGAAGCGCCAGTCAAAGGACATCGAACAGGCCAAAGCATTTTGGGACGATTACAAAACCCGAAAACAGAAAGGAGACTGACATGCCACTGACAAAAGACTTCAAAGACACGATCAAAGCGCGTGCCGAGCGCGACCCTGAGTTTCGTGCGGGCCTGTTCCGCGAAGCCATCGAAGCGATGCTCAGCGACGATTTGGAGACGGGTAAGGTGCTGTTGCGCGACTACGTGAACGCCACAGTGGGGTTTGAGGCCTTGGCGCAAGACATGGACAAGGACCCTAAGAGCTTGATGCGAATGCTCAGCGCCAAGGGAAACCCACGCGCGGACAATCTTCTGGCCATGGTGTCGCGGTTGAAGCAGCGCGAAGGCGTATCTTTGTCTTTGACCCAAGGCAAACAGCTACACGCGTAATCTTCATTCTGCCCATTTGTGCGAGATCTAGCCCCGTAATCTGCTTCGAAAATTGAAGCCTACTTGCGAACGGGCAAAACCGGATATTCGCTGCGCTCTTACTGAACTGACACAACGCGGGACGAAGGGTGTATTCGCTGCGGCTGCGCCAGGAGCTGCTCTCGCAGGCTTTGCAGACCTTCGCCTTTGATTGCGCATGATTTGCACAGTTCCAGCCTTAACGACATTGATTCAAAGGAACAGTCTGCCCATTCATCCACCGGGGATTACCTGCTGCTGGCGGCTAGACATGTCGTTAAGCCAGCGGATGAAACCTCAGGCCAAAGTAACTTTTGATGCTTAGACTTTTTTGGGATCTGCAAGTTCGCCGTTGTCATCTGCGGCCCCAAAGCAAACTCCTCATCTCAGGCCGCCGCCATCACGGACCCAGCCGAAATAGTCATGGCTGCCCATCTGACCACCTTTGAGGGCCAACTCGAGACCATCCATTGGCCCATCTGAATGTGCTCGAAACAGAGCGGCTCCCGGAATCGTTGGGGCGAGGGCAGACAGCGCATAGATCCCCAATTGCCGTGTTGCGTGCCCGGAGGTGTCACCGCCTGATACCACCGCACGTCTCGCACCGCTGCGCATCAAAATCCGATGAAGCGTTTTTCCTAGTGCTTCTCCAATCATTTGGTTTGCAGCTGGCATATCAAAGGCGGAGGCCGCGACGGCAGCCTTGAAGGTATCAACGGCTGGGTCATCGGGGCCTTCAGCAGTGTGGATCAATGGGTCCAGGCCTTGGCCTAGGGCTTCAAGCGCCAAGTGAACAGCGCGCTCGATCGCACGTTCGACAGCGTCTTCGCCACCACAGGCGCTTGCCGCATCGAATTCAATGCTCGCAAAACCGTTGTCCTTGGACCATGCAATTTGCGCCGCGGTTGTCGGGGAAACCGAGCCAGAGACAGCAACAATATGCTCCGTGCGCCCGATACTTTCAGGCGGGGTACATGGTTCAATCAGGCCAACTTCTTGCCAATGCCGGACGAGCGCATATTCCACCCCTTGCGAGCCAACAACATAGGGGTTCTTGTCACGTGCTTCCCAAATCAGACGCCCTGCGGCGGATTCCGACGATGCGTCACTGCTATCCAGCGTAACAACGGCGATTAGGTTCGCGGCGTTGGTCTGCGATGTCAGGTTCTGGGGGGCTGCGTTCACCAACATCTCCAGGGAGATGCAGGACGTGTCGATCCGGTCTGATTGCTTGGCAAGGTGCTTTGCAACATCGGACTCATCCATTGGCGTGACAGGGTGGCGCGACATCACGGGGTGCTGATCCAGCCGAAACACTTCATCCCCCATTCCCGCAAACAGATGCCCGAAGCATTGATATCGCCGCATCTGTGGGGCGGCGATTAGGACTGGCACAACTTGTGTCGAAAACAGGTCCGCACCGATTTCAATGGCGCGTCCGATCGATCCAATTTCCGGCGATGAATCCAGTGTAGAGCATACCTTATAATGCATGACGGCGGGATTGAGCGCTTTGAGCTTGCTGAAAGCCGCCGGCAGTTCGGCGTCCATTCCCTGCGGTGAAAGGGCTCTCGCTGTGGAAGCGACGCCAATCCCTCTGATGCCAGGGAACTGATCCAATTGCTCTTGGGTTGGCGGCTGAAGGAAGAGAGTCGCTGGCAGTCCCGCGAAGGACAAAACCTCCATAACTGCGGCGGCTCCGGTGAAGTCGTCTCCATACCAAGCCACGAGCGGCCCGTCGGGGAGATTCTGTTCTGTGTTTGGCATGGCGGCGCTCTCGATCAAAAATTCTCTATTGACATACAGACATACTTAGTAACTTATCATACCAGTTGTCAAATTTAATCCCACCAATGCAGTGGGAAACCTGGGAGGGAAATTCATGACGAAGCTGGCTTTGTTTGGTGCAGGCGGAAAAATGGGGATGCGTCTTGGCGCGAACCTCGCCAAGAACGACGAATTCGAAACCATGCACGTTGAGGTTTCTGAGGTTGGGCAGTCCGCTGTGCGCGAAGCATACGGTGTCGAATGTGTCGACGTTGATGTGGCGCTAGATGGCGCCGATATTATTGTGCTGGCTGTGCCGGACACGGTTATCGGCAAAGTTGCCCATAGCATCATTGACAAAGTGAAGCCGGGCGCGATGATCTTTGTTCTCGATGGCGCGGCCCCCTTTGCCGGCCACCTACCTGAGCGTGCGGATATAACATATTTCATGTCTCACCCCTGCCATCCGCCGATCTGGAACAACGAAAACACAACCGATGAACGGCGCGACTATTTTGGCGGCATCTCCGCAGATCAGGGCATTGTAAACGTTTTGGTTCAGGGGCCGGAAGAGGACTACGCTTTGGGGGAACGTGTTGGCAAAGCGATCTATGCCCCTGTTGTCCGCTCCCATCGCGTAACACTCAAGCAGTTCGCGCTGCTGGAGCCAGGCTTATCCGAGACGGTCAACGGCTCGTTGATGAAAGTTCTGCGCATGGCGATGGATGAAGTCGTCAAGAAAGGCGTCTCGTATGATTGCGCCCGCGACTTCTTGCTTGGCCACATGAACATCATGGGTGCGGTCATGTTTGATCAGCATCAGGGCGTCTTTTCTGACGCCGCCAATAAGGCAATTGAATTCGGGATCCCGGTCCTGATGAAAGACGACTGGCTGCGCTGTTTCGACGACGACGAAATCGCAGCAAGCGTCGACCGGATCACCTGATCCAAGAAGGTCGGGCAACTGCCCGAATTAAAAACGCTTAAGGGAGGAAACCAAATGCGTAAAATACACACAACACTTGCAGGGGTGGCTATGGCCGCTGGGCTTGTCACAACGGCATCTGCCGAAACAACGCTGCGTATTCAGACACATCAGGGGCAATCATCGTCCTATGGCCAGGCAATTCAGGACTTTGTAGATTCGGTTTCTGTCATGTCCGGCGGCGACCTGAACATCGAAATGTTCTACTCGTCCTCTGTTGTGCCGTCTGCGGAAACTTTTGACGCCGCGACCAACAGCATTCTCGACTGTGATATGACCAACGGCAGCTACCAAGCCGGCAAAAACAAAGCATTCCAGTTCGTGTCCGATACAATGGGTGGCTATGACTCGCCGCTGCAGTATCAGGCATGGGTCGAAATGGGCGGTGGCCGCGACGCGGTCAACGAACTTTATGCCGACTATAACATGACGTTCATCGGTGCTCATGTCGGTGGTCAGGAATCCCTGACATCGACGCGGCCTCTGGCGGGTGTTGCTGATTTGGAAAATTGGAAGTTCCGTGCGCCTCCGGGCATGGCATCGGACATCTTTGCGTCGCTTGGCGCCAAGCCGATCGTAATGGACTTTTCCGAAGTTATCACTGCGCTTGAATCCGGCATCATCGATGGCGCTGATGCGTCTACGTTGGGTAACAACCTGCGGATCGGCACATACGACATCGGCAAGCATACGAACTTCCCCGGCTTCCACTCCATGGCTGCTGACCACCTGGCGTGCCGCACGGACGTTTGGGAAGGTCTGAGCGAACAGCACCGGACCATCATCGAGGTTGCCTACCAGAACGTCGGTATGGATCTGATCCTGCAAACCTTGGTTGACAACGGCGAAGCGATGGCGAAACTGCCCGGAATGGGCGTGACCACCTACAACTGGTCAGCTGAGGATCGCGCAACCTTCCGTGCTGCTGCTCAGGAACAGTGGAACGCCTATGGTGGTGAGACCGAAGAAGGCAAAGCCATGGTCAATAGCCACGTTGCATTCATGCAGCGCATTGGCCTGATCCAGTAAGCTTGACCCAGCGTCCGAGATATCGTGCGGCCCCGGTTTCGACCGGGGCCGCACAATCATAGGGCAGGAAATGCCAGAAATTTGTCAGGGAGGGGAAAATGGTCGAACATGAACGTACGGGCCCGTTGGATCCGATCACGTGGGGGATCAGCAGAATTGCCATGTGGTTGCCGATGTTTATCGTCGCGATCATCTTTTTCGAAGTCGTCATGCGATATGTTTTTGGTCGCGCGACGATGTGGGTCAACGAGACCTCTCTTTGGGTTGCGGGCGCTTCTTACATGTTTGCTGGCCTCTATTCGATGCAGCAGAGAAGCCATATTCGGATCTACATTCTCTATGATCTTGCCCCGCGCTGGTTGCGCCGAACATTCGATGTCATTTCG
>Ga0233426_10000976_pt1 | contig 27762 bp, 44 predicted proteins | sample SI_118_April2016_6_FD_179875 | JGI IMG/M metagenome (GOLD analysis project Ga0233426, IMG submission 179875) | Seawater microbial communities from Saanich Inlet, British Columbia, Canada - SI_118_April2016_10_MG | ecosystem: Environmental > Aquatic > Marine > Inlet | place: Canada: British... | reverse complement strand
TCCTCTCACGGGTTATCCCCGCCGAGTTGAGATATTACGTGTGTATTGCCGAACAATCGGCAACCGAGCGAGAAGCACTGTTTGTCTCGTGCCAATGATCAGGTTTGATCATTGTTTTAGGAGCGGTTTAGAACGGGCAATATGTACGCCCGCGACTGTTTAGGGGGAATTGAAGTCATGAAGTGTGAAGCCCCGCAACGGGCGTTAGCGGAGTGCTTACTGTTAGTGCTCAACAAACAAAAGAAATAACAAATTTTGCGTGACGCGCAAGATTTGTTTTGTTATACTGGTTTCATCTACTTTTAACACAACGCACACCCAGGGGAACACCATGGAATTATCGACCTTTCAAACACAAGCCGAACAATTAACCGAGCAATTACGCACGCTGATCGAAAATAACTTACCCAGCAAAGGCTTAATTTCTGAAGATTGTCAGCAACGCTATTTATTGAACACCTTATCTTCGTTTGAGCAAGCGGTTAATGGTACTGAAAGCATCGACTTACAGCTGGAAACTGGTTACATCATGGTCGACAGAACCCAAGAAGGCGATGAAGTTGACTTTTACCTTGAGGGCTTCTTTGAGGGCAATATTGAAGAAAATGCACATCCGCGCGTGATGTTTGGTGTTTCCCGCTCAAAAGCGCTTGTCTTTGATGATATTGATGACTGTATCCAGTGGTGTAACGAGCATGGCGTCTCTTGTGCCTTTAAACGTGAAGCGTTAACCCGCGAGTACAGTGAAGCCTATTACGTGGTTTGCAAAGACGATGAGTTTCTTGAATTCAGTGACGGCTGTGATGCGCAAAACCATTACTTTTGTGGCGATCTAGCGGGGGCTAAAACCTTTGACAGCACGAGTGAGGCGCAAGCGGTGACCGACTCGCTGGCTTTTTCTGGCTATGCCCGTGTTGAGTCGCATTATCGCCCAACGGATGAAGATCGCTAAAATGTCGCAACAATCACAACAGCGTCGCCAAGAAAAATTGGCCAAGAAAAAACGACTGCGGGGCGTACGCGCCTATCGTGAAGCCTTCGACAAAGGCATGGGGCAACGGTTTGGCTTCAGCTCCTATTATTAACCACACACGGAAAAAAAGGGGGCGTCTCGACGCTCCTTTGGCGACCCTATCATTATCTTAAACAATGTCGGTACACGCGGTCATATTGATCACGGCACCACGGATCGGTCTTTTTTAGCCATTATGCAACGCGACATCACTTTACGGCATACGCGCAGCGACAATTAAAACGATAATAAATAACGTTTATCATTGCGCTATGCGCAATAATTGGTTATACTGGTTTTCTTGGGGTAAGCGTTCACTCTTACCCATTATCGGCAAAGAAGGCGAGACAATGTCAGCATGTTACACCCCCATCGGCACATTAAACGACGACGTTATTTATGTCCACGGCACCGACGAGCCGACTTTTTCCGTTGAGGTATCATACGCCGATACGCATGACGTGCAAGCTGCGATCTCTAAGACGGGTAAACCGTTAGCCTTGCGTATGCGCGATCGCGGCGTTAGTTGGGATACCCGTAAAGACATCAACAGCCAGCAGGTAAACGCGGCGACTAATCCCCCGCGCCGCATGTAAATGAAACTTGCTTCATGCGCAATTGTTTGATAGAATAACCACTCATTCATACAGAGGCTCACCCATGGAAAACGCGCAATTAGACGGACAGGTAATTTTGATCAGTGGCGGGCTTGACACTCAAGACTCACTGGCGCGATTGGCGCTGGTACGCACGCATTTAGAGCAACATGGTTGTGTGGTCATTACCCCTGACGATATAAATCCGGAAGACGGCACCTTTGAAGGCTTACTCGTTGGTGTTAACCTTGACTTAGAGGTGCTTACCGAGATTGTGCCTCGCCCTGAAAAAGAGATCGACCACATGATGGAGATGCTCGCACATGAAAGTAAGATGGATAAAATGTTGCGTACAGGGGTAATTGAGATCCGCAATTACCATCAAGACGTTGGCGAGATCAGTCGCGTGTTGCGCAAAGACTGTGTGGCATTACCCGACAGGGACTTTGACAACCGCATGGGCGCGCGTAAAAAAGGCAATTGCCGCAAGTACCCTGTGGTGAAAAATATCGGCCATCGTGGGCGACAACGTCGTTAAACAGCCATCCAACGTCGTATCCCCTTATACTTTTTAAACGTCGTTTTTATAAAAAGGCACACCTATGTCAAACAAAACATTTAACGTCAACGCGTTAAACCTTCGCGATCAACAAGCCTATTTTCAGGCGACGAAACGCCTTGAGATCAGCCAAGCGATCCACCATGGCGCATTGGCACTCGTTGCGGCACCGGAAGGGTACGCACTGAGTCATACCTCAAAAGCAATCGAGATAGAAGGGATCAAGCGACTTGTCGAACTGGGCAATGCGAAAAGCGCTATTTATGAGGGCGCGGTGCGTTATTTTATCACCTATTAAAACGGATTTTAGTCGCGGATTTATTATTTTACGTTGAACTTGCTTTATTGCGCTATGCGCATTGACTTTGATTGTTAGGTACGTTACTATAACACCTCATTACTTGAGCGAGCTACCCATGAAAAAAATCAGCATTAACGACACGCCGTGTTACGAAACCACGTTACAGATCAATTCATCAGGCTGGACACGCACCCGCAACATCACGGGCAACAGAACCGTTTACACTCGTTACTGGTCTTACCTTTTAGCTATTTTAGCCGATCAACACGTCACCGTGCACATTTTTTCTAACAACAATATCTCGGGTAAAACGAACGAAAAGCAGTTGCGTAAGTCGGCAGAAATCTTACGTGAGACTATGGATCCGGTCTATGCCCGTGATTTAGATGAAATGATCGAATTTTTGGTGGGGAGATTTGGCGATGGCACGTTAGGGATCAACTTAACCAATGCGGATCTAGTCTTGTCCCCGAACGAGATCCAAGCCTTGATCGATGAGCACGAACGCATGTTAAATCCACCCGAAGTAGCCCCCTTATCACCGAATGAGCAATTGCACTTGTCGGCGTTATTTCATCACGGTTACTTAGTGATCGTTGATCAGGGCAATGGCCGTGAGATCATCACCCGTTTAGCGGGGATCGGGGGCGGAGAGTTTGGTTTTGATACCGAGCAGTCTCGTGAGCAGTCACTCGGCGACTTAATGAGCGATCAGATCCAGGTATTTGCCCCAACACGCGAATGGCCGGACAACATGAGCGCGCTCAGTGAAGAAAGCCAAGCCCTACATGCGCAATGGCAAGCCTTAACCCTTTTGGAAAAAGGTGAGCGGATCGCCAATGAGAAAGCCCGTTAAAAAGGGGCGGCCTCTTTTATTCTACTTTATATGGAAGTGGCTTGCCTGTGGCGCAATTTTTAGTTGCGCTTTTTTGTGTGTTTGATATACTGGTCACATGAAAATAAGACACTAACACAGGGGACAGAGTATGTTAAATTTAAGACGTTTTATTGGCCGCAATATTCGCGTAGCCGTCAAGCATTTAGCTGGGGAAAAAGCTCGCGTATATTTACAAAACCCCCGCGATCTACGCGGCGCAGGTTTCTTGGCGAACACCAAGATTCGCATCAGCCAAAGCCCCGGCAAGATCACCATCGTACCCGACGAAAACGGCAGTAACTCGGTAATGGACACCGCCCGTGGCGAATTGGTTGAATTAAAAAATAAAGCAACAAAAGCCAGCTTAGGCAACGTCGATTATGTGACGGTCACTTACCGCACCGGTAAAATTGTTATTACCTTGCACAGCGATGATATTGCGCGCATTAAACGCGAAGCCACCTTGTTAAATCGTGTACAAAAAGGCGAACCGATCCGCAAAGCCAGCTTTTATTCGGGTACAGGGTTATTAAGTCTACGCCTTAAGCAAGGCTTAGCCAAGCAAGGGATCGAAAGCTCGATCACCTTTGCCAATGAAATGAACCCGCTGGCAATGGACATGAACTTAGCCACCAACCCGATGTGGCAAGACGCGAGCGATGATGCGCATGTCGTGGTCGACACGATCAACGCCATTGATATCAGTCAACTAAAGCAAGTAGACTTAGCCGAAGCTGGGTACCCGTGTGTCGGACAATCATTGTTGTGTGACGAAGAAAAACGCGATCTAAAACACCCCGACTGTGGCACATTGTTTGTCAAGTTACTGCATTGCTTATATGCGATGAACCCTGCGGTGATCGTTATTGAAAACACGCCACGGTTTGAAAAAAGTGAAACATTGCGGATCATGCAGCGTGAATTACCCGGCTACCGTTTTGAAACACGTGTGTTTAACGGCCATGACTTTGGCGAATTAGAATCGCGTAAACGTGTTGCGGTGATCGCGGTGAGTGCAGGATTACCAGAAGTTGCCATCGATCGCTTAGTGCCGAACGCCTGTGCACCGAAAGTGATCAACGACATTTTAGATCCTATTGCCGACAATTCGCCACTGTGGCGAGAAATGGCGCACGTTAAAGCCCGTGACAACAACAAAAACGTTGGCTACCGTAATTGCCTATACACAGGAGAAGAGTCTACCATGACAACGCTGACGGCCTCGTATGCCTCACCGAAAGCCGGCACGCCGATGATCTCGCACCCAACGAACCCGTTATTACAACGCCAACTGACTCCGAATGAACACGCTAACGTGCGCCAGTTGCCGCCCGAAATGCAAGCGATGATCGGGGATATTGTTGACGGCACTCACCCATTAGTGGTTAAAACAGGCAGCAAGGCCGCCGCCCACCGTTTATTGGGCAATAGTGTATCGACCTACATTTGGACACAGGTCGGCGAACATTTAGGCCGTTACTTGCGCGAATGTGCAAAAACCACCACGTTATCAAAGGCGTACCCTATTGCGGTATAACGTTTTACTTGCTTTTATTGTGCCCCTCACTTAGTGGGGCTTTATGTTAGGTTATATTAAATAAAACTTGTGCCCTATCGTGTACACGAGTATAATGGTTATATAGAAATCAAACGAACGTAGACTGGAATTTTGTATGAATTTGAATAACCCACCTTCCGTAGTGAAAAATGCAAACGTACTATTCAACAATACTAAATTAGAAGCCAAGATCGCAAAAAACAATGCCAGCAATGAACTGTATACCGAGCTTATTGAAAAGCATTGGCCTGTAGGTATGCCACCCGCTATAAAGTTAACTTCACTAAGCCGATCTACTGATCTAACAATTAATATTGATGCTAAAGAATTGTCAGTTGAACAGTTATCAAAATCGATCAAATCAATCACAGGTCTTGTTAATATAATTAACGGAAAGGGCTTATCTGAGTACCTCACCGTATGGGAACAAGAAGTCGCAACAAAATTGATTGAACGATACATTGATATGGAGGAAAGTGATTTTTTACAAAAACCATTCATATTAAACCTCGATCCTCCACTACTCGATGATGAATATCGAGTAAACCTATCTGCTTACTCTTTACACAAAGGTAAAAAGATTAACTGGAAAATTGCAGTAAGTGACCAAGTTAAACTTGAAATAATTAAAAATGCAAACAAGAGCCATACCAGCCACTTTAATCAGGGTAGTGCGAAATATATGTAATGTCGGGAACGGTTAAATTAATAGCAGTTTTAATAAAGCAACTCTGCTTTGTAGTGGGAGTTTTTGATAAATAAAGCGTGTTCACCTCGTGACAACATCACTTTTGAATAATCGATAATGGTGACTTATGACCGCGAACAAGCTTTAACGTTAAATTAAATAGGGAGCCATTGAAATGACTAAAGACACTCAAAACACTCAAATTTTCCATGAGTATATTGATCACCGCACATCGATCCGTCAAAGCATTGCTTTTGAAAGCACGATGACCGAGCCACCGTTAGATACGTTCAATATCAATGCCTTTGCTAAAATACCAATGGTTGGCGAATATATACTGAGCAAAGATCACAAATCTGCTTATCGCGTAGTGCGTCATCAAGATGCAGAAGCCTGTGGAAACCGCCTCAAGATAATTTTTGTTGCAGAGCACACCCCGATACAAAAAGAAAATTCGTATGGAGATAAGGGTGTCTCTATTCACGTACATAACCAAAAATGCACATCACACTGTATTGATGAATATTACCTTGTTCGACCCAAGGGCTTTGAAATAAACGCCACGTTACTATAATTAAAATATCACCATGTAAAACCCTGTTAACTTAGCCAACTAATTGTTGGCTTTTTACGTTAATGAAAACATTATTATTAAGGCACCCCCTTCGCACAGCGGACAAACAAAAAAATAAATCCAATAAACAGCAAAAAAAAGACTGTCTCACCAGCAATTACTCGTTGGTAAGAATATACGCAATTAACTTGCGTTTTGCGCAAATTCTTGCGATAATATCATTACTAAAAAAAAGCGCCGCCGCGAATAAGGAAAAGTATGAACAACATTAATAAAGTATTAACTATCATAGATAACAACTACAACAACGGTGAAGGTGATATTTCCAATTTAGAGCGTAGCTTTGACAGCGATACTATTGCCGACTTTTTACATAACAGCGTAGTTAGTGAAGAAGGTATTGATTCGATTTCAGAGTTACAATCTCTTGTTATTGAAAAGATAGAGGAAGCAACAAAAGAATTGAATTTAGTTAGAGCTGCCTTGTGTACTCAACAAAATCAATAAAGTAATACACGGTAATGAGTGCAGTGTCGTAGTAACAAGTGGTTTAGATCGGTACTGCAATATACTTGACAACTATTAAACTGATTATTTATAAAAATTATCCTACATTGGTATGTCGGTGGCGCAATAGAGCAGACGCGATTGCTAGTGAAGTAGCAATGGTTCTAGGTTCAAATCCTAGTCGGCATACCAATGTGGGTTAATCCAAACAATACACAAGTAAGGAATGAAATGGAAAACATATATCTTGAAAGGAAGTTTATGTCTAAACTTGACAGTCTTTCAGATGAAGAACTTAGGGAAAGAGTTGAAAACGCTCCACCGACAGGTTTAGCTAGGTGTTTTATCCCTGATTCTTTAGAAGATACAACAGAGGAATAAACATTATACCCAAAGTACACAAAAGACACTTTGCTTTAACTAAAGCTAAAAATGAAATGGCTAACTTTCTTGATGATTTAGCAAAAAAAAACATGAACTATCTGCGCCAGAAGCTTTAAATATTTTAGCTGATATTTTAAATAAAGTAACATCATCTTGTGTTGTGACTGAGCGAGAAGAAAAAATGTATAATTTAAAACAACGGAATCCACTGTAATGATCATCGAGCAGCACCAAAAAGATTTACAAGATGTTTGTGGCTGGATTAACGCTAATTCCATAGAAGAAATAGAAACTAGGTTTGAAAAAATTTCAATTGAAACTTTTCTAAAACAAATCAAAGAAATGGAATCTACCTATGATGAATTTCCTGATGATAAATCAAGAACAACCACTATATATAATGCCTTAAAGAATGGAGAGAGCATTCAACCCATCTATATTGAAGAAGGAGATGAGTTCCTTTTTGTATTGGAAGGCAGACACAGAATGGTTGCATTTATGTGGGCTAAAATACCTGAAATTGAAGTTTGTTTTTGTAAACTTAAACCTGCTTAATTGCAGGTTTTCTTCATTTAGACCACTTGCGAATATTCCTCACTTGTTGGGGGACTTTTATTTAAAAATTTTATATTATCTTATTAAATAAATCTTGCCATTCTCGTGTACACGAGTATAATAAATGTATATTTCAAAACAACGGAAATCACTGGATATATCGGTCAAGTCGAAGCTATTGATAGTCAAAAATACTGTGAAAAATGTGAAACGGTTATTAGAGAGCGCATGTTCACAACACCGATCCACCGAAAAAGTTATTATTAAAAAACCAAATAAAAAATTAATTATAGATGCTCAGAATAACCAATGAGATTAGAGAGTAAGAGTGAAAATTAGTACCTAGAAAATGGCGTGATTTTATATTAGCTTGAAATTTCTACTAAACCCCCTAACAATAGGAATTATAATGAATCATATTGAAAAACAACTACCAAAACAAATCACCCAACTTATATCTATTTATTTAAAAACATTAACAGATACACTACAAAAACAATCTTGCAATGATTTTGATTTTCCCGATTGTTGGAGTGAGGAACAAAAAAATAAATTTATTTCACTATATTGTGCTTGGAACAATGAAGAATTAGTTGACTCATTCCCCTATTGCGACTGGTATATCTCTAGCTATATACAAAAAAATATTGAAAAGACACACGAACCATTATTATTAGATATGTGTGCTGAATTCTTAGAAGGTGCTGCTGATATTGTTAAAAATATTAACTCATTTATGGCATTTGGGAAAGCTTTTAGATGGAAACTCATGCAAGAATTATCCATTTATCCAACTTCATATCCTTCAAGCTGGACAATAGAAGAATTGACATCATTTAAAGATGGATTTAATTCTTGGAGCCTTAAATCATTTAATAAAGATGTACCAAATGTAAATACAATTAATTATTTGAGATATAAAGTATTAGAATTCTTAAAAGAAAATAATTCAGAGATAAATAAAGATTCCATTGTTGATAATTCTTAATATTGTTCGATTATTAAGTAAGCCTCGACTCTTATCGTGTACACGAGCATGATGAGCACATATTAAATAATCAAGGAAACCACTGTAATGATCACTCCGAGCCAAGGGAAAGTCGAACTCATGAATGCAAAAAATATCTTAACTGATAATTGTCCTACTCGATCTGTTTTTGCCACTGCGACTCTTAACCAGTGGTTAGTGATTTCAACTGCTATTAAAGAAGACATTGAGAATAAATCTGAAGCATTAACAACTTTTTTGGCTTCAATTTACCCTGCTGGTGATGCCCCCTATTTTAAATACCATTACAATGAAGATGGTAAAAAATACCATCAGTTGCCACTCAACGTGATTGATTTATATCAGTCGTATTTTTGTATGGGAGCGAGATTAACGATAGAACAAAAAAATCTTCTTATCCAAAGAGAAAATGCATTAATTACTTACATTGATTCATTGAAAAATTCTGGTCGATTACCTGTAGACACAGACAATATTAGTTATTCTCTTGAGATACTGACTTGGATATCACGTTGCTTTGGTCACAAAGAAGATTATGATGACAATCATATCCCTAAAGACATGCGTAAAGCCGTAGTCGATTTTCACGACAACAAAAGCGAAGGTGATGATGAGTACTCAAGACAACCTAATATCTTAGATGTTTATAATTTTGTATTAGAGAATACCAAGGCTAAAAATCATTTATCTCAACATTGGCTCCCTGCGATACAACGTGTTTTTACTAGGTACAGTAATACAGCACAAAAGTTTTCAGAGCAAAAACAGACCGATTTTAACTATGCACTTAAGCTTTTAAAGTTGCTTAAAAGTAATGTTGATGAAACGGAAATACCGATCCTAGAAGCATACCTTTTAAATCGCTCATATAGCGACATGCATATCCTTGAAATGTCTTTATCAAAGGGCAGTCAATCAAAGATAATCGAAGCTATTTTAACCGCTTTCAATATTAGAAAAACCGATAGCAATCGAAATCAAATCACTGATTCATCCATTAAAAATATTGGCGCAAAGTTACGAATAGGAAGCTTTAGAGATTGGGGTGATATTACCGAGCCTCAGGCTTAGTATTCAAAAAGATCACTTGGGAACATTCCCTAAGAGGATTTATGCACCAATGTCAATTTTCCGTGCAAAAGTTATACTACAGGGGAATTAGGCAACACTTTACATTACCCTGCATGATTATAAGTCGAACGGACAAACAAATAAACCCAACCCCAACAGCCAGAGAGAAACTTGCGTAATCCGCAATTATATGGTATGATAAACGCCTGTTTCACTTATTACCTTTTTTGGGATGCGTGTATAACGAGCACACATTCACCGCTGAGCATTGGCTAAGCCTTATAACGAGAGCATTAATTATGAAAAACACCCCGATAAGCAGACTGCAGGTATTGTGCAGACAGATCAAAGGATTGACCCAAGCCATTATCACGCAACACAATGGCGCACCGTCAGATAAGCGCTCTTTTGTTCCGAAAAATTACCCGTGGGCAGTGCTCAACAATGACTTTTCGCGCAGTTTTACGCCAACGCTTGATAAAGACGATCAATCCGTCAGTTTTATCATTGCCCGCAATGACGATCAATTATCACTGGTGATCAAAACCACCACGAAACCTCGCAAGCGCTGGACGCGTGAAGAATACACTGTTAAAAGCTGTGTCGGGTTACCTGCCGATGAATTTCGGTTGATCTTACGTGCCTTTATTGCGGATCTACGTGTCGCGCCGCAGGACTGGCTTGCCTTGTTACAGCGCCATTTCATTACCGAGGCTTTGGACGATACCGATTATCGACACGCCCAGCACGATAGCTACATTGCCGAGCAACAAACGCTATACCAAACGCTTGAAACGCTCGCTGAGCAACAACGCAAAGCCGAGCCCGAGGTGACGGCGTTATATCAACGCTATAACCGTGAAATAAAGGACTGTGCGGAAACCGCCGAGCTGGCACGTGCTAAGCAAGCCGTGTTACAAGCGGAAACCGATCTAAAGGAAAAACGCGTCACTTTTTCACAAGCCATTGGCCTAACGGACGCGGCGCGAGATCGCGATGCCTTACAAACGCAATTAAGTGCTCTCTCAGACAAAATCGATTGGTCGGCGGTGGGGTAAAACGCCCGCATCGACAAAACCATTCATCAACAACAAAAACTTGCGCACTCCGCAAGTTTTTGCTATAGTGTGTTTAATGAATTAACCCGACTAACGAGCGAGTACACCATGAAAAAATTTATCATTGCTATCCACATGAGTAACCCTGAGCACGCGAAAAAACCGTACGCAATTTTAAGCGTTGATCTCAGTAAAGAAGAGTACCTGACGCCCGTCAGTGCGGCTTCAAGTGCGGAGCAAGCCCGTCACGGCGGTCATTTCATGGCGGTAGAAGAAAATTGTCCGTTTATCCAACTGACTGATTTTGACAACGGCGAAAGCTTAAATATCGCGAATTTGGCCTTGATCGCGGATTTTCACGAAAAAAGCTTCGATCAAAAAGCCGATTGTGTTTTTCGTATTCAATACAAAGCCTTGTTAGATAGCTTGGTAGAGCCAAACGGTTACTACTTAGCCTGTGGCAGTTGTGGCCGTTGGGGCGAAGGGGACATCAACCAAGCCTACGGCGATGAATATGTGCAGAAAATTGACAACGAAGCCGACGGCAAGCAAGCGATCCGCGCGTACATTGAAAACCAAGACTTAGGCGGCAGTACCTTTTTAGGCGGCGAAGTTTTTCAAAACGGTTATCTTGTTGGCGTCTATGGTTACAACGGACGTTTATTTGACGGCGTGTCTTATGGCGGCTTAAACTCTTCGCCTATCGAAGAATTCCTGCAGAGTTAGTCGAAAACAACCCATATAAACCCGAGCAAAAAGCCTACGCACAACGTAGGCCTTTTGTGTAAAAAACACCCATTGCGAGATAAACCCATGAGCGAACAAACCGCCCTTTCACCCGCTAAAGCGATCGCCTCGCCCCCCATTAAACGTATTCATTTTTCGGGAAATTACGCCACCCTTAAAAACATGGGCTATAGCTTCCAAAAATTGTTTGCGGGCAACTATCAACAATGGGAAAATACGGGCACTCGCATCTGGAAACGTGGTAGTGAAGTGACTATTGATGAATTGGTCAATTACGAGGGCTATTTTTTAGCGGCGTTATTGGCGGCACAGGATAGTGGAACCCCGATAAATCTAGATAAAGACAATGATCTGATGATCATCGTCAATCGCCATACCCGCGAGGTAGGGTTAACCAAAGCCGACGAAGAAAACTACCTCACACAACGGATCGCTTACAGCAGTTACCTTACAGAGCTCAACAGCCGTTTCCCTTTACCACCATCGAGCGAAAGATCGGACGGGCAAACCCCTTCACAGTGGTATAAAAACGAACAAATTGCTCTGGCAAAAGAAGCTGGAGTTTACCAAGCCGAACACGGGTTAACGTGGATAACCATGACCCTGAATGAGCTTCGCCCGTTATTAGCGTTATTGAAAAAAGGCTGGCTGTCCGTTCAGATCACCGAACGCAAATAACACTTGCGTAGGGCGCACCTTTTTGTTACCATGGCTTTTCTACTTTACCACGAGATATGACCATGACGGACACCCTTGACCCACGTGATCAGTTTACCATCATCCGCCACCTTTCCGTCTTAGGCGGCGTCGCGCGATTAACGATCAGCCAGTCGTCAAAAATACTCAGTGCCAAATCTTTATACGGGGCAGGTACCACACGTTACAGCTCAACGTATGTGCTAGAGCTCGCGAAAAAAGCCACAGCAGAAGGCACCTTGCCGCCACAGCATGCGATCACGGTGGATAAAAGCAGTATGTCAGAAAAACAAAACATCATCCGCGCAAAAACGTTCGCGATCGTCAATGATACCGAACGCGAAGCGGCGATCACCTATCAGTGTGAGCGTTTTATTGAAAAACGTTTATTGAACGGGATCTTCGAGGATAAAGATAACATTGACGAGTTAGAGCGACAAGCCAGCCGTTATTAAGGGGTACAGCATGAAGACAACTCTACAGGTAACTTTTCTTCAAAAACGGGATCCTTACCACCTTGACCACGGCGAATACATGGCTGTTTGGTACCAAGCACAGGGCACCAAACACAAACCTGTGCTCGATCAAGACAACGAAGTCAATCCGGGTGTAAAAGCAAAAGTCGCCGCTTTCTTTGCGCCGTTTTGCGAAGATATAGTGCGCTTTTCATGTTACCCGTCCGGCGTTGCGGCGGGTAATATCACCGGGATCGTGGTGGCAAAAAAAATCAGCCTGCCGAAAGGGCAACATTTGAGACTCCCTGCGCACATTGACACGGTTCACGAAGTCGAAGCACGCTTACAAGCGGCCTTTTTCATTCAGCATAACCTTGAGGCGCTTGATTGTGATCCCATGGCTTTAAAGGAAGTGGACAGTATTATTGAAGGGTACCGCGCCGATTTGGCCGATTATCACCCTATCGACCAACAAAGGAGTAGCACATGAATGCACGTGGTAGTATTGGCGGTGTAACCGTCGGCAACGCATGGATGTTCAATAACCCTGATCTGGACTATCCAGACGGCCATGAAACCATGAGCGATGAGACGTTGTCGGCGGCATTAAAAACGGAGCCATCGAGCGAAGAATCCGCTTTATTGCTCCGTCATCAAATCGAGGCGAGTGGTCGAAAATAACCCCTGCACAAAAAAGCCTTGCGCATTGCGCAACTACCTGTCATACTTCATATGTCATCACTTTACGTAGGATTTTTTTATGAGTTACCTTGTCGATACCTTTCAAGCCGCAGAGTTCTTACCTGTTCAGATCAGCATCGAGGCGTTTGAACGCTTGTGCGCTGAATTGCCCGACCTCTGCAAATCAAGCCGAGAGTGTATGATTGAATTATCCGATACGCCCGCCGAATTGCCCGAAGCCACCTTGAGCTTGCTTGATGAGCTTTTTCCTGGTTTAGTGGCACAAGCGTGTCAAGATGATATTGTTATTTTACAGTTTTTCCATTAAGACAAGGATCCCCCATGAGCACTTATCTAGCACAATACAGCCCAGCAGGTATCGACGCATTGGCGGTTGAATTACAAGTCGCGATGGCGTCCTTACACTCCTTAGCGCTGTGCGATCTTTGCTACGTCTTGCGACAGATCCTCGACGTGCAGATTCCAGCAAAAGACGGGCAAGTAAACACGCCACACCCTTTTGTTAGCACGTTGCGCAATACACCGTCTGACATCGTTTCATCGGTACAGATGGTCAGTGCGTTAACAGGTAGTCCTTTGAGTGCTCGTCGGGCAGTGATGGCAATCGCCACGTTTGGCGAATCCATGTTACCCTTAACTACCCACAACAAAGGCTTTGACGCGGTTACGTTTTTACCGACAATCGGCCTTCCGTGTGCCGGGTTTTCTAGTACAGATCATACCCTTCGCCGTATCAACACGACGGCCGAGCACCTGTTGCACCGTCTCGACAAACACAACAAGCAGATCCATTGCTTACAACAATCCACTGCGTATGCCAAAGGCGATCGTCATGCCACGCAAAATGTCATTAGGCTTGAAAATTCACGCGCAAAAATAGCACGCACCCTTGCTGGCTTTGGGGTGAAATCATGAATAATATTGCCCCGCCACCGTCGCGTCTTTCGTTACTTTTTTCCCACCGTTACTGGGTTTTTCATCACGGAAAGGCACACGGGTTATCAAGCGTTGTTTACAGCTGTGAACAGGAGAATGAAGCCCTTGATGTCGCCCATTATAGCGACAGCGGCTCAACGGTTTTTGATCGCATGTCGGGCAGATACGTGGAGTTCACATCTGCACCCGTATTGAGCACAAGCGATAAAGAAAAACCTAAGATGTTACTTTATTTAAGCCCCGAAGGGGAATGTATTGAGCAATCTCTTCGCCGTCGCTATCGCCAAAAACAACGTAAAGAAGACGGTCAGCTAGTTTTAAAACGGATGCGTGACGTTCAGGAGGAGTTAGCTACTAACCCGGCATTAAGCACTCCCGATGCGCTGGCCTCTTTAGAGAAGCTTATGCGCGCATTGGATGTCACCAAATCTCACGAAAAAAATGACGACATCTCTGAACCTTAATAGCTAATATCCATCAGGTGTGGTGAGTGCCTGATCGGCATCTTGCCAACCTTGTTGCCACTCACTTTGTCTAACGCCTTCATTATTGTGGTTGCGAAATGGATCAGCGGCGATAGATAGCCCTTGTTGTCGGCAGTGTTGACCATTACGGTAGGGGTTTTCGGCAATTTCAGAGATCATATTCAATCCTTTTTCAGCAAGTTATACATCCAGATTTTATCTTAACACATTTCACCTGGACCGTTACAGCTCCTTTGGTAAAAAAGCAATCCACCAATAATTCTCGCTAAAAAAACGAATACACTTGCCTGTTGCGCATTAAGGGTGCTACCATTGCTTAAGTCACACTCACCAAGGAAAGGTCTTATGTATCAAAAAAAAACAGCTCCCGCAGAATATCGTCTCCCGCTACCCATTATCGTCACAACGCTGATCATTATGGCGTTTTCCTCAATCATCATTTTCGCCTACCAACTCAGCAAAGAAAGTGTACAAGCGGCGAACACCCCTGCACTGGATCTGTGCAGAAAACGTCCAGTTTCAAAAGCGCCTTGCACGGAAAGATTAACATCAGTCGAGCCTACACCGAATAAACAAATGCGCCCGGTAAAATTTAGCCGACAAAAAGAATAAAAACACAAACAAAACATTTGCGCATTACGCAATTTACTGTATACTCAACCTCTATCTTATTGAAAGGAAGCTCCGTATGTCCAACGCTCAACCTCGCACCGCTAACATGATCATTAATCAACCGCTAGCACATGAATTATACCAACAGCACCTCGCGTTACTTCATGCCTTGTGCACTAGCAAAGATCCGAACGCTGTACGTCGTGAAGTGGATGCTTCAACAGCCTTACTAGATACCATTAAAGACTCTAACAAAGAGCGCCTTGACAACCAGCATTATGCCAACGCGGCCAAAGAGCATTACCATGTCGACGGGGAAGTGGAAGTTGATCCCACGGCGTCAGTCTCTATATCTGAGAAAGGTGCCTACGTGCAAGCGTGGGTCTGGATCAACGAATCAGATGCCGTCTCATGAATCGTTTAGCCGTGGTTCATTTCCTACAGGACTGGGGCTTTTCCCTGTTATCCTGTGCGTTGTGTTTGGTGCTGCTGGCGTTTGGTCTCTCGAACGTGGACGAGCAGCCCTCGTTCCCCGCGAAAACCTTTGGACAATCGGACGCAAAAATATCGAAAAACGGGCAAAATAACCCAGCAAAAAGCCTTGCCCATCAACCGTAGTACTGTTATGCTATCAATACGTCAAGCCTTGCTTGCAGGGCGCGACGAGAAATACGGTACGAGATCATCAGGACGTGAAACTTCGGAAGTGATCGTGTGTTTTACCGATATTTCGGCACAAGGCCTGTGTCAGTGCCCTGCATTGGGCATTAAAAAAACAATTATGGTCGTTTTTTTACAATGGTTTTAAAACGAACATTTATACCGACCGTTGCCTCTGAGTATGCAGTCTGTCGGGGTAGGAGAGCGGTATTTCAACAGCTAAGCGCAAGCCGTTGTTGAGGCAGTATTTCACCGACTAGCCGACACTCACAGGACGCTGTGAGTGTTAAACAGCACAGCGTCTGTTTGAGGAAAATGCAACGCTTCCCCTAAGCCGGTGTGCATAAGGGGAAGCAAACCCTCCCCCTGAAAACAAATCCCTAAAAACGTCACTACCACCATTGCCACTATAAACACTACCGTTGATACTTCAAAAAAGTTGTGGTACCATGATCATCTAGGTGGGCACCTGTTGATCCGACGCATTATGCGGCCTTAAATGGCAGACGAAACACCCAACAATGATCAAACCAACCATGACCCTTGGCGTTGATCGAGTCACCTCGGATCCCTCTATGCACAACGCACACACAAGGAATACTCATGACTTTACGTGACTTACGTCTAACGGCGGACTTTAAACGTGCCAATTACGATTTGCACCAATCACTCCTTAACCACACGAGTGAAACCCCTAAAACACCCGCAACGCGACAACAGATCGGCGAATACTTAGCCAAAGCCATTGGCGCAAGAGATCTGGGCAGTTATTTAAGCATCGCGAACACAACGCCCGCCGCGCCTGCAGAAGCAACGACTGACCCGATGATCCGCGCCATATTAGCCAAAGTGTCGGTCATTGTCGCGGGCAAAAAACTGTACGATGAAGCCAGTGGTTATTTTTCGTTGCTTGATGTGGAATACACCCCGTTATACAGCGCTCAAACGCTTATTGATGAGGCAAGCGAGATCGCGGCAACGTTAGCACGATGTCAAACGCTTGAACCCAGCGCAAGACTCACCACGCTTGATCTGGCCTTGCCTGATTTTCTCGATGATCTAGGCAGTGATGTTAAACAATTGGAAGCAAAATACAACCAGCGCATGACGGACACCGGGGCGTGGAGTGAATATTGCTTGTTAGGCTTAACCCAAAAGGCGTGGCAAGACGAAGTCGGACAAGGCAATGTGCTCTGTGGTTACTGGCAATGGGTGGTTAATCAACTCGAGCAGTGGGTTGATCAACTCGAGAGTTATTAAGTAGTAAGGAAACTCACGTATTCGGTTAGGTATGTCCTAGTTGAATACGAACACGAGTAAGAAAAGGGTACAAAAAACGCTCGGAAAAATCACGCTTTGCCATTCATCCAAAGTAATCCCTTCTTGTTTACGCTCAAGTACAGACAAAATAGCCCCTAGGATAAACAGCATTAAACCATTAATTCCGGCAAGCGTTCTTATCTCCGTTATGGTTACCTCACCCCAATAAAAACCCGCTAAAAGGGGTAGTCCCAAGAGCACTAACACAAGGGCAGCGATCACTGCGATGATCTGACTAGTTTGCGTCAAATGACGATCTTTTAAGAATTTTTTGATGATGTTCATGATGGCCTCCCTGGCATTTTTGTACACTATAACATCACAACGCGCAAAGTCAACGTTTTACCGTTAACGCTCATTATCTTTGTCGCCATGCGGCCTGGCCTTTGACACTCGGCACGCTTGCTTCACGTCACAATGAAATAAAACACTATTTACACAACCCACATTCGCTCGGTTATCACTTGTAGCTAGACGCAAAAAAAAACAGCATAACCCTAACAATTAAAACTTGCTTTATACGCAACAATCTGCCATCATGGTTTTCTTAAGTCAACGTCACAGGGGACGAACATGTTACCATTGCTTTTACCATTACACGCCATTTATGCCAACGAGCTTAACGCCATGCGCAAGCAAGATTTACCGTTAACCTTAGTGGAAATTGAGCGCATCGAAGCCGCCGCGACCGCATTAACGTGTCAACCGACGTCCTTTAGCTTGATCTGCAGTGCCTACCAAACGCTTAAAGGCCTCGATACAGCAACACAAGAATACATCAACCCGGTGATCTTCGAACATTTATCCCGGTTCGTACGACTGGCCGAACAGGTTGAAGTCGCTTATTTAGGCGCCGCCGCTGAAATTTGTCTACAAGCCAGTTATGAACTCGCCGTGCGTGAAAAAAACGACCACCTCAATGATAAAAAATCGTTTGTTGTCCAAGAAATGGACAGCGCGGAAAATCTGGTCGACGTGCCGAATAAAATCGATGCCGTCAATGCCATGTTTGAGATGATCACCGCGCAACCTGGCAAATACTTTACCCAGCAAAAATCCGAGACACTTTACGGTTATGACAATCCGGACGACAGAGAAGCCTTACGCTACCCGATGCCGGCGATCAGTGAGTATGAGCCGCAAGCGCAAGCGGCACTGGACAAAGAGCGTGAAAAAATCATCGCCGTGATCAACAGCGCCCGTGCTGACATCACCTCACCCGCCAGCGTATTAAAGGCATTGAGTGGCTGTGTGCTTTCTACCTACTTGAGCAAGATCGCCATCTTCGCTTTTAAACAGCACGGCGGCTTAGCCCTAAATTAACCCCAATATGTGCAACGGGTTACGGCGACACAACCCTTGCGCACCACGCACCACTCTGCTATAGTACTCATACTGAAACTTACCCACAAGAGTGACGCGATGTTCACCGTTTGCCCACAACATTTAGAGCACAGTACAGCCGTTACGCAAGCCCTCTTAAGAGGCGCATCAGTGGCACGCGATCCCGATCGCTTTTACAACCGTCTGTGCGATCATCATAGCCGTATTTGGGATTTTCTTGGTCAGCATCGTTACGTACAATTAAAGATGTTGGACGATCCGGCGCACCTTCCGTTATTGCCTTACGAAAAGCTACGCAAAGAGTTACTCACCGCGATCACCACGATCGAAGCGACAAACTACCAAGTATGGATCAAGAAAGCCGATAAAAAAACCCTGAGTAAACGGGCGCACGGTTACGCCGAACGTTTGACCATGTACGATCGTGAGCACAATGTGGTGTTTTTGAGTCATGACGATCCCTTTACCGTGGATGAACGCCGTTACGCGCTGGCGTTTTGTCAAGACGTATTTCCAGAGCAAGCCTTTGCGGACTTTACGCAGGTTCCCCTGAATCACATTCAAATTGCGCTTGATAATTTGCGCAGTAACTAACGACGACAACACTTACGATGAAGCTTGCTCTCTCCGCAAGTTTTCGTTATGCTTCCCCTATCAACATTATCTTTCACCGATCAGGAGCTTCACCGATGAAAAACTGCGTTCATCAAAAGTCATCAAAGGCGACGGCTTTTCGGTTGACCGAGACATGAATACCGCCAGGAATATATTAATTAAACCGTTAACAAGGTAGCTTGAACCTTAATCGTAACAGCAAACATTGCGTTTGTTGCGATTTTAATCAAGAGTACGCCCAGATCTTAACGCAAGTGAACAGCCTAGAAACGCAAGGCTTTGCCATGTTCAGTGTAGAGTTCAATCAACCAGAAAACACCATGAGGTGAACGGCCGTATTCAGCGAACGCCGAAAAAGTACCGTATTAAAACACCACCAGCACAACTTTAACGTTGCGTGTGGCGCAAACACCTGTTACACTGGGTGCTCATTCACCCACGGGGCGACTCGCATGACAACAACACAAAAAATCATTAGGCACGCCTGTTCATTGCGCAGCACGATCGCAGCGGGCGCCTTGTGTTTATGGCTCTTTGTCAATATGGGAATCACGGGTGAAAGGTATACCGATTTCACCCTAAGCTTAAAAACAAGCGTAGGTCAGCACACCCCTTACATCGACCAGCTTTCCGTTTACCTTGAAGATGATAAAATTTGCCAATGGGAGAATCTCCACCTCATTTATATCGCCTATCAGTTTAAAAAAGCCGATCGGGCGAAAGCGCTTAAACAACAGTTGACGCCGTCCCCATCATGAAAATATACGTGACGAAAAAATCACCGATGGAATACATTTGCGGCGGTGCCGATCGCTTTGACGTGTGGTTTGAACGCCCGCATTTTCATCGTGGCTTGTTTGTCTGCGCCATTGGTGGCCTTATCCCCATCGATAGAGTACAACACCCTCGCTGGCAAGGACGTGACGACAGTTGCTTCAGTTTATACTGGTTACGTAAAACCCAAAGCACGTTATTTGCCCACATTTGGCAAGCTGTCCAAGCCACCTATCGTGAGCCCCACAGCTTGAGCATGGAAGAAAAATGGTACCACGCCCGTAAAACCTACCGGCAAAAGAACGCAAAATCGTTAGGCAACCACAGCACGGCGCTGGCGAACACGCTAAGCCTCTATATCGATATACAAGTCGACTTTCGATGCTTGGACTCCGTTGAGTACCCTCAGCAACACTGGGATCAATGGATCGGTGAATACGACATTGAAATGACGTTAAACACGTCCCTTTAAACACATTGGAGAGCACCATGAAAAAGCAAATTGATTATGACATCATTGAAGAGTCTACTCTTTTAAACTTATCTTTGACTGTACAAAGACGCATTAAGGAAGGGGATTGGCAAGCGATTGGCAGCGTGTCACAGATCTCAAAAAACAATGGGGGCAACTGCACTTTTTTACAGGCCATCGTTAAATATTCGTAATCGATGAAACTAAAATCTTGCGTATTGCGCAACATCGTGAGACACTAGGGTATTGTAATCACCTCAACCCGGGACATCACATGAGCTTTACCACGATCGCCGAATGGTTCAACAGCCTGTTAGGCAAAATCGACACAAATCACCCCCGTGCGCGCGCGAATTACCCTTTTGCGTTACGCGTGGGTGTGGTTCAAATGGCGGCACCGCGCCACCCACGTTTTGACATGGTACGTGAGATGGGTTACACCACCATCGACGATGTCTTTAAAGGGACGCCGTTCAGCGAGACCGAATTGACCTTTGTTTTTCCTGAGCGACAGATGAGCGTGCATGAGCAACAAGCCTTTATGTGTGCGCTCTTAAAAAACCCCCACATCAGCCAAGTCACCTCCGTAGATATACTGACGTCTTCAGCGTTATTGATCAGCAGTTTTCAGCGTGAATCTATCTTGATCTTAACCTGGGATGATGATCATCGTCATAACGGCAATCTCAGCGGAAGTTAGCACCATCGCGAAAAATTAATGCGAAAAAAGCTTGCGTTGTGCGCAATTTTTGTTATCATAGGGGTATTGAAACATAGCCCAAACGAGAGTCCCATGACAACAACCACTGAAACGCAAGAAATTTTCCATAAAAAATTCCATTTCGGCGCTCCTGGCTCATTTCGTTTTGTTGGCATTTGGTCAGCGCCCGGAAGCGGCACGCGTGAGCACAACATCAGCGCCTACAATGATGCGATGGCGTCTCGCCCGGCAGGTTGTAACATGAGCTGTGCGTGTTGTGGTATGGGGATCATTCATCATCACATGGTACGTGACAGCAACAATGAGCAATTTGCCGTTGGCTCAAGCTGTATTGAAAAACTCAATGACACGGTCTTGTTAACGGCCTCTAAAAAAGCCGAGCTTGATCGTCAAAAAGCCATCCGCGCACAAAAACGTGCAGATAAACGCCAAGAAAACCAACGTAAAGTCGAAGCCGAGCTTGATGCAGAACGCTTGCGCAATGACGGGTTAACCGATCATGAAGTGATGCGCAATAAACGTGACGCTTTGGAAAACTGCGCCGTAGAGCAACGTGAAGACGTCCTTGACGAGCTGTACACGTCCTTACGCGCCGCTGGGGGCAACTTTGCCCGTGACATGTACCGTCAATTGATCGCAGGACATGTACCGACAGGGCGTGCACGCAGTATTCTTATTGAGATTATGACGAAAACCAGTGGTCGTGCAAACTCTAAGGCCTACAAAGCCGCTTATCCGGTGAACGAGGCAAAATTTGACGCCTTAATGATCACCATTGAAGATATCAACACCACCACGCAGACAAAATGGGATCAACTTGGCGGTTGATCCTCACGCTGAAAAATAACGCCAAAACAGCCACAGTACTCTTGCGCGCGACGCAATAGTGTGTCATACTTTCCCCACGTAAACAATTCATCTATTAGGAGCTGTCATGTCAGCCACTTCAGTAGCCTTGCAAGGCTGTATTGCTAAAATGCTTACCACCGTTATTGACGATCGTGTTCACTACATGTTACCCGTGGGCGATGCAAATCTAGGACTCAATGCGTTGATCGGACAAAATATGACGTTGGCATTTACCGGAAAAATCCATTGTACGGCGTGTCATGAAATCACGGAGAAAAGTCACGTACAAGGTCACTGTCAATCCTGTGCTGATACGTTGGCCAGTTGTGACATCTGCCGCATCAAACCAGAATTATGCCATTACGACGCGGGGACGTGTCGTCAACCGGCATGGGGAGAAGCGAATTGTTTAAAAGCCCATTACATTTACTTGAGCAACACCAGCGGGTTAAAAGTGGGGATCACGCGCCACACCGATGACAGTAGCCGATGGTGCGATCAAGGGGCAGTGCAAGCCTTGCCCATTTTAAAGGTACACAGCCGTTTACATTCCGGCGCGTTGGAAACCCGTATTGCCAAAGTCATGGCCGACAAAACCAATTGGCGCACCATGTTAAAAGGCTTTAACCCGTTAATGGACTTAAAAGCCATGGTGCCGGATATTATGGCCTTGCCGGAAGTGATCGCCTTGATCGACGAATTACGCCTTAATCACGGACAAGGCGCGGTAAAGTGCCTCGATGAAGCCCCGAAAAGTTTCACCTATCCGGTGATCACTTATCCGGAAAAAATCGTATCACTGTCGTTTGATAAAACGCCGACGGTGTCAGGCACGTTATTGGGGATAAAAGGCCAATATTTGTACTTTGCCCACGGGGTGATCAATTTGCGTAAATTTACGGGCTACGAGCTGATCGTCAGCGGTGAGTTTAGCGGCGAATAACCCGCCCTAAAAAAGCGTACACCACACAACAAACAGTTGCTCGATGCGCAACTGCTTGTTGTCCTCTCTTTACTGACTGATGCCTTTACATCAATATTTACCGGAGCAAAAAAACATGCATAACAACGTCACGAAAGAAAATATTACCGTCGGGGAAACCCTATTTTGTGTCAATCCGCACTGTAATGGTTCAATCAACACCTTGCACGTCAACGCCGCGACTGTCAAAGGCGAACACGTCCATTTTTTTAAAGCACGCAAGAACGATAGCGACACGCCTGAAAATATTTACTTTAACGAGGGGGGCTTTCACCGTTTTTACCGCGACAAAAATGAGGCACAAGCCTACCTTGATGTCATACTTAGCGACGAACATTTTCGCTGCTACGATAAAAAACGCTTAAGTCATACGCGTCATGAGCAACAACTTGGGAGCTGTCTTTCGACGGAAAACGCGCTAAGAACCTCAAAGCGCCTATTGTTAAGCCAGTACCCTGCACAAAAATATTAGGAGCACACCAATGTCTCATTATGCCACGTGTCACTTGTCGAGCTTGTTGATCAAGCCGAACGAGCCGATCATTTTATTCCCCATGGCCTACAGCCATATGCGTAGTACCCATACGGGCTGTTATGGCTCAGACGACGATTGTAAGCCCTTTGGTTTGCCTTTGCAGGGCAATTACGATGATTATGGCTCAATGACAGTTGCACCCAGCAGTGAGAGCGTAGCGTCCACCTGGTTAGCCAGCATCAATGCCAGTTTAAAGAACAACCCCGACAACATCACTCAAGGGTGGCGAAACATCACGCCGCGCGAACTCTATATTTTCAAATGTGAGAACCACAACCAGCCGGAGCACGGCGGTTTTATCAGCGACGCCAATGCACTAAAAAAAGCCACTGCCCGTGAGGGACTGTACGAAAAGACTGCCCTTGAGTCGGTCAGTGAAGTGCTGTCAGTCTTGTATGACGGCGCCTTACTGGACATCTGCAGTCACCAAGTCAATCGCATGGGGTTTTTATTGATCAAACAATCCATTTTCGATGCCCTGATCGCGGATTTTTACGTCGATTTACCGGCAAAAATCAAGCAAAAAGTGAGTGATTATTACCAACAAGCCTTGGTGGCTAAAGCCCACGTAGACACCCTTGATCCTCAAGTGGTCGATCGCAAAATATTACGCAAAGCGGACAAGGCGGCAGAGATAAACGAGCACACCTTATCCTACGAGGTGTTAGAGCTGTTTAACGATGACATGTCACTCGTGCGAGATCTGGTCAAGATCCTTGAGGATGGCATTGAAGCGTTAACACCGCTTGTCGAGATGAGTGCGATCATTGAGCACACGGTTCGCTGGTCGCTCTTGATGCGTATTTACCGTGACAATGGCAAAAGTTTATTTCCGAACGTTAATCGTATCGGCAACATGGCACCCGTTGATGCCTTAAACCGTGTCGTTTCACAGGCCATTCGCACCACAAGGGACAGTAACATCAGTAATGTACGATCGGACAACAGCTATGACGAGCTAAGCCCAGAAGAGCAAAAAGAAGTCGACGATGATCTGCGCAGCGATCAATGGACCGATCACCGCTCATGGTAACGACACACGACAAATAGCTTGCGTTATGCGCAATACCGTGTGACAATGGGTTATTCCACAGCATAAGAGAGTAACCCATGAGCTATTTATTTTTCATCGCCGACAAAACCCGTAAGTTCGACAAAGACGGCACGGGCACAGAGGGTACGCTAGGCGATCACTTGGATTATTTAGCCAGTCAAGGCGGCACGCCCGATTGTTGGGACTCAACCGATACCGAGTCGTTGAGCACTGCGAAACATGAAGCCCGCGCGTCAGGTATGCATTTGTACCTTGTCGATGAAAACAGCCACCGCGTCGTCGGTGAAGTCAATGTACCGGAGCAACACACATGATCTTGTCTTACGAAGCCTTTGAGCAGTTACCCTACGCCAAGCAACGATCATTATTTTTCGATGGCACCGCCGATGAACTTCGCCCCGTGATCGCGGGAATAAAAAACGAACAAGTTAACGGAAAACTTACCCCCGAGCGCTTGAGTTTATTGCCGAACGGTTTATTTAACGCCAACGCCCCTGTTGATGTTTTACGTTATTTGGCCTTATTGGGTGACACCTGCAGTGTCGCGGACTCCATCAGTCGTTTAGAGGTCTGTTGTCAACACCCCAATGTCACCGCGGCGTTACTGAATGAGTTTCTGGACGAACTCGACCTCTTAGACAGTGAAGAACGCACGGCGGCTCACCTAAACTACATCATTTTGTCATCTCCTCGCCTTTCCTCGCGTAAGATTGATGAACTGTTGGTAAAAAGTGGTCAATACCCGAACAACAATGAACAGATCACGGTCGGTTTAGCGAGCAACCCGCAATTAACCACCGCGCAAATAGAAGCCTTGATCCACCAGAGCAAATTGATCTCAACGGCATGTGTCGCGTTAAAATCGCAAAGCGCTTTGGATGATGAGCAAAAGGCAATTTTGTCGATACGCTACCCTCAAGCCAACGAAAACTATGCAAGGGGAGGTGTGGTCGATACCCCCTGCGCTGACTAAACAGGCTATCTTGCGGTGAACTGCTTACCCTTGACGATGATGAGGGCTCGTTACCCCTGAAAGCATTGTCCGACACAACAGGGTAAAAAAACACAAAAAACCTGAAAATAAAATGCACTTGGCGCAAGTCTTAGCTTGCGTCTTGCGCTATGAACTGATATCATCATTGTAGTTCAAAAAACACGCAATTTCAGGGGCATCACATGAGCAAACTATTAATCACACCGCAAACCGGATTAACCATCGCCTTGGCGATCACGTTAACGGTCAATGTCTTTTTTATGCAAAACAGCCCACAAGTACCTGCGATCATTGAGATCAGTGTGTATAACGATGCACCACAAAGAACACCCTCCGCGGCATTAATACCGAGCATTACACCGGACGAGCCGTTGATCACCAGTCTTACCGCCTTAAAACGCTATTCATTGGTCAGTGCAAAAAGTTTCAATCGCCAACCAAGCGACATTCCGACGTCTGATGAATTGATGATCATTGGCTCGCCTTACGGCATACCGGGCACCTTGATCCAAGCAACGATGTTTAAAGAGTCACACGGGCGCTTTAACGCCGTTTCACACAAAGGCGCCAAAAGCGCGTTTCAGTTTTTAGACGACACCGCTGCTGAATTTGGTGTCGCGCAATTACTTCATGATAATTTTGCCATGGCAGATGCGGCAAGCCGTTACATGGCGTACTTGCACATGACGATGTATGGTAAGTCAATCGGCGAATCAGATAACAACAGCCTTGCCCATACGTTAGCTGCGTACAATGCCGGTTTAGGGCGTGTCAATGGCACCGGTAAACCACGTATTCCTCGTTTTGAAGAAACCTTGGAATACATTGATGATATCATGGGTTATCACTTGGGAAAAAAACATTATATTGCCCGTGGAGAAACCTTGCGTGTCATTGCCAATCAATACAATATCAGTGTGGCGCAACTACGCCGTGCCAATGCGTTCACTATCATGAGCAACCAAGATCTGAAATACGGTAAATTCATTTCCATCGATCACACGATTGAGCATTATGTGGTTAAAAAAGGCGACACCTTAAGTAAAATCGCGCGTTTATCCAACGTGCTCTTGGCTGACATTGTCTTGTTGAACAAGATAAACCCCCGTAAGTATTTAGCAATAGGTCAGCACTTATTATTGAAAGCGCCGATCTATCAAACGCCGCCACAAGAAACTTAAAGAAAATTAAAGTAACAACAACACCAATTCCCCATGCACCTTGGAGCCAAAAACATGCACCTAAAGAAAGATGACTTATCGATAAACCCTTACCTAAATGGCACAAATAAAGGCATTCGCGTCACACACATGCCTACCGACACATCGGTATCTTGCCATGCTTTTGCCGAGCAAGTGGACAATCAAAATGCCGCCGCTATCGTTTTATCCCGTAAAATAGACACCCCTCTTTTTCAACCAGAGCGCGTTTGATATGTCGATGTCCTCAACGGTTGATGAACTGCGCGCGTACGCGAAAGACGCCGATCTCCCGCCCGCTTTGAGCGTATTATTGCACAAAGCCGCTCGTGAGCTTTCCAACAAACCGGACTACGTTAGCCAACTTGACAGCACCTATTCAAACTTAGCCCATCTGAGCATTTGTCGTGAGCAAGATGCACAACTTGACGCGCAAGGGTTTTGCTCAAATGGAGTCGCTGTCACGATAAAAGGGGGCAATTCGATACTTGAACGTAATAATGGTTTTTTACAGTTAGCGACCATGGCCTTGAATGCGGTTGCCAGCAACCTCAAAGAAAATGGCTACACCCATCCAACCATGGCGCCTGCACTAAGTGATTACCTGATCGCCTTTGCCCCATGGATGCAAAGCTTCACCAACAGCTACACCGTACGTAACGGAGCCGTTGATATCGAAGCGTTTGATCTTGAAACGTACCAGGCCCAACCGATGATCCGATTACCGAACGTGGACAGTTGAATAAATTCACAACAATCGCAACAACAGTTGACATGGGTGTTTTTTATGTTTATTATTGAGCTTTATTTAGTTGGGGTGTTTTATGTGGGTGTCAACAACAACATTATCTCGCATTGAAG
>Ga0233426_10000975_pt1 | contig 27778 bp, 23 predicted proteins | sample SI_118_April2016_6_FD_179875 | JGI IMG/M metagenome (GOLD analysis project Ga0233426, IMG submission 179875) | Seawater microbial communities from Saanich Inlet, British Columbia, Canada - SI_118_April2016_10_MG | ecosystem: Environmental > Aquatic > Marine > Inlet | place: Canada: British... | reverse complement strand
CCTGTTCCTGGGTCAGAACAATTACCTTGACCATCACAATCATATGTTACTGGTATAATACAATTTGTTTGACATGCATTAAGTGAAGAATATGCGCCATTTCCATTTCCTGGATCAGTACAGTTACCCTGACCATCACAATCGTATGTTGCCAGTGTTGTGTTAAGACATGGTGTCTCAACTTCAATATTGTAATAAAAATAATAATAACCTGAAACCGATGCACTTGAGCTTGTAATATTTATAGCAGAAGCTATATCATAAGGATAAGTCGCACCCGCATTATTTCTATATAATCCTAAATTAGTTAAAGCCCCTGGTGAGACTCCTAACTGTAGATCATTAGCTATTGGTACATTAAAGTTAAGAGTAATAGTTTGCTGACCAGCCACTACATTTAATGTAGTATCATCAATAACAGTCCCATTGTTATCTCTTAATTCAAAAGAAATAGTATTGGTTCCTTCAGAATAAATTATAGCTGATTTAATTACACACACTTTGGAAGCATCAAAATTTAGATGTTGATCATTATTAAAATATGACCCAGAATTAAAAGTGTTATCTAATGCTCCACCTGAAGCGATAACTGTATTAGCATTAGGATCATAATTAGAGGCTGTTGGATTAGTACATCCAAGAATAGGCGCAGTACAAAGTCCATTATCAAAACAAGCAAGGGGATCGTAATTAACAGCTAAAAGATCAGTACAACCTGAAACAAAACAACAGCTACCATCATCAGTAATTGCAATAGCAGAATAGTTAAATGCAGTAGGATCTGTGCAGCCATAGTCTGTATTAGTACACCCATTACTTGTAAGTAATCCTGAACGAGAAGTATTAATAGATGCTATCATTCTATTTTTCTGATCTTGAGTAAACATATTCATACAATTATCATCAGTATAATCCATATAGTTCATGAACATATCGCCATTAGATCCATTGCCATTACAACTTGATGTTGATGGATAGTTAGGACAACCGTAATTTGATCCAGAATGCTCAGGTGTATCATTGCAATAGTCATCACCACAATTAGAGTCTCCCCAAATATGCCTTAAGTTCAACCAATGGCCAACTTCATGTGTTGCTGTCCTACCTAAATTATATGGAGATGTTGCTGTACCAATATTTCCAACATATGCATAATCACATACAACTCCATCTGTATTAGCAGTACCTCCAGGGAACTGTGCATATCCTAATATACCACCACTAATATCACATACCCAGAAATTTAAATATTCTGATGTATTCCATGCATCAAAACCGCCAGATGAAGAAAATTTGACTCCATCATTAGTGCTAAATGAACTTTGAGATGTTTGTGTTCTAGTAATTCCAGATGTAGAATTTCCATTTGGATCTGTATTTGCTAAACAGAACTCTATTTCAGTATCAGCTGCTAATGATTGAAATGCAGAAGGAGTATTTGATGCATCAGCATTCGTCCTTCTAAAATCTTCATTTAAAATATCAATTTGTGATTGAATTTGTAAATCTGAAATATTCTCATTTGTATTATTATAAACAATATGAAAAACAACTGGAATAGTAATGATATTCGAAATTGAATTTTCAGATTGATTTAATATCATTTGCTGCAAAATATTTTCATTATTATGCATTTTTTGTTCTAACATAGGATCTTGAGATTTTGAAAACTCTAAATAATCCATTGTACCACAAATTCTTTTTTGAGCACTTAATTGCCCAATAAAGAGAATAAAAAATATTAATGTTATTAGGATATCACTTTTTTTCATTTTTTTGATTTATAAATTATGCGCAAATTTAATGATAAATATAGTATATAAATTAAACAGAATAATAAAACTTATGCGTTCAGTTTATTGAATTAGAAAAATAAATTATTTGTTAGCTAATTGATTTGAAAAAGGAATAGTCACACAAAATTTCCAACTAAAAAAATAGATGAGTTTGAAAACGGTTTAGTACAATTTACTTATTCATAAATTATTTGTTAGGCAATTGATTTGAAAAAGTTCGAACTTAGGACCGTAAGGCCCACCAAAGCGGAATACTGAAAAGTGTTCCGTTTTTTTATTTCTTGAAATCATTACTGATCAAGTTTTGTTTATATTTTAGCGCCCATGAAAAAAATATTACTTCTACTTATTATCTCGCCTCTATTTTGTTTTTCTCAACATAATCATGATGAAGAAAACCATTCTCATGAAGATCATTCTCATAATAACGAATTCGCTATAGGATTAGGGGTCATCCCAAAGCATGAAAACTCACTAGGGCTTCATGCTCATTACATAAAAGGTATTGCATTAAATAATAAAATAGGAGTAGGAATCTCGGTTGAAACAATATTAGATGATCATGCTCATCATTCATTATCATTAATTAGTTTATATCGTTTTGATTTTGGAATCACAATAGCTTATGCAGCAGGTATTCTTAGAGTATCAGAAGAAGAAGAAGAAGAAGAAGAACATAATGAGGGACATGATGACGGACATGAAGAAGAAACTGAATCTCAATTTGCACAACATTTAGAATTCGCATATGAAATACCTTTTGGAGAATTACATATTGGACCACAAATTGACATAGGTATAGAGCAAGAAGGTATTCATTATATGTTTGGAGTACATTTGGGAATTGACTTTTAAATATTTAACCGTAACAACTTGCTAAAAAAGATTGAAATCTGTTCAGAGAGTTCCACTTAAATTTTAAATTCTACTTTGATAAGTAAACAAGTCAAAGTATCTTCCTTTACTTTCTATCAATTCAGTATGTGTTCCCTGCTCAGCAATTTTACCCTGTTCAATAACTAATATTTGGTTCGCTTGCCTAATGGTACTTAAGCGGTGAGCAATAACAAAAGTAGTTCTCCCTTTCATCAGCTCGGCTAAACTTTTTTGTATCAATGCCTCACTCTCGGTATCCAAATTAGAAGTTGCTTCATCTAAAATTAAAATCCTAGGATCGGCAAGTACTGCCCTAGCAATAGCAATTCTTTGTCTTTGCCCTCCTGATAATTTTACTCCTCTTTCTCCAATTAAAGTATCCAAGCCATCATCAAACCTATCCGTAAACTCATTTACATAAGCAGTATTTACCGCTTCTAACAATTGCCCTTCACTTGCATTTGGTCTTGGGAAAAGAATATTCTCTCTTATTGTCCCTTCAAACAAAAAGTCATCTTGCAATACTACCCCTAACTGACTTCTAAAAGAATTTAAACTTACTTTGGAAATATCATTTCCATCAATAGTAATAAGCCCTGAATCAGGATTAACAAAACTAGCCACCAAACTTGCAAGGGTCGACTTACCAGAACCTGAAGAACCGACCAAAGCTGTTACCGAACCTTTATCCGCTTTGAAGCTGATATTATGCACCACCTCTTTTCCCTTTTCATAAGAAAAAGAAACATCCTTAAATTCCACATTTCCCACAATCTTATCTAGCTCAATTGTTCTGAACTCATCATTGGCTTCCGACTCCATATTCATTATCTCTTCAGTTCTATCCAAACCTGCAAAAGCCTCAGTAAGCTGGCTTCCAATATTGCTCATCTGAACAATAGGTGCAATCATAAACCCAAGTAACAAAGTAAAGGCCAGGAAATCACCAGTAGTTAGCGTCCCTTCAATAATCATAGCACCTCCCATCCCCATAATTCCTACGGATGCCAAACCTAGTAAAAAGGCAGAGGAACTCGTCATAATTGCGGTAGCGGTCAAACTCTTTTTTACATTCTGAAACAAGCGATCAACCCCTTTTTCAAAACTTATATTTTCTTGCTCCTCAGCATTAAATCCTTTTATAACTCTAACACCATTCAGGGTTTCGGTTAGCCTACCCTTAACCTCAGCATTTATCACCCCTCTTTTCCTAAATATCGGACGGATATACCCAAATGCTTTTAGTGCAATTATGGCAAACAAGAATACTGGAGTAAGCACAAATAAGGTCATCTTTCCGCTAATATTAATCAATAACACTAAGGAAATAATTGCAGTAACTGTACCTCCAAAAAGCTGTACTAATCCTGTGCCTACAAGGTTACGCACTCCCTCTACATCACTCATAATTCTGGAGACCAAAGCACCTGATTTATTATTATCAAAATAAGAAATTGGCAATGAAAGCACTTGCTTTTGCACCTTAGCTCTTAACTTTGAAATTAATAATTGCGCTTCTACACTCAACAATCTTGTTAAAGCAAAAGAGGTAATAGCTTGGATAAGTATTGCCCCAGCAACAATCAGCACCATAGCTGTTAATGCATCCATATCTTTATTAGGAATTATCTCATCTAATAATTCTTTACTTTTTAAAGGGAGTACAAGGCTTGCTAATCGGCTAATCACAATAAGGATTAAACCCACAAATACAATTCCTTTTCTTGGCCAAATAAATTCCTTAAACGCCTGAAGTACTGTTACTTTCTTTTTTTTCATAATTTTATTTTACAATAAATCGTTTATCAACACTTCCATCACTATAGATATAGAATAGTGGCGTATTATGTATTGGGGTAATGGTTCTCCCTAAAATATCAGTAACTTTTACAAGAGTTGGCTTATTGGTAAAAGTTGCCTCTAGAATACTAGTAGTTGAGGAGTAAGTGTAAAATTCATATTCAGCACGCTCAGGATTTAGTTGCATGGCCATATCATTTTGTGCTTTCACATAAAACTTTATTTCCTCTCCACTTGCTTGAAATGGCAGTGAAACTGAGTAGATATTATCTCCTGCAACTGCATCCCCATTTTGCCCAATATCATTCATAGTAAATTCCTGAAACTTGGAATTATACTCACTAATAGTAGCCATTAAATCCACTGAAGTTCCGTTAAAAACCTCAGCAGTAAGTACATTATTATTCACCATTACATTGGTTATTGTTGGTGGTGTTTTCATAATTTCAGCATGTGCCAATAAATAAGGCTTACGTTCATCAATGGTAGATAAAATCCCTGCAAAACCATAAAACCATGACCAGCTCCAAAGTGCTGATTCTACATTATCATGATATTCTGCAATAGTAAACGGTTTATTTACATCCGCATTAGCAGCTGCATAACCCAAACTCTGCAACTCAGTAATTGAATTACGAATAAAGGCAGTATCCAAAGACTCATTAATTATAGTTCGTAAATGTGCTGTGTATTGCAAATAATACTGAGGATTATCCAATAATTTATACAGCAAAGGATTGGATGCCGCATCAGTAGTGTAACCATAAAAAGGATCAAAATGATAAATATCATTTGGGGTAGCCCAAACTCCACCCAACAAAGCCCCTCCAAAACTCTCACTCAAATCCCAAGGAATCATCTGAAACAAACCATCCTTAGTTTGATAGAGGTAATAATTATGAATATAGAAACCATTATAAGTATCCAAATTTGCCAATACAGAGTTAACTGCAAAAGCCCACAACACCCTGTCTACATTTAATATACTATCAATCTCAGAAAAATTAAAATGCAAAGTATTTATCAATTCTAATAATTCCGCCCAACCCTTGTCCGATTTCAGAATGTAACTATCGTAATACAAAGTGCTATCATTCCCTAACCAATTTAAATTGGGTTCGCCATTAGTTGTAGTTGCTTGCCCAAAAACTTGTACAGGATCGCACTTAAAAAGCACGCCACTTTTCTCATCAAAATGTTTTTTTACAAATTGTTTATTTATGGATTCTGTATTAACATAAAGCCCCAAATAATTATTTTGCACATACAATTTTGCCAAATTCACTTCAGGAGTAGGTAAATATTTTTGGTAGATTTTAGAAGCTGTAAATTCTTTTGCAAAAGTAGCATCCATCCATGCATTTGCCAGTTTTACTTTCTTTTTTCCTAATAGCTTTTGCCCAGCAACCCAATAATTCATATCAATATTATAAGGTACTTTTGGGCTACCATTATTATTAGGCAATACAAAAGTTGAATTCCCTTTGTAACGAATTCCCACACTATCATAAGCCACTCCATTTAGCGTAATAGTTGCAGGTATACGGTAGTCAGGATTTGTAAAAAATGAATCTGCCAAAATAGAATGATAATTAGAATCTTGGAAATCAACATACACACTTCTTAAAGAATCCTTATCAAACAAACCTCCTGGCGCTTCATACAAGTCCTGAGGATTATAGAGGGTTTGAGCACCCAAAAAAAAAGGAAAACAAATAACAATAAGCAAGAGTTTTTTCATTCCCCAAATTTAAGAAAATTAAACAAAAATAGAATTATATTCCTTCCCTGATTTTTCGAAAAGCAATTCCACTGCCTTTTTACCTTGTTCTCCTAAAGAAATAGAATAGTCATTTACATACAAAACAATGTGCGCATCTACCACTTGCTTTTCCATTTCCTGAGCATGGCACTTCACATAATCAGCCGAACTATTAGGATGTGCAAAAGCATAATCCACACTTTTCCTGAGCACTCTTTCTATTTTTTTCTGTACCTCTAAAGGTAAGCTTCTTTTTACAACAATGCCTCCCAAAGGAATAGGTAATCCTGTTTCTGTTTCCCAAAACTCTCCTAAATCTTTTACTTTTTCTAATCCCTTATCTTGGTAGGTAAATCGGTTTTCATGTATAATAAGCCCTGCATCTACCTTTCCGTTTAACACTTCATTTTCAATTTCAGAAAAAAGTGTTTCTACTTTATTTTCATATTTTGGAAAAGCAATTCCCAACAACATATTAGCAGTCGTGTATTTTCCAGGAATGGCAATTTTACTTTCCTCTGTTAAAATGGTAGTTGGTTTTTTAATCAGCAATGGCCCACAATTATTTCCTAAAGCCGAGCCACTATCCAGCAAAGCATACTCCTTTACACAATGTGTAAAGGCATTGTAACTGAGTTTTGTAATATCCAATTTACCTTGAAACGCCCATTTATTTAACTGCTCTACATCTGCAAAAACTACTTCAAACTCCAAACCTTCTGTGTCTACTTTATGATGAACTAAGGCATCAAAAATAAAAGTATCATTTGGGCAAGGCGAAAAACCTAAAGTCAATTTCATAATTGAGTAATTATTTTTTCAACTGCAATATTCAAGTTTTTAATCGCTAAAGGCATATTCCAATTTTCTTTATTTCGTTTTTCTACTTTATTAGAAATTGCTCTTACCTGTACACAAGGAATAGAAAACTCTTGGCAGACTTTAAAAACTGCCGCACCTTCCATACTCTCCACATCAGGATTTAATCTATCTATAATTTCAGCAATAGAATCTTCATTTCCATGAACGGTATTTACCGTAATTCCTTTTACTTTTTGCAAATCAGTTTTCCCTTCTACACTATACTTAGTTGCTAACTCAAAATCAGAAAACTGTTCAAATTCCACTCCATTTTCAAAGCCTAATTCTGAAAAACTATCATCAACTACCTCAACTACATTCCCAAAATTTAAAACATTATTGAAAGAACCAGCTATCCCCATATTAATCACTAAATCATACTTATGTTGCAATAACTCTTTAGTAAGTTGGATGGAAGTATTCACCATTCCCACCCCTGTCACTAACACAGTACATTCCTTAAATTTATGTTCAAATATTTCCTGTTCAGTCGCTACAACTAATAGTATCTTCATTTGGCAAATATACCAAAAGAAAAGGTAGTATATTTGCAGCCTATTTATAAAAAAATGAGTGATACTTATAATAAACAAATAGCCGACAATATTAAATCGGTTTTATCAGAAATTGGCGAAAATCCTGAACGAGAAGGACTTTTAAAAACACCTGAGCGTGTTGCAAAATCCATGGAATTTTTAACCAATGGATACAATCAGAATCCTACTGAGATTTTGAAATCCGCAATGTTCAATGAAACTTACAGCCAAATGGTATTGGTAAAAGACATTGAACTATATTCCATGTGCGAACACCATATGTTGCCTTTTTTCGGAAAAGCACACATTGCCTATATCCCAAACGGACATATTGTTGGACTTAGTAAGATACCAAGAATTGTAGATGTTTTTTCCAGAAGATTGCAAGTGCAAGAACGCCTAACGGATGAAATAAAAGATTGTATACAAGACACTTTAAATGCAAAAGGAGTAGCAGTAGTTATTGAAGCTCAACACCTGTGCATGCAAATGAGAGGGGTGCAAAAACAACACTCATCCACAACAACATCTGCTTTTTCGGGCATCTTTATGTCTGATGAAAAAACAAGGGCGGAATTTATGAATTTGATAAAATAATAGTTGCTAGTTGTTGGTTATTAGTTGCTAGAAACTAATACCGACAACTAAAAACTAACAACTAAAACACTAAAAATGAAAGCATATGTATTTCCTGGGCAAGGTGCCCAATTTCCTGGAATGGGAAAAGACCTTTATGAAGCATCAGCAGATGCAAAGCAACTATTTGATACTGCAAACGAAATTTTAGGATTCTCAATTACTGATATTATGTTTGGAGAGGATGCTGAAGCCTTAAAACAAACTAAAGTAACGCAACCTGCAATCTTTTTGCATTCCGTTATTTTAGCAAAAGTATTAGGAGATTCCTTCAAACCAGAAATGGTTGCAGGGCATTCCTTAGGAGAATTTTCTGCTTTAGTTTCTGCTGGATATTTATCATTTGAAGATGGATTAAAACTGGTTTCAAAAAGAGCAATGGCTATGCAAAAAGCTTGCGAACAAAACCCATCAACAATGGCAGCTGTTTTAGGATTAGAGAATGAAGTAGTTGAAGAAATTTGCTCAGCAATTACTGAAATAGTAGTCCCTGCAAACTATAACTGCCCTGGGCAATTGGTTATTTCAGGAAGCAATGAAGGGATAGACATTGCTTGCGAAAAATTGACTGAAGCTGGAGCAAGAAGAGCAATTAAATTACCTGTTGGAGGAGCATTTCACTCACCACTTATGGAGCCAGCAAGAGCTGAATTAGAACAAGCAATTGACGAAACTAATTTTGCGGATGGAGTTTGTCCTATCTACCAGAATGTAACAGCATCAGCAATTACAAATCCTGAAGAAATTAAAGAAAACTTAAAAAAACAACTTACAGCATCCGTAATGTGGACACAAACTATGCAACAAATGATTGCTGATGGTTTATCCTCAGTAACTGAAGTTGGTCCTGGAAAAGTATTACAAGGATTATTCAAGAAAGTTGACCGAAAACTAGAAACACAAAGCGCTAGTTTATAAAGTAGCGTTCAATAATTTTCCACTATCAATTAAATCATGCCAGGCTTTTTTAGTCTGGCATTTTTCGTACAATTCAGCATGCATCATATTATGACAATCAGTACCCACAAAACACACTTGATTATTTGCGATTAATCGTTCTGTTTTCTTCTGTATTTGTGGAGAATAATAACCAATTAATGAAAGTAAGTTAATTTGCAGCAAAACCCCTCTTGCAGCAAGATTATCATAATCTTCTTGCTTATAATACGCATATCGTTCAGGATGTGCCAACACTACTTTATACCCTTCTAATTGCAGTTTAAAGATGATGTCAAAAAGATTTTTTGGCGCTTCCATAAAGGAAAGCTCTACCAAAATATAGTTATCACCAAAGGTTAGGAATTTTTCTTTTCCAATTTTTTGTTCAAATTCAAAATCAATATAGTATTCAGCAGCAGCCTCTATTTCCATATTAATGCTTTGTGCTTTTAATTCTGCACGCACATCATTTAGTCCTTTCAATATTGTTTCGGAAGAGTTTTGATAAAAATCACTCATCACATGAGGACTGGTAATCACCTTACTATATCCCAATTCCTGCATTTTTTTAATCAATGAAATGGAAGTTTCCATATCAGGAGCACCATCATCAATCCCTGGAATAAAATGAGAATGAATATCAGTTTTCAATACTGAAAAATCAAGAGATTGCAGTTCCTTCTCTTTTTTTGAAAACCATTTTAACATTAGCTATACTGTTGTTTGTAGTAATTTTGATAATCACCTGAAGTAATATTATCCATCCATTCTTTATTCCCTAAATACCAAGCAATAGTTTTTTCTAGTCCTTCTTCAAACTGTAAAGATGGCTCCCAACCCAATTCATTTTTCAATTTATTGGCATCAATAGCATAACGCTTATCATGTCCTGGCCTATCGGTTACATAGGTAATTAATTTCTCAGCAGTTCCTGGATCATTCCCTAAAGCAATATCCATTTGCTTGCATAATATTTTTATCAAATCAATATTAGTCCATTCGTTAAAACCTCCAATATTATAAGTTTCTCCCTTTCTACCTTCATGGTAAATTTTATCAATCGCAATAGCATGATCCTCTACATACAACCAATCTCTGGTGAATTTCCCATCACCATAAACAGGTAATGTTTTTCCATTTCGGATGTTATTGATAAAAAGAGGCAATAATTTTTCAGGAAACTGATTAGGCCCATAATTGTTAGAGCAATTTGAAATCACATAAGGCATTCCGTAAGTATTTCCATAAGCCCTCACAAAATGGTCAGAACTTGCTTTGGAAGAAGAATAAGGCGATTGCGGATCGTAAGAGGTAGTTTCTAAAAACAACCCAGTATCACCTAAACTTCCGTACACCTCATCAGTAGAAACATGATAAAATAATTTTCCTTCTTCATTTCCTTTCCATAGGTTTTTTGCTGCATTTAATAGATTAACCGTACCTACCACATTAGTCATAATAAATTCCATAGGATTAGAAATAGAGCGATCAACATGACTTTCAGCTGCCAAATGCACCACTCCATGAAAATTATATTTAGCGAATAAATCTTTCACATATCCTTCATCAACTATATCTCCTTTTTCAAAAATATAATTATCCTTACCCTCAACATCTCTAAGGTTCTCCAGATTTCCTGCATAGGTCAATTTATCTAAATTTACTATCGTATAATTAGGGTATTTATTTACAAATAACCTTACAACATGAGAGCCAATAAAGCCAGCTCCTCCAGTAATTAGTATTGTTTTTTTCATCTTCTCTTTTCGGGTTTTTAAAATGGGTAGCAAATATAGGCAATTATTATACAATGCATTGCGTTAATTAGCCACTGAAAATGTATTTTAGCCCACAAATCTGATAACCAACTATGAGAACCCTATTTATATTCCTGATTTCCTTAATAATTACACCCTCTTTTGCGCAAGAAAAGAAGCAAAGTGCTATTACTTTTGGCTATACACATCAACTTCCAATTGGGGATTTAGCAAAGCGTTTTGGCAATAATTCAGCAATTGGAATTTCTTTCTTTCAAGAAAGAGAAAACAACTTATTTTACGGAATAGAAGGAGGATACCTATTCAGCAATAATGTAAAAGACACTTCAATTTTTGATAATATCACTACATCTAACGGAGCAATAATTGGAGCAGATGGAACTTACTCAAACATAAACCTGATGGAAAGAGGTTTTGATGTTCATGCTTTTGTTGGGTATGCTTATCACCCAAGAGAAAATAGTTTAAGTGGAGTTTATCTTTCAGGTGGATTAGGTTTTTTACAACATAAAATTTTTATTGACACCAAAAACCAAAATGCACCACAATTGAATGAAGATTATAAAAAAGGATATGACCGATTAACAAATGGAATCAGTTCTAAATGGGAAGCAAGCTATAAATACTACAGCAAAAATGGGAAGTTTCAAATGTATGCAGGAGTAAATATGACACTGGCTTACACTAAAAATAGACGTCCATATTTATTTGACAAGATGGAATACACACCAGACAAAGGAAGTTGGGATAATTTATTAGGAATCAATATGGGGATTATTATCCCTATCCATCGAAAAAATGAAGAAGAATTTCATTATTACTAGATGAGGTTTCTATACAATATTAGTATTTGGCTTTATGTAATTACTATTCATATTGCTACATTATTCAATTCAAAAGCTAAACTTTGGATAAAAGGAAGAAAGGATATTTTTCAAAAACTAGCAGAAGCAATAAAAGGAGAGCAAAATATTGTTTGGTTTCACTGTGCATCCTTAGGTGAATTTGAACAGGGAAAACCCATTATTGAAGCCTATAAACACAAATACCCTACACATAAAATACTACTGACTTTCTTTTCGCCTTCAGGGCTTGAAATTCGCAAAAATTATGAGGGTGCTGACTGGGTTTTTTACCTTCCAGCTGACACGCAAGCAAATGCAAAACGATTCATAAATATTGTAAATCCTATAAAAGTAATTTTTGTTAAGTATGAGTTTTGGTTCAATTACATGGCCGAATGCAAAAAACAAAACATTCCTTTTTATTCAGTCTCCACTATCTTCCGTAAGGAACAATCCTTTTTTAAATATGATTGCTTTGCCAAACAACTGCAAACTGTAACTCACTTCTTTGTCCAAGACAAAACCTCTGCTATTTTACTTAAAAGTATAGGACTAACAAATTATATAATAAGTGGCGACAGCCGATTTGACAGTGTAATCGCCACTACCAAAAACCCTCAATCATTTCCTTTAATTGAGCAGTTTTGCAAAACTAAAAACACAATTATTTGTGGTAGCACCTGGCCAAAAGATGAAGGACTTTTAAGTCAGTTTGTAAAAGAAAATCCTCAGTACAATTACATAATTGCACCACACGAAATGAATCACATTTCTAGCTTACAAAAACAAACTAAAGCACAATTGCTTTCAAATGTAAATTCAGAAAATATCAATTCAAACAATGTCCTTATAATTGATAACATTGGCATTCTATCTTCTCTGTATCAATATGCAAGTATTGCATATATTGGTGGTGGATTTGGTACTGGAATACATAACATCCTAGAAGCAGTAACTTTTGGGCTACCTGTTATTTTTGGCCCTAATTACAAAAAATTTAATGAAGCAAAAAAGTTGATAAAATTAGGAGGAGCAAAAAGCATTAGCAATTATACTGAACTAAATTTAGCTATTGATTTATTTACCGATTTTGACCAAAAAATTGCAACTAATTATATCAAAAATAGTAGTGGTGCAACTGAAACTATTCTAGAAAGTCTATAAAACAAAAAAGCAGAAACTTTAGAAGTTTCTGCTTTTTGTACCCGGGACGGGACTTGAACCCGTACGGACTAATGTCCATTGGATTTTAAGTCCAACGTGTCTACCAATTCCACCACCCGGGCAGGGTGATTATTTTGTCTTATTTAAAGAACTTCCGAGCGAGTGATGAGATTCGAACTCACGACCCCCACCTTGGCAAGGTGATGCTCTACCCCTGAGCTACACTCGCATTAGGGACGGCAAATTTAATTAAATATTCAATACTACAAAATCAAAAACTACTTTCCTAAAAGTTTTTTTATTTCATTTAGCTTCATTAAAGCCTCAACAGGTGTTAATGTATTGATATCCAAACTTATTATCTGTTCTCTTAACTCCTCTAAAATAGGGTCATCCAACTTAAAAAAGCTCAATTGCATATCATTATCTTCAGTTATTGCCTTTGTATTGCTTTCTTTTGTCCTTAAAGATTCTAATTGTTTCAGAATTTTCTCTGCTTTTTTCACAATTTGCTTTGGCATCCCAGCCATTTTAGCAACATGTATTCCAAAACTATGTTCACTACCGCCTTCCTTTAGTGTTCTGATAAAAATTACATTCTTTCCACTTTCTTTTACAGAAACATTATAGTTTTTTACTCTTGGGAACTGCTCAGTCATTTCGTTTAACTCATGATAATGAGTAGCAAATAATGTTTTTGCTTTAGTTGGATGCTCGTGTAAATATTCCGCAATTGCCCAAGCAATGGATACACCATCATAAGTACTTGTTCCTCTCCCTATTTCATCTAATAATATTAAACTATTATCCGAAAGATTATTCAAAATACTAGCCGTCTCATTCATTTCAACCATAAAAGTAGACTCGCCCATAGATATATTATCAGAAGCTCCTACCCTTGTAAAAATCTTATCTACCAAACCTATTTGAGCTGCTTTTGAAGGGACAAAACTTCCTATTTGCGCCATTAGCACAATAAGAGCAGTCTGCCTTAAAAGTGCTGATTTACCCGACATATTAGGTCCGGTAATCATCATTATTTGTTGCTGCTCTCTATCTAAATTAACATCATTAGGAATGTAGGGCGTTCCCATTTCTAATTGCTGTTCAATTACTGGATGTCTACCTTTTTTTATTACTAAATCCGAACTATTATTTATGCTTGGTTTAGCATAATTATTCTTTTTTGCTATGGATGAAAATGAAAGCAAACAATCCAGTTGCGATACGATATGGGCATTTAATTGTATTACTTGAATATGTTCGGCTATACTTTGCACTAATTCCATGAAAAGGCGATTTTCAATTTCAGATATTCTACCCTCAGCACTTAAAATATTGTGCTCGTACTCCTTTAATTCTTCCGTAATATAGCGTTCAGCACTTACAAGCGTTTGTTTTCGAATCCATTCTTCTGGCACTTGGTCCTTGAACCTGTTTCTTACTTCTAAGTAATAACCAAATACATTATTAAACGATATTTTAAGAGAAGAAATTCCTGTTCTTTCAATCTCTCGGGCTAACATTTTATTCAAATACTCTTTTCCAGAATTTTGAATAGAACGCAACTCATCAAGCTCAGCATTCACCCCATCCTTCATTACATTTCCTTTGTGCAATAACATAGGCGGATTATCACTTAACTCTGCTTCAATTCTTTCCTTTATTTTTTCACAAGTATTTATCCTACTTGTTAATTGCTGCAAGTCTTTTCCTGATGCAGTAGAAACTTCTTGTATAGGCTTCATAGCAATTAAAGCATCTTTCAACCTTGCGCATTCTCTAGGGTTTATTCTTTGAGTTGCTACTTTTGAAATCAATCTTTCTAAATCCCCAATTTTAGCAATCTCCTCTGAAAGCACACTTGATAAATTATTATCAGCAAGCATTTGTTCAACTATATTGTGACGTTCACTTATTTGCTTTTCATTTTTAAGTGGCAAGGCCAACCACCTCCTTAACATTCTACTCCCCATTGCTGATTTTGTATCATCCAATACATCAATCAATGTTTTTGCTCCTTCATTTGGCGAATAAAATAATTCCAAATTCCTGATAGTAAACCTATCCATCCACACATATCTATCTTCTTCAATTCTAGAAATCCCTAAAATATGTTTCGTTTGATGGTGGTGAGTCTCATTCAAGTAATGAAGTGCAACTCCTGCCGCAATAATACCTTCTGCTAATTCAGTTACACCAAAACCTTTTAAGGATTTTGTGTCGAATTGTTTGTGTAATAAATCATGCGTATAATCAGTAGTAAACGCCCAATCATCCAACATATAAGTGTAAAAAGAAGAACCAAAATCCTCTTCAAATTTTCTTCTTTTTGTTTTCTGATAAATCACTTCAGTAGGACTCAAACTTTGCAATAATTTATCTACATACTCACTACTCCCTTCTGCAACTAAAAATTCGCCAGTTGAAATATCCAAGAAAGAAACCCCAACATTTTTTTTACCATAAAATACGGCAGCCAAAAAATTATTCTTTTTAGTTTCTAAAGTCAACTCATTGTACGAAACGCCAGGCGTCACCAATTCAGTAACACCTCTTTTTACGATTCCTTTTGCTGCTTTTGGGTCTTCTAACTGATCACAAATTGCAACTCGTTCGCCAGCCCTAACCAATTTAGGCAAATAAGTATCTAGTGAATGATGTGGGAAACCTGCCAACTCAATTTTTGAATCACCATTATTCCTTGCCGTAAGTACTATCCCTAAAATCCTAGATGCCTTTATAGCATCTTCTCCAAAGGTTTCGTAAAAATCGCCAACTCTAAATAATAACAAAGCACCCGGATGCTTAGTTTTTATTGCATTATACTGCCCCATTAATGGAGTAATTTTCTTTTCTTTCTTCTTCTTTACTGACAAAAATTTATTCTTTAATTTTGCAACAAATATAAGTGATGAAAAAGTTAAAAAACAAAGATTTACAAAGAATAAATATTGATACCTTTAAAAGTGCTAAAAAAACACCTATTACTATTGTACTGGACAATGTAAGAAGCGCCTTAAATGTTGGTTCGGTATTCCGTACTTCTGATGCTTTTTTAATTGAAAACATTATTTTATGCGGAATAACAGCTACACCTCCCAACAAAGAAATACGAAAAGCAGCCCTTGGCTCAACCGATTCTGTGCAATGGGAATATTATGAAAACACAAGTGAAGCTGTAAAGCAATTAATTGAAAAAGGGTATCATATAGCAGGAATTGAACAAGCTGACAAATCAATTATGCTTAACGAATTTATATTACCAAAAAAGCCAATTGCAATAATTATGGGAAATGAAGTAAATGGAGTTGACCAAGAAGTAATTAACCTTTGCAATCAAGTGATTGAAATCCCTCAATTTGGCACAAAGCATTCCTTAAATATATCCGTAACTACTGGTATTGTTATCTGGGATTTATGGAAAAAAATGAATGCTTAGTCAGCAATTTCAAAATCAACCCTTCTGTTAATTTCCGCTAAAGTATTTACCTCAACACCTCCTTCCAATCCATTACTAATCTGTGTAACAGTTGACAATGGGTCTTCCTCTCCTTTAGTAGTAGCAATCAATCTATCCGCCTCAATATTATAGTTTACTACTAAATAATTAATAACTTCATTTGCTCTTTTTAATCCTAATTTTTTATTGAATTTTGGAGTTCCAATATTATCAGTATGTCCAATAATATTCAAACTAACATCAGGATTATTTTTGAGCATTAAAGCCATAGTTGCTATTCTGTTCTTGTTAGAGATCCCTACAATAGCACTTCCTGAATTAAAGTAAATTGATGGAAAATAAATAAGTCCGCCACTATTTATATAATTAGTATTTGTAATATTTATCCCAAATTGATTAACCATAGCACCAACAGGAGTATTTGATTCTAAATCTTTACTATTTGGCACCCCATCCTTATCATCATCTAATTCTTTTCCATTTTTATCAACTTGCGCTCCTCTGTTAGAAAATGGATCAGCATCACGATAATCTGGCACATTATCCATATCAACATCCAAAGCATTTCCAGACCCATCTACAGCAACACCTAAAGGTGTATTTGGGCTTTTATCAAACGCATCCGACACCCCATCATTATCTGCATCATCAGTAAAACCATCAATCTTTACAAATAGAGTTGATACATCTTCTTTCAATCCATCAATAGGACTCTCCCATTCTTTAGCATAATCATGATTACCTATCTTATACCCAATCCCTAAAGCTAAAAAACTAAACCTATCCCCTTTATTTTGAGTATTCATTATTGAAGCATCCCACTTGTCAGTTTTACCATTTCTAATAGTATAATCCAGCAGTAAGCTCAATCTAGCATTTAATTTATATTTAGCTTGCACACCATATATATATACCGTTTCAGAAGGAGAGTTAAATAATCCTTTTTTATCTACTCCATAGTTTTCTCCTGAATAATTAGCCCCCTCATCAGCATAACCAAAACTATAAATATACGTGTCCGAAAATAAATTATTCCTAACACTATTATATATATTATACCCTATCCCAACTCTACCGCTATACGAAAATTTACCTGCTTTTTTAGGAATAAAAAAATACGCAACAACATTTGATATGTCTACATTAAGTATTAAATCTGCTTCTGTAAATGAAGCTACAAACTTATCGCCTTTCCCTTCATAATTCTGATAAGGGTCATAAAGAGCATAACCTAAATACTCATTAGATCGTCTTAATCCTGCAAAACTACCACTTAGCAACTCTGCATTTAATGAATAAAATGAGTTAATTTGCTTATGTACAGATAATGAAACTGCCGATTTTAGCTCAAAGAAATTACCGTCTTTCTGATAAGCTGGATAATGATTATGCTGCCTGATATCTCCATCAAACTGAGTAAATCCATACGCAAATCCTACAGACCAACCTTTCCAAAAAGGAACAATTTCTTTTGCTGGATTTTCTGCTGATGTCACATCAGATCTTCCCGATTGAATGTTGCTTGTATTAATTGCATTCGAAATTGCATTATCCTGTGCAAAAATTAATGTATGAGCGCACATCAAAACTATAATGAAAAGAGTGTAATTTTTATTCATGTTTTTATCAAAAAGGTCTGCAAATTTAGTTAAATGTTTTTGTATCTGAAAATTACTAACAACTAATGTGCATAAAGTAAGTTATCTACTAGTAATAAAATCATTTATTTTCCTAAATTTGCAGCAATTATAAATCTAATAAAAAAAACATAGAAATGGGAATTTCAAAAATCTTTTACATTTTAGTAGTAGCAGCAGTAATGAGTGGTTGCGGATTAAATAAAATGGCTAACAAATACGAAACAGTAAGTTTCACTACAACACCCCAAACTTTACAAGCTCATGGAGGTAATGTGTCATTAACTTTAGACGCTAATTTTGCTGAAAATTATTTTGCAAAAAAAGCAACTGTTGACTTTACTCCTGTACTAGTATATAGTAACGGAGAAACTGCTTTTAAAACAATTACAATACAAGGTGAGGAGGCAACTGGAGGGGAAGCAACAATATTTAGTGCAACTGGGGGCAACTTCAAGTACAATGATGCAATTAAGTACAATGCAGATATGATGAGCTCTACTTTAGAGTTAAGAGCTACTGCAAAGCTAAAAGATAAGGAAAAAGTATTAGGCCCTATCACTATTGCAAATGGTGTAATTGCAACTTCAACAAGAGTATTAAACAATGAAGAATTAGCGAATAACAATCACGGTTACGAGCACGAAACTATTTTAGAAGAAACTGCTACTATCTATTTCTTAGTTAACCAAGCTAACATCAGAACTACCGAGAAAAGTGATGCTGATATTAAGAAATTAAAAGTATTTGCAAAAAACGGATACAAAACGCATTCTATCGAAATCAAATCATTTGCTTCTCCTGAAGGAACAGTAAACATGAATGATAATGTTTCTGACAACAGAATGAAAAGCACACTTAGTTATACGAAAAGATTACTACGCTCCCTTAAAGTTGATGGAGCAAGAAATGCTGACTTATATACTGAAACTTCAGTAGGTGAAGATTGGACAGGGTTTGAAACTTTAGTACAAGCTTCTGATATAAAAGACAAAAGAAGAATTAATAAAATTGTGAATTCTGTTGAAGATTTAGAATTAAGAGAGCGACAAATAAGAGATTTAGCTGAAATTTATGATGCACTTGAAGATGATGTTTTACCACAATTAAGAAAAGCAATTATTGTAATTCGCTCTTTCGAACCAAAAAGAACTGATGAAGAAATCGCAGCACTTTCAACAACAAATCCTGAAGTTTTAGATGTAAAAGAATTATTATTCTCAGCAACTTTAACTAATGATGCAGTAACTAAAGAAGGCATTTACAACAAGGCTGTTGAATTACATAATGATTGGAGAGGACATAATAATATCGCCTGCATGCATATCGCAAATGGAGACTTAAATACTGCTATGGTTTATCTTAATAAAGCTGTATCTATTTCAAGTGAAAATTCTGACATATGTACAAATAAAGGAATTATTGCAGCAAGAATTGGTGAATTAGCAAATGCACAAGTACTTTTTGACAAAGCAAATACTTCTGAATTCAATCAAGCTACTTTAGACATAAGACAGGGTGAGTATAAAAAAGCAGCAAGATTTTTCAAAAATGGAAAATCACATAATGCTGTCTTGGCACAAATTTTGAATGGTAAAAATTCAAATTGCAATGAAGCAACTGCTGCTTGCCATTACTTAAATGCAATTGCTGCCGCAAGATCAGGAGAAAATGATGCTGTAATTAGCAACTTAAAAAATGCTATTACTTCAAATGCAAACTATAAAGCAGAAGCTAGTATTGATTTAGAATTTTTAAATTTAAGAACAAATGAAGCTTTTATTGCATTAACAAAATAAGAAAGCATAGAGCCAAATAAAACATCAATAACCCCTTCCAAAAGAAGGGGTTATTTTTTTAAATATGAGTCGACAAAAAAAACCTAATTTTATCATTATTGGCGCTATGAAAGCGGCAACAACCTCTTTGTACACTTACTTAAAGCAGCATCCAGAAGTATTTATGACAGCTATTAAAGAACCTATGTTTTTTAATAACTTTCAGAAAGTGAATGATTATAAATTACAGGAAAGAAAAGGAAAAAAGATAACTACTTTTGATCAGTATTATCCACTTTTTGATGATGTAAAAAATGAGAAGGCAATTGGAGAAGCTTCTCCAGCCTATATCTCTAATGAAGAATGTCCGAAATTAATACACAAACACCTTCCTAACACCAAAATTATTGCAGTACTCAGGCAACCAGTTGCTCGTGCTTATTCCAATTTTTTACATGCCAGGAGAGCTGATAGAGAACCAATAGCTGATTTTGAAACAGCCTTTAATAAAGAAGCTGAACGCAAGGCTGAAAACTGGAGTCCACTTTATCACTACAAAGGGAAAGGTTACTATACCGAACAACTTGAGAGGTATTACGATTTATTCCCAAAAGAAAATATCAAGATTTTACTTTTTGAAGAGGTCGTTAAAAACCCTATTAAAGCTTCACAAGAGGTTTTTGAGTTCCTAAATGTAGATTACTCTTTTATTCCAGACACTAGCAAAAAAGCAAATGTTTCAGGAACGCCTAAAGGATTATTTGGATGGTTAATAATGAAGCTTAGGTATTATAATTTAATTCCAAATATCCAGTTCAGCAATTATCTCCCTGGGTTTATAATCAAATTTATTTTTAATTCCGCTTATAAAAAAGCACCTAAACTAGATAAAGAATTAAAAAACAGACTTACACACACTTTCTACAAAGAAGATATCTTAAAGTTAGAAAAACTTATCGGAAAAGATTTACAGCATTGGCTCAGTTAAGCTGAATTGATGCACGCCCAAACCATAAGAGCCTTTCAACAATTCCTTTATTCTGGAATACACTTTTTCATCTTCTTTAAAATTAACTTTGGAAACATCAAGCAGTAGAACGGGAAAATGTATTTGTTTTCTCAAATAATCCAAATACCTATCCTGGATATTTTGCAAGTACTCATCTGTTATATCACCTTCAAAACTTCTGCCTCTATTTTTAATATTTAGCTGTAGGCGTTCAATATCAGCATATAAATACACCAATAAATCAGGTTTTGGCAAAGAGGAAAGCATAATTTCAAATAAGCTATTGAACAATTGCTGCTCATCTTTTTGTAAATTATTCTGAGCAAATAATTTAGACTTCATAAAGAAGTAATCAGCAATAGTAATCGGTTGAAATAAATCTTGTTCTTTTTGTTGTTTGAGTTGATGATAACGCTCTGCCATAAAAAAGAGCTCTAATGGAAATGCGTGCTTCTCAGGCTCTTTATAAAACTTGGGTAAAAAGGGATTTTCCTCAAATTTTTCGAGTACTAATCGAGCATTGTAATCCTTAGCTAGCATGCCTGCTAAAGTGGTTTTACCTGCCCCAATATTCCCTTCTATTACAACAAACTTATAGTGCATACTCTTTCACTAACTCGGTGTCCCTGCACTGCTCTAAAAGCTCTACAACTGTTTTATTATATTTTGGATGCACAACATCAGGAGCTATATCATGCAATGGAGTTAGCACAAACATGCGCTCATGCATATGCTTATGTGGCACACATAATTGTGGCGTTTCAATAATCGCATCATTATAAAATATAATATCAATATCAATTAAGCGTTCACCCCATTTTTCAAGTCTAACTCTTCCTAATTCCTTTTCAACATCTAATATAGTAACTAACACATCATCTGCTAGCAATTCAGTTTTCACCTTTAGGATTTGGTTCAAATAATTTTCTTGCCCTTCTACTCTCCATGGAGTACTTTCATATACTTTTGATTTCTCAATCACTCGCCCAACTCTATTTTCAATTTCTGTAATAGCGTCCTGCAATAATGATTCTCTATTTCCTAAATTACTTCCTAATTGTAAAAAAACTATATTCATATTTATTTTTAAGGTCCTCAAATATAGTAAGAAAGTATAAGATGCCTCTCGAAAATTTATTATTTTTATCAACTCAAAAAAAATAACTATGAAATCCTTTTTTAAAAATGTATTGTCAACCATTGTAGGAATGGTATTGGCCGTGTTTGTAATCATGCTACTCTTTATTGGAATTGCAAGTATTTTTACCTTACATAATGAGGGAGAAGTTATTGTTAAGGAAAATAGCATTCTAAAGATAAATCTTGCTGAACTTTCAGTAGTTGAACGCACTTCAGAAAATCCTTTTGATGGCCTTAACTTATCAGGTAACATCCCAAAAACCATTGCGTTAAATCAAGTATTGAATAATATTGAAAAAGCAAAAGCAGACGAAAAGATTAAAGCCATCTATATTAACACCCCTTATGTAAGTGCTGGACTTTCACAAATAGAAGAAATAAGAAACAAACTGCTTGAGTTTAAGCAAACAGGTAAACCTATAATCGCTTATTCTGAAGTGTATTCTCAAGCAGCATATTACCTTTCTTCAGTGGCTAATAGAATCTATTTAAATCCTGAAGGGATAGTAGAACTAAAAGGTTTCTCTGCAGGAATCATGTTCTACAAAGGGCTTTTGGAAAAATTAGATATTGACGTGCAAGTAATCCGTCATGGGAAATTTAAAAGTGCAATTGAACCATTTATTTTAGATAAAATGAGTGATGCAAACCGAGAACAAATGCAATTATTACTAAACTCATTTGCTGACAATATAATGGATAGTATCGCCAACCAAAGGGGGTTAACTTTAGAGAAAGTGCAACAGGACGCAAATAACCTGAGTCTTGAAGATGCAAAAGAATGCCTTAACTTAACTTATGTTGACGCGCTTTTATATCAAGACCAAATAGAAGACAGTTTAATAGCACTAGCAGAAGGAACAAAATTAAATCTAATTTCTTTGAATAAATACAGCCATGCTAAAGGAAAAGAAAAGGAAATAAGTAGAGATAAAATTGCCATTATTTATGCAACAGGAGAAATCAAATCAGGGAAAGGAGATGAGACAAGTATAGGCTCTGTATCAACATCAAAAGCACTAAAACAAGCAAGAGAAGATAAAAGAGTAAAAGCAATTGTACTTAGAGTAAACTCACCAGGAGGAAGCGCCTTAGCTTCTGATGTAATTTGGAGGGAAACTATTTTAGCAAAAGCTGAAAAGCCACTTGTTGTTTCTATGGGAGATTATGCTGCAAGTGGCGGCTATTATATTGCCTGTGCTGCCGATAGTATTGTGGCAAATCCCACAACACTTACAGGGTCAATTGGTGTATTTGGAATTATCCCAAACCTTAGCAAATTTTACAAAAATAAATTAGGAATTTCTATTGACACAGTAAATACGAACAAGTATGCTGATATGGGAATAAACAGGCCACTTTCTGCATTTGAAAAAAACAAAATTCAAAGAAGTGTAGAGAATATTTATACTACTTTCATCACTCATGTTGGAGAAGGAAGAGCAATGAGTACTACTGCTGTAGATGAAATTGGGCAGGGAAGAGTTTGGACTGGATATGATGCCAAAAAAATTGGATTAATTGACAGCTATGGAGGACTTGAGAAAGCTATTGAAATTGCTGCTTATCTAGCAAAAATTGAAGAATATAGAATTGTATCACTCCCTAAAAAGAAAAACCCTTTTGAAGAATTATCATTAAAACTAAGTGGAGAAGCAAATATCTCTACTATTATTATGGAAAAATTAGGATTAAGAACAGAGCTTGCCAAACCCTTAGAAACATTATTGAAAGGTGATAAGATACAAGCTAGAGTTCCTTTTATTATGGAGCTAAAATAAACTTCCCTGAGCAATCTCTTGATGAGAAAAGGTAGAAATAAATCCTTCATGCGAGCGGATATTAAAAACCCTATCGCCATCCAGTAATAAATATTGACCTTTAATTCCCAACAAAGTACCTTCAATAATTGGTGTGCGCTCCAATTTTACACTCTTTATTTTTTTAGGATATTGATTAACAGGATATTTAATTTCAGTTACCGTATTATTAGGCAAAATATATTGTTTTAACTCCTCAGGAACATGTACTGAAAGCTCTTCTTTCAACTGCACTAAATCTATTGATTCTGGCATACCTGAAAGCATTTTTCTCCAATTGGTTTTATCAGCTACAAATTGCTTTAAAGAAACCTCAATTTCACCAGAAAATCTTCTATTAGGGACTTCTGCTAATAGTATCGCTTGGCTTGCTCCTTGATCCATCCACCTTATCACACCTTGACTTCCTCTAGTAATCCCTACCTTTACTCCACTTGCGTTTGCCAAATACACATAATGAGGGGCAATCTGGAATTCTTTTTCAAATTCCAAATTTCTTTCTTCAATCCCTAAATGAGCTGTACATAATTCAGGTTTAAAAATTGTTGGTGAAGCCAATGGCGATTCCCAAAAACATTGGTAACAATAACACGAGCGGTAAAATTTATCTGACTTTTTTCCACATTCACAGACAACAACTCCACTCCATTCAATCTTAATTTGCTTACCAATATAATCATTCATATCATGAGTAACTCCATGAATATCTAGGGTGTAATTTACTACATCCTTAAGTTCCGTATCCATTCTCTTAAGCGTATCTCTAAACATATTTTTTTGTATTTTTCAATCCTTAAAAATATCAAAATTGAGCAAGTTTTCTGTTAAAAATTCTATTCTTTCATTTATGATGCAAAAACGCATTGATAAAATAGAGGAATTCTGCAAAAACCCAATACAATCCCAAGAGAATGTATTTGATTTTCTTATTTCGAAAGGAAAAGATACAGCTTTTGGCAAGGCACATCAATTTAGTGCAATTACTAACTACTCCAATTTTTCGAAAAAGATACCAATAAGAACCTATGAGGAATTTTCAGTATTTATTGACCGAGCAAGAGATGGAGAACAAAATGTACTTTGGCCAGGAAAGATAAAATGGTTTGCAAAGTCATCAGGAACTACAAATGCTAAAAGCAAGTATATCCCCATCACAGAAGAATCCTTAGAGGATTGTCATTTTAAAGGAGGAAAGGATATGCTCTCTTTATATGGAAACAATTTTCCTTTTTCGGATATGTATAACGGAAAAGGGCTTATGCTAGGTGGAACAATAAAAAATTCAGAAAATGGAAATTATAAAGATGGGGACTTATCAGCCATACTTTTAGATGAATTTCCTTTTTGGGTAAATCACCATAGAATTCCTGATATTGAAACTGCTCTCATGTCAGAATGGGAAGAGAAATTAGAGCGCATTGCCAAGCAAGCCGTAAATAGCAATATAACAAATCTTACAGGAGTACCTTCATGGATGTTAATCCTTTTAAAACGAGTACTTACAATAAGCGGTAAAGACAACATAAGTGAGGTGTGGCCAAACCTTGAACTATATATGCATGGGGGAGTAAATTTTGAACCCTACAGAGAGCAATTCAAAACACTTATTCCCTCCAAAAAGATGAATTATTTAGAAGGATATAATGCATCAGAGGGCTTTATTGGAATACAGGACAAAAACCCATCAGAAGGATTATTATTAATGCTTGATTACGGAATATTCTATGAGTTTATTCCTATGCGAGATTACAAAAAAGGAATACTAAAAGCTATCCCCTTACAAGAAGTAAAATTAAATATTGATTATGCTTTAGTTATCAGTACTAATGGTGGATTGTGGCGCTATTTAATTGGAGATGTAATTCGATTTACCAGCCTAGCTCCTTTTAGAATTCAAATTATTGGACGAACTAAAAGTTTCTTAAACGCATTTGGAGAGGAACTTATAGTAGAAAATACCGACAAAGCATTATTAGCTACTTGTAGTATTTGCACGGCATCAATTAAAGATTATACAGTTGCCCCTATCTTTATTGATAATGACTCAGGAGGGCATCAGTGGTTTATCGAATTTTCAAAAGAGCCAGAAAATATTGACCTCTTCACACAAGAACTTGATAAGAGCTTGCAATCCTTAAATTCAGATTATGCTGCCAAAAGGAGTAATAACTTAATTCTCAGTTCTCCTGAGATTATAGTCATTCAAAATAATGAATTCTATACTTGGTTAAAACAAAACAACCGAATTGGCGGTCAGTATAAAATCCCCCGATTAAGCAATAACCGTAAGATTGCAGATGAAATCCTTACACTACTCTAGAAGTTTTCAACAAAGAGGATGGCTATTTTGTATTTTGAATAGCTAGAACTAATACTTTTTTTATTTTAGACGAAAATTTAGAATATGCACATAGCAATTGCCGGAAATATAGGTTCAGGGAAAACAACTTTAACCACCAAATTATCCAAACATTATAAGTGGGAAGCGCATTATGAGGATGTAGAAAACAATCCTTATTTAAATGACTTTTATAAAGATATGCAAAGATGGTCCTTTAACTTACAAGTTTTTTTCTTAAATAGTAGATTCAGACAAATTGTAGACATAAAGGAAAGTGGGAAAACCTATATTCAAGATAGGACTATATATGAAGATGCAAAGATATTTGCTCCCAACTTACATGCTATGGGACTTATGAGTTCACGAGATTTTGATAATTATATGGAAATATTCAAGCTAATGGATAGCTTTATTGAAGGTCCTGATTTATTAATTTATTTAAGAGCTTCAGTGCCTAAACTTGTAGAACAGATACAAAAAAGAGGGAGAGAATACGAGAACAGTATCCGCTTAGATTACTTAACACGCTTAAACGAAAGATATGAGGCTTGGATAGGCGAATACACTAAAGGTAAAATTCTAATCATTGAAGTAGATGATTTAGATTTTGCTGAAAATGAAGAAGATTTAGGAAATATTATTGAAAGAATAGATGCGGAGATAAACGGATTATTTCAATAAACAAAATAGCTAGAAAATAAAAAAGCCACTCAATTGAGTGGCTTTTTTTATTAACTAAAAATATTTAAAAAAATTAGATTCTAGCTTTTTTAATATAAATTACTATTCTATTCTCTTTTAAATCAAAAGATAACTCTCCTATAAACTCTCCAGTATCATTATTTATACTATATCTGAGTATCCCAGGAAAATGCTTTCCTTCTAGTAAAATTTCACCTTCAATAACCTTATAGATGCTTTCAGAATTTTCTATAGGATTTTCACTTGTAAACAATAAATAATCAACTTCTACAAGATTCTGCAACTCTTCACAGATTACGCCCGAATATTCTACATCACAACTAATATTTAACAGAGTCATTTCTTTAAGCCCATTCTCATTAATTTCAATATTTTGAGTTATAGCATAAAACGCTCCTTCTTTCACAACTATTTGATTTTCCAACTTACTTTCTTTAGCAGCTTCTTCAGAAGAATTACTACCACAACTTACCAATACAATAGCCAGACTAGTTACTAATAATACTTTTAATAATTTATTCATATATTTTATTTATTTAGTTCCGATTTACGGAATAGATCCTCTTTTAAAGCAACTAAAGCTTCTTCTTTTTGTTCAGTATTCATACTTGAATTTTCAATAGCTAATACCTCCATTCTATATATATTTTCAATCTCCATAATTTGCAATTCTTTTTCAGATTTATTAGAATCAATTACAGTCTCAATTGAAGAGTTCCCTTCAGTATGAGCAACAGTCCCCTCACCTAAAATAGGTGCGATTACTAAACCAATTAAGCAAGTTAGTTTAATTAGGATATTCATTGACGGACCAGAAGTATCTTTGAAAGGATCTCCAACTGTATCTCCAGTAATTGCTGCTTCATGTGCAGCAGAACCTTTATGTGTCATCTCT
>Ga0233426_10000974_pt1 | contig 27797 bp, 24 predicted proteins | sample SI_118_April2016_6_FD_179875 | JGI IMG/M metagenome (GOLD analysis project Ga0233426, IMG submission 179875) | Seawater microbial communities from Saanich Inlet, British Columbia, Canada - SI_118_April2016_10_MG | ecosystem: Environmental > Aquatic > Marine > Inlet | place: Canada: British... | reverse complement strand
CATTTAGCTGAAATGGATCACCTCAGGCAAAGTGTAGGACTAAGAGCCTATGCTCAGAAGAATCCAAAAAATGAATATAAGCGTGAAGCCTTTGAAATGTTTGAAACTATGCTTAATGCAATTAATACAGAGGCGATAAAAATTCTTTTTAGATTAGAGATAGCCAGCGAGGAAGAGATACAAGAATTAGAACAGAGATCGCTTGAGGCACAAAAAAATAAAGAAATGAGATTACAACAAGCAAAACCAGATTTAGAGGTAGGGAATGAGGATGCTCAAAACACAAGTCTAGAACCTATTACCAGAGATCAACCGAAGCTTGGAAGAAATGATCCATGTCACTGCGGGTCAGGGAAGAAATTTAAACAATGCCACGGAAATGCCTAAAAACTAGTCCCCAAGACTACTCATCGTAAAAATCTTCTGACTCTATAGGGCGACTAATTAATTTCTCTTCATTTGCCCAAGTCCCCAAATCAATTAACTTACACCTTTCAGAGCAGAACGGTCTAAATTTATTAACTTTACTAAGATCTGCTGAAGTTTCACATTGAGGGCACTTTTTAGTCATTAGCACAGATTCCTAAATAAAATTTATGCAATTTCGCAACCTTTAATTCTAAAATATCAAAAGTTTCATTATTAGGAAGAATATCATTGGCTATGCTTAAGCGTTCATCTCGCTTGCATTGGGAGTTAATAATCTTGCTTATCAAATCAATAGAACTGCCATCTCTGGCGCAGGCTCTCTCTAACTGAAGAGACTCTTTACAATCAACAACCAGAATTCGGTCATAGGAACTCATGCTTTGAGATTCAAAAATTAATGGGACCATAATAATAGAATAAACTGAGGTAGATTTTGCAATGCTTTCAAACATTGAATCACGAACAATAGGGTGGACAATAGATTCAAGCTTAATTTTTTTATCTGGATCGTTAAAAACAATAGCTCTTAAGGCTTCTCTATCTATGTGACCTGAAGTATCTAAAATTGAAGGGCCAAAGAACTCTACAGCATGATTAAAACCCGGGGTATTTATATCCAATGCATCCTTGGCCAATTGATCTGCATCAATAACTGTTACTTTATGCGATTCAAAGAAGCTACCTGCAGCTGATTTTCCTGAACCAATTCCTCCGGTAAGACCAATAATCATTTTTGTGGCTCGGTATTTACAGAATCTGGTACATTATGAGACCAAGAGCTTTCCTCAATTCTGGATGAAATAAACCATTGATTGTTAATTTTTATGTAGGTATCTAGGTACCAAATACCTAGAAAAAAAACCTGTTTATCATCTGTTTGCATGGGGTTGAAGCACATAACTTTTCCAGTAGCATTATTGCCTGTAATACTTAGAGATATATTAGAAATAAAATGCTGGTAGTTTGGAAAAAAATCTAAGGCACTTTCTAAGTAGGTAATTATTTCTTGAAGATTTCCTGAGATACCTCCAACGGCTGTGTAATCTATTAAAGCATCCTGTGTAAATAGATTATGGAATTCACTAAATTGTTTAGTATCAACTGCAGTTGCATAATCCGTGACTAGTTTCTCAAGCTCAAGTCGATCTGAAATTTCTTTAATATCCATAGCTTTATTTTATACAAAAAAAAGGCCCTTAGATAAATCTAAGAGCCTTTAAAAGAAAAAGCCTGACGATTACCTACTCTCACACAAGGAGACCTTGCACTACCATTGGCGTAAGTCCGTTTCACTTCTGAGTTCGAGATGGGATCAGGTGGTACCAAACTGCTATTGTCATCAGGCAAACTGGTATGTAATTCTTTTCACTACAAATTTTTTGTTATTCTTAAACAATGGAACCTTTTTTAAGGTTACATGATCAAGCCTCACGAGTTATTAGTACAAGTTAGCTCAACGCCTCACAACGCTTACACATCTTGCCTATCAACGTCATAGTCTATGACGACTCTTTAGTAGACCGAAGTCTATGGGAGATCTAATCTTGGGAGAGGCTTCCCGCTTAGATGCTTTCAGCGGTTATCCCTTCCGAACATAGCTACCCGGCAATGCCACTGGCGTGACAACCGGAACACCAGAGGTTCGTCCAATTCGGTCCTCTCGTACTAGAATCAGCTTCCCTCAAATCTCCAACGCCCACAGCAGATAGGGACCGAACTGTCTCACGACGTTCTAAACCCAGCTCGCGTACCACTTTAAATGGCGAACAGCCATACCCTTGGGACCTGCTCCAGCCCCAGGATGTGATGAGCCGACATCGAGGTGCCAAACACCCCCGTCGATGTGAACTCTTGGGGGGTATCAGCCTGTTATCCCCGGCGTACCTTTTATCCGTTGAGCGATGGCCCTTCCATTCAGAACCACCGGATCACTAAGACCTAGTTTCCTACCTGCTCGACCCGTCAGTCTCGCAGTCAAGCATCCTTATGCCTTTATACTATCTGCATGATGTCCGACCATGCTTAGGATACCTTCGTACTCCTCCGTTACTCTTTGGGAGGAGACCGCCCCAGTCAAACTACCCAGCACACACTGTCCTCGATCCAGATAATGGACCTGAGTTAGAGCCTCAACTTTACAAGGGTGGTATTTCAAGGACGACTCCACTAAGACTAGCGTCTCAGCTTCAAAGTCTCCCACCTATCCTACACAAATAAAGTCAAAGTCCAGTGTGAACCTATAGTAAAGGTGCACGGGGTCTTTCCGTCTAGCTGCGGGAACACTGCATCTTAACAGCGATTTCAATTTCACTGAGTCTATGGTGGAGACAGTGTGGCCATCGTTACGCCATTCGTGCAGGTCGGAACTTACCCGACAAGGAATTTCGCTACCTTAGGACCGTTATAGTTACGGCCGCCGTTTACCGGGGCTTCGATCAGGAGCTTCGCCGAAGCTAACCCCATCAATTAACCTTCCGGCACCGGGCAGGCGTCACACCCTATACGTCATCTTACGATTTTGCAGAGTGCTATGTTTTTAATAAACAGTCGCAGCCACCTAGTATCTTCGACCACCATCAGCTTAAAGAGCAAGTCTCATCACCAATGGTGGCGTACCTTCTCCCGAAGTTACGGTACCATTTTGCCTAGTTCCTTCACCATAGTTCTCTCAAACACCTTAGTCTTCTCGACTTATCCACCTGTGTCGGTTTGGGGTACGGTTTCTTATAATCTGAAGCTTAGAGGTTTTTCCTGGAAGCATGGTATCGACTACTTCCCACTCAAAAGAGTGGTCGTTATCAGTTCTTGACCTTAAGAGATTCCGGATTTACCTAGAATCTCAGTCTACAACCTTGAACACGGACAACCGTCGCCGTGCTAGCCTAACCTTCTCCGTCACCCCATCGCAATTATAAGAAGTACAGGAATATTAACCTGTTTTCCATCGACTACGGCTTTCGCCCTCGCCTTAGGAGCCGACTCACCCTGCCACGATTAGCGTTGGACAGGAAACCTTGGATTTTCGGCGAAGAGGTTTTTCACCTCTTTGATCGTTACTCATGTCAACATTCGCACTTCTGATACGTCCAGTTCGCCTTACAGCTTACCTTCAACCGCTTACAGAACGCTCTTCTACCATCTTAAATAAATTTAAGATCCGTAGCTTCGGTTTATGATTTAGCCCCGTTATATCTTCCACGCAGGCCGACTCGACTAGTGAGCTATTACGCTTTCTTTAAAGGATGGCTGCTTCTAAGCCAACCTCCTAGCTGTTTGTGCCTTCCCACATTGTTTCCCACTTAATCATAATTTGGGACCTTAGCTGACGGTCTGGGTTGTTTCCCTCTCGACTACGGACGTTAGCACCCGCAGTCTGTCTCCCATGCTCGTACTCATTGGTATTCGGAGTTTGCATCGGTTTGGTAAGTCGGGATGACCCCCTAGCCGAAACAGTGCTCTACCCCCAATGGTAATACATGAGGCACTACCTAAATAGTTTTCGAAGAGAACCAGCTATCTCCGGGTTTGATTAGCCTTTCACTCCTATCCACAGCTCATCCCCTCATTTTTCAACATAAGTGGGTTCGGGCCTCCAGTCAGTGTTACCTAACCTTCACCCTGGCCATGGATAGATCACCCGGTTTCGGGTCTAATTCCAGCAACTGAGCGCCCTATTAAGACTCGGTTTCCCTGCGCCTCCCCTAAACGGTTAAGCTTGCTACTGAAATTAAGTCGTTGACCCATTATACAAAAGGTACGCCGTCACAGAACAAGTCTGCTCCGACTGCTTGTAAGCACAAGGTTTCAGGTTCTATTTCACTCCCCTTGCCGGGGTTCTTTTCGCCTTTCCCTCACGGTACTGGTTCACTATCGGTCAGCTGAGAGTATTTAGCCTTGGAGGATGGTCCCCCCATGTTCAGTCAAGATTTCACGTGTCCCGACCTACTCGATTTCACTCTTAAAAGATTTTCGCATACAGGGCTATCACCTACTATGGCCAGACTTTCCAATCTGTTTTGCTAATCTTGAAAAAGCTTAAGGGCTAGTCCGGTTTCGCTCGCCGCTACTACCGGAATCTCTTTTGATTTCTTTTCCTCTAGGTACTTAGATGTTTCAGTTCCCTAGGTTTGCCTCATATACCTATGTATTCAGTATAAGATAATGTGCTTATGCACACTGGGTTCTCCCATTCGGAAATCTCCGGATCAAAGGTTGTTTACCACCTCCCCGAAGCTTATCGCAAGTTACTACGTCCTTCATCGCCTTCAGCTGCCAAGGCATCCGCCTTGTGCTCTTAATTACTTGATCATATAACCCTAAAAAAGGGTTATATACTTAGTCGACCTTTTTATTGCAGACTAAGTTTTTTTCGTTATTGTTTGAGAATAACTTAATAAAATTTTCTTCTATTAAATGCAGTGATCTATCGTGTACATATCTAATAAAAGATATGACACTGGTGTATATATCTTAAAAAGATTTATACACTAGAAAATTACATACCAAAACTTATAAATAACTTCTTTTAATATATTTGATTACTCGTGTGGGTACTCTAGTACGAAAATATCGTTAAGGAGGTGATCCAGCCACAGGTTCCCCTACGGCTACCTTGTTACGACTTTACCCCAGTCATGAAGCACACCGTGGTAAACGCCCTCCCTAAGGTTAGACTATCTACTTCTGGTGCAATCCACTTCCATGGTATGACGGGCGGTGTGTACAAGACCCGAGAACGTATTCACCGCGACATGCTGATTCGCGATTACTAGCGATTCCGACTTCATGGAGTCGAGTTGCAGACTCCAATCCGGACTACGAAGAATTTTCTAGGATTGGCACCACCTCGCGGCTTAGCGTCCGTCTGTATTCTCCATTGTAGCACGTGTGTAGCCCTATGCGTAAGGGCCATGATGACTTGACGTCGTCCTCACCTTCCTCCGGTTTATCACCGGCAGTCCCCTTATAGTTCCCGACCGAATCGCTGGCAAATAAGGGTAAGGGTTGCGCTCGTTATCCGACTTAACGGAACATCTCACGACACGAGCTGACGACAGCCATGCAGCACCTGTATCTTGGCTCCCGAAGGCACTACTTCATTACAAAGTATTCCAAGTATGTCAAGCATAGGTAAGGTTTTTCGCGTTGCATCGAATTAAACCACATGCTCCACCGCTTGTGCGGGTCCCCGTCAATTCATTTGAGTTTTAGCCTTGCGGCCGTACTCCCCAGGCGGTCAACTTATTACGTTAGCTGCTCCACTGAAAAGCAATGCTTTCCAACAGATAGTTGACATCGTTTACGGCGTGGACTACCAGGGTATCTAATCCTGTTCGCTACCCACGCTTTCGCACCTCAGTGTCAGTACAGATCCAGGAGGCTGCCTTCGCCATTGGTATTCTTCACAATATCTACGCATTCCACCGCTACACTGTGAATTCTACCTCCCTCTATCGTACTCTAGTGAATCAGTTTTGGATGCAGTTCCCAGGTTGAGCCCGGGGATTTCACACCCAACTTAATAAACCACCTACGCGCGCTTTACGCCCAGTAATTCCGATTAACGCTTGGACCTTCCGTATTACCGCGGCTGCTGGCACGGAATTAGCCGGTCCTTATTCTGATGGTAATGTCACGGTCATTGGGTATTAACCAATAACTTTTCTTCCCAACTTAAAGTGCTTTACAACCCTAGGGCCTTCTTCACACACGCGGTATGGCTGGATCAGGCTTTCGCCCATTGTCCAATATTCCCCACTGCTGCCTCCCGTAGGAGTCTGGGCCGTGTCTCAGTCCCAATGTGGCGGATCGTCCTCTCAGACCCGCTAAAGATCGTAGCCTTGGTGAGCCTTTACCTCACCAACAAGCTAATCTTACGCAGGCTCATCTAGTAGCGAAAGCTTCAAAGAGAGGCCTTCTTTCTCCCGAAGGAGGTATACGGTATTAATCCGAGTTTCCTCGGGCTATCCCCTTCTACTAGGTAGATTCCTACGCGTTACTCACCCGTCCGCCGCTCTACTCATATCCGAAGATACTTTCTCGCACGACTTGCATGTGTTAAGCCTACCGCCAGCGTTCAATCTGAGCCATGATCAAACTCTTCAATTATAATCATGTTGTGTTACTTTTATAAAATATTAAAAGTAACGAAAAATATTTAAATCTCGTATTTTGAACACCCACACGAGTAACCAAATATGTTAAAAGAACTTGCCGGCTCTAGGCCGGAACGGAGAATTGTATACCCTTGATTCTAAATATCAACGGTTTTAGAACTAATTTTTATCTTTATTTACTAGCCTTTCGGAGTTAAGAAATTTCATCTTAGAACGAAGCTCAGATCCAACCTTCTCAATAGAGTGAGCTGCTGTCTCTTTTCTTCTTTCTTTCATGATGGGGCCACCTGTACCATCGTTGCTTTGACGGCAATCATCTAAGAATTTATCTGCGAATTCACCAGATTGAATCCTAGATAAAATACCTTTCATAGCTACTTTTGTATCGCTTGTTATTACTTTTGGCCCGCTAACATAGTCACCAAACTCTGCAGTATTAGAAATTGAATAATGCATATTTGCAATTCCTCCCTCATGAATTAGGTCAACAATTAACTTTGTTTCATGCAAGCATTCAAAATATGCCATCTCAGGACTGTAGCCACCCTCAACAAGAGTTTCATAACCTGCCTTAATAAGTTCAGTCATGCCGCCACATAAGACTGCTTGCTCACCGAATAAATCTGTTTCAGTTTCTTCCTTAAATGTTGTTTCAAGAACGCCTGCTCTAGTGCCGCCATTTGCTTTTGCATATGACAAAGCAATATCTTGCGCTGAATAATCTGTAGTATTATTTCCATCTTGGTAAATAGCAATTAAAGATGGTACTCCACCACCATTTAGATATGTACTTCTAACTGTGTGACCTGGACCTTTTGGAGCAATCATAATGACGGACATATCTTCGCTAGGGACAATTTTTTCAAAATGGATGTTAAACCCATGCGCGAATGCTAAGACTGCATTAACCTTGAGATTTGGCTTAATCTCAGATTCATATACTCCTTGCTGAAATTCATCTGGTGCAAGAATCATTACCAAGTCTGCTCCATCAACAGCATCGGTGACCGTTGAAACATGAAGACCAGCTTCCTCAGCTTTTTTCCACGAAGATGAGCCCTCTCGAAGTGCGACAGTGACATTAACCCCTGAATCCTTAAGATTATTTGCGTGAGCATGGCCTTGAGAACCATAACCAATAATAGTTACTTTTAAACCCTGGATAATTTCGATATTCGCATCATCATCATAAAAAATTTTCATTCTATTTTTCTCCTAAATTTTTAAAACTTTTTCCCCTTCATGAAGGCCTAAGCATCCAGATCTGGCAATTTCTAGCAAATTAGATTTACCTATAGTCTTGATTGCTTTTTCTATATCACTCGATGGCCCAAATGCGGACATTACAATTACTTTTATATTTTTTTCTAATACCTTGCCACTGAGGGGCTTCAGTGTTTTCTGAATTTTTGGTGTTAATTTAAATTTATTATATTTTATAAGAATAAATTCATATTCATGGTGTTCGCCTTCAGTTAAATCTGAAACTTTAATAACGTCAATTATTTTATTAATTTGTTTGGTGATTTGCTCAACATCATTCTCAGAGCCTCTGGTAGTCACCGTCATTCTAGAATAAGTACCATCAAATACCGGTCCAACATTCAAGCTTTCAATGTTATAGCCCCGCTGATGAAATAACCCAACTACTCTTGCAAGGGCGCCTGGTTTATTTTCGAGTAAAATTGATATTATTCTCTTCATGCTTTTGTATTTTTTTTAATCCACATGTCTTGCATGCTGCCACTTGGTGCAACTAGCATTGGATAGACGTGCTCATTCGGGTCAACGTATACATCAACAAAAACTAATCTATCTTTCATTGCAAATGCTTTATCTAAAGTTTTTCTTAACTGGGATTGTTTAGTTACTTTCATGCCAACGTGGCCATATGATTCTGCTAACTTAACAAAGTCTGGCAAAGAGTCTGCATATGTACTTGCGGAATGCCTCCCACCATAATTCATGTCTTGCCACTGACGAACCATTCCCAATGCTTCATTATTAATATTAATAATTTTGATGGGAAGATTGTATTGCAAGCATGTCGAAAGCTCTTGAATACACATTTGAATACTGCCCTCACCTGTTACACATACAACTTCATCCTTAGGAAACGCTAGCTTGGCTCCCATGGCTGCAGGCAGACCAAAACCCATAGTGCCCAATCCTCCAGAATTTATCCAACGCCTCGGTTTATTAAAATGATAATACTGAGCTACAAACATTTGATGTTGGCCAACATCAGAAGTGACCCATGCATTTCCATTTGTTGCTTGATAAAGTTCTTGCACAACAACTTGGGGAAGAATCATTTTAGATTTGTTCTTTTGTAGGTATAGCTCATGATCAAGACCATGCTTAGCACGCCAAGTGGAAATCTGAGAATTCCACGCATCAAGAGCATCTGAATCAATTTTTAGTTTTGAGCGTTTGATTTCTTTAATCAAAGCACTAATAGATTCTTTTACCTGACCAACTATTGGAATATCCGCAGTAATAATTTTTGAAATAGAGGCTGGATCTACATCAATATGAATAATTCTAGCTTTAGGGGCAAATAGTGCCGGAGTATTAGTAATACGATCATCAAACCTAGCCCCAATTGCAATAATGAGATCAGCATTATGCATAGCCATATTTGCTTGATATGTTCCATGCATACCTAGCATGCCCATGAAATATTTATCATTTGCTGGATATGCACCAAGACCCATTAAAGTATTGGTGACAGGTGCTTTCAAAACTTTATTTAGAGCCATTAACTCTTTATGGGCATTACCTAAAATAACTCCCCCACCGGCATAAATTACCGGTCTTTCTGCCGAAAGAATATTTTTAGAAGCTTTTTTAATTTGGCCAGGGTGCGGAATGGCTTTCGGTTGGTATGAACGAATCGAGATCTGCTTTGCTCTTTTGTAGTCATATAGTTTAGTAGGATCAGTTTTATCTTTTGGGATATCAATAACAACTGGGCCAGGTCTTCCCGATGTCGCTATATAAAATGCCTCCTGAACTATGCGAGGAATTTCTTTTGTGTCTTGTACGATGAAACTATGTTTTACGATAGGACGAGAAATTCCAATCATGTCGGTTTCTTGAAATGAATCAGTTCCTATTAGATGACTTTGCACTTGCCCAGATATAACGATGAGTGGAATTGAATCCATGTAAGCTGTAGCTAGACCAGTAATAGCATTGGTTGCTCCAGGACCAGATGTGACTAATGCAACTCCGGGTTTTCCTGTGGCTCTTGAATAGCCATCAGCTGCATGGGTAGCTCCCTGTTCATGTCGGACAAGGATGTGCTCAAATGCTTTTTGCTTAAAAATTGCATCGTAAATGTGCAGAGCAGCGCCGCCAGGGTAACCAAATATAAATTTTACCCCCTCATCCTTGAGGGCGCGCATTAGAAGATCTCCACCGGACAGTTTCATGAATTGAATGTATTAACTACAAAGTAAAAGGTTTTATACATCAATTATAGTGAAAAACAAGTCATTTGCAGCCATTAACATCGATTAAACCCTCTCTAGAGTGGATATAAGCGCACTCATATCTTCTGGCGGAGATTGCTCAAATTGAACCTTTTCTCCTGTTCCCATTAGTTCAAATCCAATCTTTGAGGCGTGAAGGGCTTGGCGTGGAAAATGTTGAATAATGGGCAGTATTTCTTTCGGGGTATCTTTCGCTATTGCATTGCGTGGATTGTATGTTCGGTCGCCAATGATCGGTAATTTATGATGGCTGAGATGAACACGAATTTGGTGAGTTCTGCCGGTTTCAATCTCAATGGCTACATGAGAATAGCCGTTATAAAATTTAATGAGCGATATATGCGAAATTGCCTCTCGCCCAAAATCAGTTGTCCTCATTTTAATTCTATTTCTAGGGTCCCTTTCAATTGCTTGCTCTATAGAAAAACTTCCTATTACTTGGCCGACAACCAAGGCTTCATATTCCTTAAATATTTCTCTGTTTTGAAGCTTTTCTACAAAGAAGTTCCGGAACTTTTCAGTCTTAGCGATAACTAAAAGCCCTGATGTATCTTTATCCAATCTATGCACAATTCCACATCTGGGAAGTTGGATCAATTGCGGATAATGAAAAGCCAATGCATTAGCAAGAGTGCCATTGTTGCAGCCTGCACCTGGATGCATCACCAAACCATAAGGTTTATTTATAATAAGAAATTCATCCTCTTCATGATGAATATTTAAGGGGATATCTTCAGCCTCCCATGAGACTCGATTTTCAAGAATGGGGTCCAAAGATAACTCATCGCCTTCTTGCACCTTATCTTTTGGCCTTAAACTTTCGCCATTGATCAATAAATTACCTGCTTCAATCCAGCGTTGAATTTGGCTTCTAGAATAGTCCTCAAAAAGCGCTGTTGCAGCCTGATCTAATCGAACATTGTGAAAATCACTGCTAATAGTCTTTATTAACTGGGTCATTTGGAACTTTTTTACTATATTTAAATCTAATGTACTGGAATTAACCTAAATCTGTTAATAAATGTAAAATACTCTACCAATGAAGCTCATAAAAATAAATATTCGAACCTTCGCAATTTTTACTGCAATTCTTCCAATGCTATTTTTGAGTGGCTGCAACTCAGATGGTCCGGTGGTCGAGCAGCCTGAGAAAGTCTACTATGATCTTGCTCAAAGACGCATGAAGGCTAATAATTTCTTTTCTGCCATTGAAGCACTTCAAGCCATAGAATCAAGATATCCTTTTGGTCGTTATGCAGAGCAGGCTCAATCTGAATTGGTTTATGCATATTTTATGAACGGCGAAGATGAAGCTTCTCATGAGGCCGCTGAAAAATTTATTAGATTAAATCCACGACATCCAAATATTGACTATGCATACTTTATGAAAGGTATTGCTAGTTATACCAGAGACAAAGGGATGTTTGCCAGAGTCTTTAAATCAGACCTATCCAATCGGGATATCTCAGGAGCTAAGCAGGCATTTAGTGAACTATCGGAATTTTTAACTCGCTTTCCTCAGAGTCAATATGCGCCATATGCATCTCAGCGACTAATTTACCTCAGAAGTTTGATTGCAAAAAGTGAGCTTGTGGCAGCTGATTACTACATGAAAAGAAAGGCGTACGTTGCAGCTTTAAGAAGAGCAAATTATGTCATAGAGAATATTCCCAACACCTCAGAATCAATCAGAGCTTTAAAGGTAGTGAGAGATTGTTATAGAGAGTTAGGGTATTTTGAGTTAATGGATGACATCCAACTGATTATTGATGCAAATGACTCATCTCCTGAAGTTGAATCTCAAGATACTTCATGGAATTTCTTTCAAAGAAAAGCTCCGGCTCCCTCTAAAAGTTAAAAAATAGAATATAGCTTCTCAACGAGTTGATTGTGTGTCTGATATAGACCCCTTGTTTGATGTTGTTGATTGCATACAAAACCATATCCCAAATTTTTTTCTGGATCTCCAAAAGCCACTGCCCCGCCTACACCGGCATGACCGAACATTTTATTTTTAAAAACTGGAGAGAGATTACCTATTCCACTAACACCTTTTTCTAACTCATAACCTAAACCAAATTTAATATCAGCACCAAAAAGCACTGTATCTGGACCAGATGAATAAGGAGTAATAGAGCGCTCAAGTATGTCAGGGTGCATGATAGAGATTCCATCTCTTTCACATCCATTACTTAAAATTCCATACAGTTTTGCAAGACTTTTTGCCGATCCATGGCCATTTGCAGAGGGAATCTCCGCCATTCTCCAGTCAGGCAGATTAGGATAATCTACCCCATCGCCAGGCCTGCTTTGGAAGGCTATATGAAAGTCTCCTCCGGTAAGAGCAGATTTGAAATTCTTTAGTTTTTTGGGCAGCAAGAAATCTGGAATATACCGCATGAAATTACCAGGAAGTTTTATGTTGTCTGGATCCATCTCTATCATTAACATATCTGCACATCTTTCAAAATCAGATTCCTGAAGACCAATATGAAAATCAATATTTAGAGGTGTGGCTATCTCCTCTTTAAAATATTGTCCTGCGGAACGACCATCTATCCTTCTAATTAATTCTCCAGTCAGCCAACCATAAGTCATAGCATGATAACCCTGTGAAGTTCCAGGTTCTCGAATTGGAGCTTGAGATTCAAGACGTTCTGTAAATTTTTTCCAATCCTGCCATGAGCCCTCTGGTACTCCTTCCTGAAAGCCAAACATGCCCGCTCTGTGGCATAGAAAATCACTAACTCTTGTATTCTCTTTTCCATTACAGCCATATTCAGGCCAATAATTTGAAACTTTTTCATCTGGATCTAAGAGACCATCGTTTATTAGTTTAGCTATGCAGGTTGCAGTAACACCTTTGGTTACAGACCAAACATTTACAAGAGTATCCTCTTGCCACGGAGATGTTCTCAAAGCATCTTGATGACCGCCCCACAAATTTACAACCAGTTCTCCTTCATGCTCAACAGCAAATGCGGCGCCAACCTCAAATTGACTGTCTACGGCATGATAAAAAATTTCTTTTAAATCTAAGAAACGAGGATCACAAAAGCCGTTAATCATTTAGCTCTCGCAGATTTACAATCTCACCGTTACTCAATCTTGTTTGATAGTTAGTCAGCTCTTTTTTAATGGCCGGTGCCAAGATGTATAGGCCTAAGATATTTGGAAGAGCAATAACAAAAACTAGAGCATCAGAAAATTCTAAAACTGCGTCCAGACTAATCATGGAACCGAGAGCAACAAAAATACAAAAGAAAACTTTAAACACTATCTCAATTCCCATTGACTCCCCCAGCAAATAAGTCCATCCCTTTAAACCATAGTAGGACCAAGATAACATAGTGGAAAATGCAAATAAAATTGCAATAAATGATAATGGGAGAATTGACCATCCTATAGTACTGCCAAAAGCTTTTGAGGTTAAAGCAATGCCCTGAATACCGCTTCCAGCCAACCCAGGCTCATAAACAGTTGTTAGAATAACAAGTGCTGTAAGAGTGCAGATAACTACAGTGTCAATGAAGGGCTCTAAGAGTCCAACATAACCCTCTGTTACTGGCTCAGAAGTTTTTACAGTTGCATGGGCTATAGCTGCTGATCCGATACCGGCCTCATTAGAGAAGGCTGCTCTCTGAAATCCAAGGATCATGACGCCCAGCATTCCGCCGCTCATAGCGCTCGGGTTAAAAGCCTCTGACAATATTGCAGAAAATGCCCATGGAATCTTCTCAGCATTCAAGGATATAACTAGCAGAGCACCCAAGACATATAGAATAGTCATGAAGGGCACAAGCTTGCTGGTTACCCTGGCAATACTTTTAATCCCTCCAATTATTACTACTCCTACGACCGCAGCTAAAACGCATCCAAAGAGCCAGCCTTTATCAGCAAAAAAACTAGCCTCCCCTCCGGTAATAAAAATGAATTGTTGAAAAGCTTGATTGGATTGAAACATATTGCCAATGCCTAAGCAGCCAATCACTATCGAGCTAGCATAGAAATAGCCCATCGGCTTTCCAAGCCAACTTAGATTCCTTTCTTTTAAGCCTGCTTCGAGATAGTACATGGGGCCGCCAGAAATACTGCCATCAGGATTGACCTTCCTGTACATTACACCAGCAACACACTCAGCAAATTTGGTGGACATGCCTAAAAACCCAGCAACAATTAACCAAAATGTTGCGCCAGGGCCCCCAATAGAAATAACAATGGCAACACCTGCAATATTACCAATTCCAACGGTGCCAGATACGGCTGTCGATAAAGCCTGAAAATGCGTTAATTCTCCATTAGTATTAGATTTAGAGAAATCTCCTCTGAGTAATTGAAAGGCATGCTTGAAACCCTTCAAGCTTATAAAATTAAAGTAAAACGTAAAAAATATTGCTGCTCCAATCAGCCACAACACGATCAAAGGGAGGGCGCTTCCAAGAATAGTAATTTCAAAGAAAATAAAATTTGAAAGAGCTTTGCTTAAAGGTGCAATAGCATTGTTAATTATTTCATCAAATCCAGCTGCCGAACATGAGAATGTTAAAAGACTTGATAGGGTTATCAAGAAAGCGTTTAATAATTTTGTGGTTAGGGCGAATGAAATATAATAGTTTTTTTTAATTGATGTGGCTTGCATGAAAGTTGGAATTTTAAATACAGATACTCTTAAGACTGAATTTGACACAAAGTATGGACAATATCCAGCAATGTTTAGCAAAGTTCTTCTGCATGCTGAGCCAAAAATTGAAATTTATAGCTATGAAGTCCAAACCGGAGAATACCCTGATGAATTAAATGAGTGTGATGCTTATTTAATTACTGGAAGTAAAGTTAGTGCCTATGATGATCTGCCTTGGATTGTTGAGCTCAAAAATTTTATTCGCACCCTCCATCAGCATCAAAAAAAATTAGTAGGTATTTGTTTTGGCCATCAACTTATTGCTGAGGCTCTTGGAGGCACAGTTGAAAGAGCCAAAGAGGGATGGAACGTAGGAATTCATGCAGCAACCCTAAAAAAAAATACAGTTTTATTTGGAAGTGCTGAGCAAGAATTTAATCTTATTTATAACCACCAAGATCAGGTTACAAAGATTCCTCAAGAAGGTAAATTACTCGCAAGTTCTCGGACTTGTCCTGTTGCTATGCTAGCAATTGAAAATCATATTTTAAGTTTCCAAGGGCATATTGAGTTTGATGTAGCTTATGCAAAAGATTTGCTTCAAATGCGAAGGAGCATATTGGGAGAGGATAAATATTTAAAAGCATGCAAGTCTCTTGATGCAATACCTCAAGATCTAAAAGTAATAGACTGGATTTTAAACTTTATTAAGAAAGATTAATAAGGCTTGTCTCCATCGATGGCGACTCTTTCAAGGACTCGATGAGCAGGGAAATAATCGTTAATTGGCTTATGCTGCGTGCTTCTATTATCCCAAATTGCTATAGAGTTTGGCTCCCAATGAAAGCGACACGTATATTCTGGTGTCACTACATGCTCATAGAGAAAATTTAAAATTGCCGCACTCTCTTTAGCTGATACGTTAAGAATTTTAGTAGTAAATAAAGCATTAACAAAAATAACTTTTTTTTGGCTTTCAGGATGGGCGCGGATCACTGGATGGGTAACCGGTGGATTGTCTTTAACGGCTTGGGCCAATCTTTCTGAGCCACCTGGCTCAGCTAAACTTTCTTTAAACCCATAACTAAAATCATGCTCGGCTTCAAGGGTCGATAAATACTGCTGCATGTTACTGGATAGACCGTCATAAGCTGCTGTCATGCTTGACCACATAGTGTCTCCTCCCTCAGGCGGACAAATTTTTGATCGCAGAACAGATCCTAGTGGAGGATGTTTTCGAAAAGTCATATCTGAATGCCAGACTTCAATTTTAGAAGGCTTATCAGCCGTGCTCTCTAAAATTGTAATCTCTGGAAAATCTGGAACTGTCTCATAGGCCGGATGAGTTTGAACTGGCCCGAACGACTCAGCCAGAGCCTTGTGTTGGTGAGGACTAATATCCTGATCTCGAAAGAAGATTACCTGATGCTCTATCAGCAGTCTTCTGATTTCTGCATAAGTTTCAACAGAAATATCTTCACATAAATTTACCCCATGCAACTCTGCGCCGAGGGCTCCTGCAATTGGTTTGATCTCGAACATTATTCTTATGATTCTACAATAGGGTTTTCAGGCACTATCTTAAGTCACTATCAATTAAAACTGCAATCAACAAAGCAGGCTCTGTGCCATTGTTAACCCAAGCATGATTTGTTCCTCTTTGAACTACTACATCATGAGGCTTTAGATTCACCTCATCCTCATCTAGCAAAAGTGTTACATCTCCTTTGAGCAAAATAATGTAATCAATTGTATTAGTTTTATGCATTGCGGGATGCTTCGAGGTATCTACTCTGTGATGAGCTGCCCCTACACTTGCAAAGGCTTCGGCTGCAGCTGCCTGAAGAACTTCTAAAGGGACTCCCTCTGGCGTTGGGTTGATTTGAAAATATCTAAATTTAGTTCCGCCAGCAGGAGGCGATAAAAGTATTTCGGAATTTGCTCTATCAATTTTATCTGTTGTATCTATTGCTGTGCCATCGGTATTCCAAATCTCAAACAAGCCGCCTACATCTTCACCAATTGAACATGCTGGCGGGCCATCAATGGTAATAATTGATTTGCCAGATTTGTCATGCCCTGTAATTATTCTTCTCATACTCTCCCCCAAAGTCTCACTATCAAATAACTATAATTTTTTTGATTCGTTATATGAATATACCTTGGATTTATTTTTATGAGGGCTTTTTTCTAAAATCACTTTGTAACCCTCCACATCAGAAATCTCTTTAATTCCATCTATGTGCATTTTTTTGTTCTTAAATTGCTCTAAGTTAAAAGTTTTTTTCTTTGCAGATTTGGCATTGCTAGCAGCAATAAAAAAATTCATATGAGATTCATATATCCCCTCTCCTACTTCAGCATCATAAAAACCAACATGGACCATAAATAATTTCATTAGCTTCCTCCTTCTAAGAGCTAAGTATTATAATTTTTTGGAAATAGCATAACAGGCAGGGATGTAAAATAATGCAATGATAGCCGAGCCTATAACGCCCCCAGCCATTGCCCAGGCTAAAGGTTGAAAAAATATACTGGTAAGTATCAATGGCAAAAAGCCACCGATTGTGGTTGCAGAAGTTGTAATAACATGTCGGGTGGACCGAATAATAACTTCAACAAGCTCCTCTTTAGTTATAGGAGACCTAGCATTAGCTTCTTTTATATGAGATAGAACGACAATTGAATCATTGATGGACAACCCGGCAAGACCAATGGCGCCAACCAAGCCAATAAATCCAAAATTGGCTTGACCTATTGTTAATCCTAAAAATGCTAACCCTGTGCACCACAGAGCAACGCTTAAAATTAAACCAGCCTGTCTAAAGGAATTTAACGCTGCAACTAACGCAATAATTATTAAAACGAAGAATAAAATGGCTGATGAGAAGATGTTGGACTGAGATTGCCCCCTTGCCTCAGCCTCTCCTCCTACTTCAAAAATGTATCCAGGCGGAAGATCTGCTTTAAAAATTTCTAACCGGTCTGCCAAAAATTTTTCAGTTTGGGATGGGAGTAAGTCAGGCCAAATCCATCCTGAGACTTGATTTTGTCTTTTACCAGCATCACGGGAAATAAAATTAGCCTGGTTGGTTACCTCAAACTCTCCATAATTAGAAGAATAATCCAAACCTTCTTTGGAGGGCATAGATAAAAATTGAGTTGATTCTATGGGGTCAGTTGATAATCCTCTTATCTTGATTGGCAGCTCTTTATTTCCATCTAGCATAGCACCAACAACAACCCCTTCACTTGCAATTGCTAGCTCATTAATAAAGAAATCTCCAGACATTGAACCTAGAGCAAGATTGAATTCATTAAAGGCAAACTCCAAGTTTGTTGCCCCGCCAGCAAGATCACTTTTGGTTAAGAATACCCCAGGAGCATCTCTTACAATTAACTCTAATTTTTTTCCTAAAGCTCTCAAGATATTTAGATCAGGCCCATCAATGCTGTATTCTACCGCAGCGTCTACAGGAGGCCCTGAATCAAATTTATCAACGATAATTTTTAGACCGGGATTTTCGGAAGTCAGTCTTTTGGCAAGCTCTGGAAGTGCTTTCTTCATTTCTTTATAAGAATTACTTATGTAAACCCCTTGGGCTAAGTTATTGGCACCCAGGGCTGAGTCGCCTCCTATAACGTTATAAAGAATTCTTGGCAGTCTTCTCCCAATAAACCAGATATCATCTTGTACAATTCCACTTTGAGCAATAGAATCTCTTAACTTCAATACTGCTTTTTCAGAGCTTTCTACATTGGAGCTAGGCGGCAACTCAACCAATACTTTAAACATATTTCTATCAAGCTCTGGAAAGAAATCTGCTTTTAAAAATGGAAAAGATATAAAACCCAGTGCAGGTAATATCATTGCAATCATTATTCCCCTTTTCGGAACCTCATATGACCAAGTCAGGACAGCTCTATATCTATGAAGAAGTTTTTCATTGGAATAGCCGTTGCCACCAAAAATTTCTTTTTCAAAAAATTTAATTTTGTCTAAGGAATTTAGAAGTACTGGCACAACATAAAGCGCAAGGAACAGCGAGGAAGTAATAGATAGAATTACTGTTTTTGCCATACCTCCAGTAAACTCTCCGCTCGGTCCAGCTCCAACAGCAATCGGAAAGAAAGATAATGCTGTAGTAGCAGTTGCTGCCGCAAGAGGTATCCAAAGGTGTTGGAAAGTTTCATATGAGGCTTGCTCCCTAGAATAGCCTAGATTTCTCCTATATTTGAAATCCTCAACCACAATAATAGCGTTATCGATGAGCAATCCTAGGGCAATAATAATGCCCGTCATTGAAGTTTGATGTAATGGCAGTCCAAGCAATTTACAACCAAATAACACCAAAAAAATAGTTAGGGGAATAATTGATCCTACAATCAAAGCTGATTTAAAGCCTAAAAGAAAATAACTGATCCCAACAACAAATAATATTGCGAATAGAATACTTGTATATAAAGTATTAAATTTTTCTTTAAAATAAAAAGATTCGTCATAGATCTTCTCTAGCGATATTTCTGATGGCAGTTGATCTTTAAATTCATCTACTAACTCTTCAACGTTATTGACATATAGGTCTACTCTTTGTGAGAAGGCTCCGCTAATATTGACTAATACAGATCTTTCTCCATTAAAAAGAGTCAGTTCTTCTGGCGGATCTCTAGGATTTTTTGATAAAGTTGCAATATCCCCTAAGCGAATAATTTCATAATCATTAAAAACCTTGATGGGTAAGTTAGCTACTTGTGAAATATTGGTTAAATTATCCCTTGCTTTTACGAGGAGCTCTTTTCCATTCTGAGAAATTTGTCCAATTGGTTTTTTGGTATCAAGCCCTGATAGAACTTGAAAAACTTCTTGAAAAGTCAAGCCAAGGGCAGATAATTTAGCATTGTCTATTTCGACTAAAACTTCTTCGTCAGCAGCTCCATAAACATGGCTTCTGTCTGATCCACTAACATAAGCTAGGGTTTGTCGCAGGTCTTCCGCTACACGCGACATGAGAATTAGAGGAGTTTCTCCTTCTCCGTTCCAGGTCAACGCATAAAGCAGGGTTATTGGGGGTCCACTACTTCTAATTAATTGCGGCTTAACGTCTGGAGGCAACAAAAAGGATGCTTGATCTATTTTATCCTGCGTTTCGGACCAAACTTGCTCTATGAGCGAAGGCGGAACCTCGTCTTTGATTGCTAGCACTGTAGTTGAAAAACCCTGAGATGCAAATGAAATAATTTCATCAAACTCAAATACTTCTCTTAGCTTTGCTTCCAAAGGCTCTAAAATTTGTGATTCAATTCTATTTGGAGAGGCTCCAGGGTAGACAACTTGAATCGTTGACCAGCGTTGAGAAAGCTCTGGATTTTCTTGCCTGGGAAGAGTGTTTAGAGAAAAAAGGCCTGCTAAAAAAATAAAGGTTAAAAGTAACCCAAAAATTCTGGGTCGATCAAATAAAATCTTGAGTAGAAACATGACTTAGTTAACTTTTAAAATCTCATTCTCAATAACCTTCTCAGCTCCGCCTGATACCACCATGTCTCCAGTTGAAATGGTTCCTGAGATATAGGCACTATCTCCCTCAACATGAATTAATTCAACAATTTCTTTAGCTACCTTGAATTGATTATTATTTTCTTTTGTAACTGTATATAAATTCCACAAACCCTGCGTGCCTTGAGAAAGAGATTTCAATGGAACCCATGCTCCTCTTGTTGATTTTTCTTGATCAAGCTGAAGATAGGCAATAGATCCAGGATTGATAAAAGTATTAAATTCAAAGATGGATAATCTATTATCCGAACCTTGATTACTCATTTTCGTAAAACGCTTAAGTGTTGCAGGAAATATTTTCTCATCGAATAAAAAATTATAAGAATTTCCTTCAACTAAGCTCTCAATAATATAGCTAGGAACTGAGACATGTGCCTCCGCAACTGTTGAATCAATAATTTCTAAAATTGGCAACCCGGGACTAATGACTGTTCCAGAATCAAGAAATCTATTTTGGATATATCCTGAAAAAGGAGCGCGTATTTTAGTTTGCTGTAATTTTACGCTGTACAAATCTGCTTGTGCCTTTGCTACTAAAAATTCTGAGTTAGCTTTATCTAATTCTTGGTTAGAAATAAAACCTTTCTTTTTCAGATCCTGGAATCTAATTAATGCTTGTGAAGCTAAATCATATCTAGCCAAAGCTTGATTTAAATTTGCCTGCATTTCTGAAGGATCTAGAGAGGCAAGAATTTGATTGTTCTCTACAGCATCACCAATATCAACCATAACTTGAGATATCTTTCCGGGTATCTCAAAAGACAGCTTTGAATAGTTTAAGGGCAATACCTTGCCTGGAAATTTTTGAGTAGATTGGTAGGAGTCTTGCATCTCAATAGTCGTGATCTCGAGCGATGAGCCCTCTCCTGGTAGAAAAGGGAGGTATGTAGAAAGAGCTATAATAAATATTATTTTTTTCATAAGTTTGACTAAAGCAGAAAAATTACTTAATGTTAACAGTGTCAACATACATAATCATGTTAACAGTGTCAACATATAATAAATAAAAATGAAATATCATCACGGAAACCTAAAAGAGGAGCTTATTTTAAGCGCTTGCGCTATTTGCGAGGCTGATGGCCATGATCATATGAGCCTTAGATCAATTGCAAAGGAAGCTAGGGTATCCCAAACCGCTCCCTACAGACATTTCAAAACTAAGGAATCCTTATTGGCTGAAGTATCTACACGTGGATTTATAGAATTAAAAGAAATATTATCTAACGCTTCTACCTCAAAAAAAACATTGTCCGCGAGAGAGAAATTTTTAGAAATGGGGGAAGCCTACATTGAGTTTGGGCTATCAAAAAGAAACACCTATGATCTGATGCACAGTCCAGTAATTGATAAAAATCAATTCCCAGAGCTATTTGACAGTGCCGAAGCGGCTTTTGAGGAATTGGCTTATATATTGGCTGAATTATATCCTGGTATATCAGAAAAAGACTTAGGCCTAAAATGCATTTATCATTGGGCACTGGTGCACGGCTTGATTGGCTTGCTAAGAAATGAGGGGCTGTATAAGTCAAGAATTGACACAAAAGCTGGAAATGCCATGAATTTAGTTAGAAGCGATATTAAAAGCTTTATAACTTCAGCGCTTGAAGTCTAAGAAATCTATTGAACAAAAATAGTAATTTTGTTTGAGAAGATCGGTGGGTTATGAGGAACATGCCTGTAATCTCCTAGCAGAAGTTGCAAAGTATGAGAGCCAGGCTCAAGCTCTAACTTGACTTCCGTTTGACCTTTTCCAAAATGCACATGATTTTTATCTGCTTGGATTGGTTGAGTCAAATTTGGTAAATCAGCATCAATGATTAAGTGATGATGTCCAGTTCCATTAACATTTAATCCTGCTGGAGAAACTCCAAAATTCTGAAGACCGAATTTAACGACAACTTCGCCTGAAACAATGTCGTCATTTTTTGGGGTAATAAAATACACTGCTGCTGCTGGAGCTCCTTTGCTGAATTCAAGAGCAATTAATCCATTCGCAAAAAATAATGACAATGAAAGCAATAATCGGATCACGCCAAATATCCCCCATCTGCATATATTAAGCCGTTAAATGAGTCTGCACTTTGGGCCCTCAAAACTTTTGCAATTACAATTGAGTGGGAGTTGTAACTAATGACCTCATCTACTTGACTAAAAATGTTGGACTGGGCATCTTTTAAAAATGGGGTCTCATCTGTATTCCAGCAATCATTCGCATACCTTAATGACTCAGAATCTTTCGAGCTGCAGAGATTTGAAATATCTTGTTGGTCTTTGCTAAGAATATTAATGCACAAATCAACTCCCGATAATAAGACATCATGAATGCTTGCGCCCTTATTCACGCACACTAGTATGGCTGGTGGGTCGACTGTTAATGAAGTCACAGAAGAGGCAGTCATGGCGTAAAGTTTGCCGCTAGAGTCTTTGGCTGAAACAACGCTGACAGATGATGCTAAAAATCTCATAGCAATTAAAAATTGTTCTTTTGGCATTGGCGTTATAATTTATACTCTGTAAAAAATTTACTAGATTGAATACAACAAGCATAAGAATAATTGGAGGCAGAAACAAGAGCTATCGCATAGTTTTTAAAGCTTCTCCAAGCCTAAGGCCCACCTCAGATAGAGCAAAGGAAACGCTATTTAGTTGGCTGCAATTTGAAATGCAAGATAAAGCTTGTTTAGATTTATTCTCAGGCACTGGAGGGTTAGGTTTTGAGGCTCTCTCTAGAGGGGCTTCTCATGTTACTTTCGTTGAGAAAGATAAAAGTTTATTTAAAAATATACTGAAAAATGTTGCCCATCTTGAGTATCAAGACAAAAGTGAGGTTGCTTGCAGCGCAGCTCTAAAATGGATGCAAACAAACAAACGTAAATTTGATGTCATTTTTTTAGATCCCCCATTTGATCAAGTAAACTACGAGAGTTTGCTCAGCGCGATTAGAACTCAAGATCTTTTAGCAGCTAACGGAAAGATTTATTTAGAAACGGACAAAAGAACAGAAATTCTGCTCAGCAAAAAGCAAGAGGTACTTAAGGATAAGACCATTGGAGATGTGAGGCTCATGATTTTGCAATGAAAATTAGAATAGCTACTAGAACCTCTCCCCTGGCATTGCTTCAAACCAACCAGGTAATAAGTCTAATTGAATCAGCTGAACCTTCATCTGTGTGTGAAATTATTCCAATAGAATCAGAGGGAGATTTAACCGAAGCTCCTTTACATCTTATTGGCGGGAAAGGATTATTTGTCTCTAAGCTAGAAGCTGCTCTCTCTAATGGCGATGCGGATATTGCAGTTCATAGTCTGAAGGATGTTCCCGCTCTACTTGATCCTAAATTTTCCATTGCAGCCACTCTGTCTAGAGAAGATCCATCCGATGCAATTCTGCTGAAAGATGGAATAACATTTAACGATCTTGGTAAAAATTCAAGAATTGGAACCTCAGGTCCTAGAAGAAAATCACAAATGCTTGCCATGCACCCAGATTTAGTAATTATTCCTGTGAGGGGAAATATACAAACCAGAATCAATAAAATTGTTAGCGAGAATCTTGATGGGCTTATAGTAGCAAAGGCTGCTTTAAATAGACTCAAGATTAATTATCCTAACATGTATATTTTTTCAGAAAATCAAATGCTGCCTGCCGCTGCACAAGGAGCAATAGGTATTGAGGTGTGTAGTTCTCAAATCCAATCAGGAACTTTAGAAATACTTAAGATGATTAACTGCCAGAAGACATTCACGGCTACTAAAATTGAACGAGAAATTGTTGCCGCTCTAGAGGGCACATGTCTGTCACCAATTTCTGCGCTAGTTAGAGCTCGAGACTCTAAACTGCATTTGCAAGTTAGAGTTTCAAATCAAGATGGCTCAACAATAATAGAAAAAGAAACCACATTCGTGCTGGCGAAAGAACTAGAGGCTGTATCGCGATTCAAAATAGAGCTTTTAGCAGAAGGTGCGCAAGAGCTAATTCAGACTTAAATGATTGTTAATACACGACCATCAATCCTAGCCAATAAAACAAATGAATTGTTAGCCTGCTCTGGAATAGAGTTCATACATGAGCCATTAACTAAAATTTTGAGTATCTCTCCATCCAATCAAGCGCTTGAAAGGCTTCGCCAACTTGATTCTTATGACGTCATCATTTTTACGAGTCAATCTGCTGCAAAATTTGGAGCTCCCTATCTGCAAAAGCACACATCAAAAAATTTAAATCTCTTGATTATGGCGATTGGTTTGGCAACACAGAGGGTTTTAAGTGAACATGACTTGGTCTCTGAAGTTCCCTCAGGTTTTAACTCAGCAGGTCTTGCTGAACTAATAGAACAAGGCAAACATGAAAAGTGCTTAATATTTTGTGGGGGGCAGCAACCTCAGTTAAGTTTTCATACTCCGGTAACACTAGATACGTTCTCCTGTTACAAAGTTATTGATGAAGAGAGTATTGAGTTAAGCAATATTACAGGAAACCGAAAAGCTATTTTTTTGATATATAACATTCAAACCTTAGAGGTTCTTGTGAGATATTCTCAACCTACTGATTTAGAAAAAATGAATTTGATTGTTGCGTCCCGGAGGATTCAAGAAGCTGCCTTTAATCATGGAATAAAGGGTTGCGTAGTTGCCGAAAGCCCTCATGATGAGGAGATGACCGAAGCTGCTATAAAATTAGCTCGTTCCTAATTATTTTTTCTTTGCCTTACCGCCACCATTTTTCATGGCGCTAAAAAATTCATCATTTGTTTTGGAAGACTTAAGCCGCTCAATTAAAAACTCGATTGCCTGAGAGTCCTCCATATCATCAAGGATTTTTCTGAGAATAAACATTCTTTGGAGTTCTTCTGGGCTGGTTAGCAAGTCCTCTCTCCTGGTGCCGGAGCGTCTAATATTTATAGCAGGATAGATTCGTTTTTCAGCAATTTTTCTTTCAAGATGAATTTCCATGTTGCCGGTGCCTTTAAATTCCTCGTAAATTACTTCATCCATCTTGGAGCCCGTATCAACAAGTGCAGTGGCTATAATAGTTAAGCTCCCACCATCTTCTACATTTCGTGCTGCACCAAAGAATCTCTTTGGCTTTTCTAATGCATTGGAATCGACTCCACCTGAAAGAATCTTTCCAGATGCAGGTTGAACTGAGTTATATGCTCTGCCTAGACGAGTGATAGAATCAAGAAGAATCACTACATCTTTTTTATGCTCGACAAGACGCTTTGCTTTCTCAATGACCATGTTCGCAACCTGAACATGTCGGGATGGCGGCTCATCAAAAGTACTTGCGACGACCTCTCCTCTAACGGTTCTAGACATCTCGGTTACTTCTTCTGGGCGCTCATCAATGAGCAGAACGATTAGCTCTACTTCGGGATTATTTTTTGTTATTGAATGGGCAATGCTTTGCAACATTAAAGTTTTACCTGCTTTAGGAGGAGAAACAATCAAGCCTCTTTGACCTTTACCTATTGGAGAGACTAAATCAATAATCCTTGAAGATAAATCTTCAGCAGAGCCTGTCCCTAATTCTAAAGTAAGTCTTTCAGTAGGAAATAATGGAGTGAGATTCTCAAATAAAATCTTTTTCTTAGTGTTCTCTGGGGCTTCTTTGTTAATTGTGTCCACATAAACCAAGGCAGGATATTTTTCCCTATCATCCTTTGGGGGTCTTATTTTGCCGTGAATCTCATCCCCTTTTCTTAGGCTAAATTTTCGTACTTGGCTTGGTGAGACGTATATGTCATCTGGTCCAGTAAGGTAGGATCCCTCGGGAGATCGTAAAAATCCAAAACCATCATTTAAAATCTCTAAAACACCGCCACCATATATATCAACACCTTCTTTTGCTTGCTGTTTAAAAATTCTAAAAATAATTTCTTGTTTTTTAAGTCGCCCAACATCTTCAATGCCAAGACCTTCAGCTATTTCAACCAATTCATTGATTGGTTTAATTTTCATTTCTCTGAGATTCATAAATTAATACCTATTTGTTTTGTGGGAGGAGTAGAAAGAATTTTGGTTTTTAGTGGCCCCCTAGGGCTGAGATGAGAAAATGATAGAGTGTTTTCTCACTAGATGCAAAGATTTAAACTTCTGATTCTATAAATTCCTCCAATTGCTGTTTGCTAATAGCGCCAATTTGGGTGGCTGACACTTCACCATTTTTAAAGATTAATAGGGTTGGTATAGATCTCACTCCGAATTGCACAGCAATTTCTTGGTTACTATCTACGTCCATTTTGCAAACCTTAACTGAACCAACCACTGTATCTGCAACTTCAGCGACTGTTGGGGCTAATTGCTTGCAAGGGCCACACCATTCAGCCCAAAAATCTACTAGAACTGGAATATCAGACTCAATTACCTCTTGATTAAAATTTGCTGCTGTAATCTCTTTGACATTGTCACTCATGTATTTAACTCCGATGCTATTTGTTTTGCTGCGTATGTGAGAATTGCATCTGCTCCAGCTCTTTTGCAACACACTAGAGATTCTAACATAACATTTTTATCTAGCCACCCTTTCTCAATGCTAAGAGCCAGCATGGAATATTCTCCGCTAACTTGATAGACAAATGTAGGTAACTGAAACTTAGATTTAATTGCATGAACAACATCCAGGTATGCTGTACCAGGTTTGATCATGACAATATCTGCACCTTCATTAATATCCATCTCGACTTCATGAAGAGCCTCATCAATATTGGAAAAATTCATTTGATATGTTTTCTTTGAGCTATTTCCTAAATTTGCAGCCGAGCCAACAGCATCTCTAAAAGGACCATAAAAACTAGAAGCATATTTTGCCGCATAGGACAAAATAATAGTGTCAACAAAATTATTAGATTCAAGAGAATCTCGAATAGCTTTTACCCTTCCATCCATCATGTCCGAAGGAGCAATAATATCTGCGCCAGCCTCTGCAAGAATAAGAGCTTGCTGCGCCAAAAGCGTAAGAGTCTCATCATTGTTTACTTTTCCATCAATTAACAGTCCATCATGGCCATGGTCTGTGTAAGGATCCAGGGCAACATCTGCTATAGAAATAATTTCTGGAAATCTTTGCTTAATGCCTTGCAAAGCATTGCAAACAATATTGGTTTGATCAAAAGCATGGGAAGCTTCAGGATTTTTTTTATCAGGATGAATTGCTGGAAAAATTGCAATTGCTTTGATACCAAGCTTTAAAAGATCTTCAGTCTCTGCATATAGAGAATCTAAATTGTGCCTATAGATTCCTGGCATCGATGGTATATCAATCTGAGATTCTTTTTGATCTGCAATAAACAAAGGTTGAATTAGGTCATCAGAAGATAATTTATTCTCAGCAACTAAATCGCGCAAAAAGCTTTTTGAGCGAGAGCGACGAAGTCTAGTTGTTGGGAATATTCTGTTAGCCATGTTTAATCTGTGATTGCGCCCTTGGAAGCTGATTGCACTGTGCGCTTATATTTTGCTAGTACCCCACTTTTTGGGGACGAATTATTATTTTTCCAGTTATTTTTTCTTAGCTCCATCTCATCATCGGTGATATTAAGATTTAGAATATCTTGATTTGCATCAATAACAATCTCATC
>Ga0233426_10000971_pt1 | contig 27840 bp, 30 predicted proteins | sample SI_118_April2016_6_FD_179875 | JGI IMG/M metagenome (GOLD analysis project Ga0233426, IMG submission 179875) | Seawater microbial communities from Saanich Inlet, British Columbia, Canada - SI_118_April2016_10_MG | ecosystem: Environmental > Aquatic > Marine > Inlet | place: Canada: British... | reverse complement strand
GCATTCTCTTCGTTGAGATCAAACAAGACGACGTTAGCGCCGGCCTTGATGAAATTTTCAGCTGTTGCGCGGCCTAAACCAGACGCGCCGCCAGTGATAAAGGCAGTTTTGTCTTTTAATTGCATGTGATTCCCCTATGATTAACAGCGAGCATTATACACTGTTCGATAAAATAACGGTTAAACCTAGGCTCACAATGCCATTTGAACACTACAAAGAGGTCGATTTATCATCCCGTAACACGCTTGGGCTCCCATCCGTCAGCCAATATTTGGGGGCATTCCATTCCGTCAGTGATTTGCAACACGCTTTTGAATTCGCTCGGAACCTGAGCTTGCCATGTTTTGTAATGGGCGGCGGGAGCAACATCCTGTTACCAGAATATTTACCGGGTCTTGCGCTCTTATCGAGTGACCGGTCAATTGATATTATGGGCGACGAGGTCACGGTGGGCGCGGGCGCTTCCTGGGATAACCTGGTCGCAGAAACGCTAAAAAATGGCCTATTCGGCCTTGAAAACCTCTCGAGTATTCCGGGTACAGCTGGCGCGGCGCCCATCCAGAACATTGGCGCTTATGGCGTCGAGCTAGCCCGTTTTGTAGTGTCGGTCGAGGCGCTGGATTTACAGAACGGCCTTGCGGTTACGCTCACGGTGGATGATTGCCAGTTCGAGTACCGAGATAGCTTATTCAAGCGTCACCCCGAGCGTTTTGTGGTGACCCGATTGACCCTCAAGCTCAGCACTCGCTTTGCGCCAATATTGGCCTATCAAGACCTCCAGAGATTACCGGCCCAAATCACCGAATCAGCTGAAGGGCTAAGACGCGCGATTCAATCCATTCGCGCAAAAAAACTGCCGGACTATAGAGTATTCGGCAATGTGGGTAGCTTTTTTAAAAACCCGACTTTAATGAAGTCGGTTATTCAGACGCTAGAGCAAGCGCAAGTCCTTAATTCGAATACCAGAAGTGCGCAGGGGAAGGTATCGGCTGCCGCATTAATCCAAGCAGCCGAACTTGGTGATCTCAGCGTCGGTCAAGCCGGTATATCACCGAAACACCATTTAGTGCTCGAAAATAGGGGCGGCGCGACCCTTACTGACATCCTTACGTTAGCGCACTTAATTCAGGAAAAGGTCGAAAGGCGCTTTGGCGTGACATTAGAAATAGAGCCCCAGCAGTTAACCCAACTCATCCACGCACCCAACCCAAAAGGTTAGCGTGCGCGGGTGCTATTAGGCCTGCTTAGACCAACCCTCTTGGGTCATTGCTCGCACGCTGCCAACGACTAGGGTGACCCTCGTCGTAGTTAACGGGTGCAAACGGCAAGTCATTTACAACTGGGATCAACTCCACTGTTTCGCTGACGGGCCCTTCGAGGGACGGCCTCGGTGCGACGCGAGGGTCATTTTGGGCCTGTCCCCAAACCGACGCACCAACGAGCGCCACCTTTTCCGAATCTAGCGCGCTGACCGAAGGGTCGTTGGCAGCGTTCGTAACCGGTGCGACCGTCATGGCTTCGATTGCCTGCGTACTTGCAACCGTGCCCAGCGCGAGATCAGTATCTTTCGGCGAAGAATCCGTTCCCTCTAACACCTCGCTAGCACCGGGAAGCGTAGCGTCACCAGAAGGGGCTTCATTGGCCTGCTCTGATGCAACAGATGAAGCCTCGCTCGTTGCAGATTCCGTGCTGGGTACCACGTCCGACCCGTCTTGCGACGCATCCCGCTTTGGCGTTCGACTACGGCGACGTCTTTGCGTTCGCTCGCGATTACCGTGAACCCGCTTATCACCATTGCCTTCGCCTTGATCAAGCGATTCTTCAACGACCGCAGACTCTGGCAAGACCGGCGCGTCAGTTGCAGATTGTGCTATGACGCTCGTCACTTCAGGGGCGACAACGGTTTCGTTGTTAGCATCAGGTTTAGCGGCGTCGGTGCGCGAGTTCTTTCTTCTGCGCCGTCCCGTGCCCGTTTTTTTATTTTCCGTCGTCTGCGAATCATCGTTTGATTTCTTGGGCGTTCGCGCAGCTTTCTCTGGAGAGGCTGCTTGCTGTCCCCGAGCGGGCTTAACGGATTTAGTTCGCTTTGGTTTCGCTTCTCGCGTCGAAACTGTCTCATCCTCTGGACCTGTAAAGAGCGAGCGCAGCCGCTGGAATAAAGATGGGCTAGCTTTCGCTTTCTTACTCTTTGGAGCAGCGCGCTTTCGAGCAGCCGGTTTTGGCGTCTCGGACGCAGCGCTAGGAGCGACTTTGGCAGGTGCCGCAGCTGGGGCAGGTGCATCATCTCTAACCACAGCGACAGCCGCGGTTTCTCTAATGACGGGTCTTAAATCAACGCCCGTTTCAGTTGGTTCTTCCTCGATTTCTGGTGAAATTGTATAGCTTGCCTCATCTGATTCCACATCATTACTGCGTAAGCGCTCAACGCGATAATGCGGTGTTTGCATTTCTGCGCTGGGGACAACGACTAACCGAACATCATTCTGGGTTTCAATGTCGGCTATCATTTGCCGCTTTTCGTTCAGCACAAAAGCCGCAACCGGAACCGGCAAAAAGGCTCTTATTTCGGCGCTGGAATCCTTTAAAGCTTCTTCCTGAATGAGGCGCAGAATCGCAAGGGCGCTCGACTCAATATCTCGAATCGTACCCAAACCCTCACACCGAGGACAGAGAATGTGACTGATCTCTCGAAGCGAGGGCCGTAGACGCTGCCGACTCATCTCCAATAAACCAAATCGTGATATCCGGCCGACCTGAATCTTCGCTCGATCGACTTCGAGCGCATCTCGTACTCTGTTTTCCACCGCCCGTTGATTCTTGGTCGACGACATATCGATGAAATCAATAACAACGAGGCCGCCAATGTCTCGAAGACGCAATTGCCGACAGATTTCATCGGCTGCTTCTAAGTTGGTATTCAGTGCCGTTTCTTCAATATCAGAGCCTTTCGTCGCTCGGGCAGAGTTAATATCAATTGAAACCAAGGCTTCTGTCGGGTCGATAACAACGGAACCGCCTGACGGCAATCTAACCTCTCGTTGAAACGCGGATTCAATTTGACCTTCAATTTGATAACGATTAAACAACGGGACATCGCTGGTGTAGCGTTTAACCCGCGACGTCAGGTGGGGCATGACCTGTGAGACAAAAGAATTGGCTTGCTCAAAGGCATCATCCGTATCAATTAATATCTCACCAATGTCATCCCGCATGTAATCCCGTACCGCCCGCGTGATAACATCACCCTCTTGGTAGATCAAAAAGGGGGAAGGGCGCTCGCTCGCAATCTTAATTGCTTCAGCAAGTTGCAATAAATACTTAAGATCCCACTGGAGCTCCTCAGCAGTACGCCCCACGCCAGCAGTACGAATAATCGCACCCATATCTTTTGGGATTTCAAGGGTTGCCAGCGCATCTTTCAAATCGTCGCGCTCATCCCCCTCAATTCGACGACTAATACCACCTGCCCTGGGGTTGTTGGGCATTAAAACCATATATCGGCCGGCTAGACTGTAAAACGTGGTGAGTGCTGCGCCCTTAGTGCCGCGTTCTTCTTTATCGACCTGGACAATAATCTCTTGGCCTTCTTTGAGCACATCAGCAATATTAACCCGACCCTTGGTCTCACTGCGGCTTTTGGAAAAGTACTCTCTCGAAATCTCTTTAAGCGGCAGGAAGCCATGACGGTTACCGCCGAAATCAACAAAAGCGGCCTCGAGACTCGGCTCGACCCGTGTGATCTTTCCTTTGTAAATATTTGATTTCTTTTGATCTCTTGCGAGACTTTCGATATCTAGGTCGTAGAGTTTCTGACCATCGACGAGCGCAACCCGCAGCTCTTCGCTGTGCGTTGCATTGATTAACATTCTTTTCATTACGATACCCTTTGGTCTGCGACGAGCAGCGATTCAGGTATCGGCAAACCAACTGATGTGCCTAGAGATTCAAGTGTTTCTGGCCTCGGTCTAACCCGAGCTTATCAGGCTTCACGAATGAAGCATTATTCATTTTCTAACATTGCAGTGGTTGCACATTCCTTTCGATTTATTTGTAAGGAGATGTTCAGATGTGCAGTTTGCATCACAGCCTGTAACAGCAGTGACTAGGACAATGTCTCTAACGTAATTCGATTTGGCGATACTGTTAACAGTCGCTCATCATTTATTTTGGCCTGTCATTCGGCCTGTTCTGATTAATACTCGATCAACATGATCCAATATCAACGTGTTCAATTTAAGTACCGAAGTACTTACCGGTTTGGACTCTAGGCTAAAACAACACTGGAGCCTCAAGGCGTTGGAAACTATCGAATGCAGTCTGAATTAAACCGCGCTAAACTTCGTCCTCGCCTCACCAAAACTGGCCATGCAATGTGCCAATTGAAGTCGAGCATAACAGTTTCCGAGCGTGGATACAGCAAAAAAATGCAGTCGAATCAAGGAACAATGACGCACGAAGCCGTTCGGATTGTCGAGATCGACGAGGATCGATCAGGCCAGAGGCTCGACAATTACCTGCTATCGGTTCTTAAAGGCATCCCAAAGACTCGGATCTACCAAATGGTTCGAAAGGGTGAAGTGCGCATTAATAAAGGTAGGATCAAACCAGATTACAAGCTAAAGACTGGCGACCTTGTGCGGATTCCGCCCATTCGACGAGCTGTGGTCGAGGCGGAAAAAGACTATCGTTTTATCTCAGTTATCGAACACATCATTTTTGAAGACGATCTAATGATAGCGATCAATAAGCCTGCTGGCCTTGCGGTCCATGGCGGCTCCGGCTTAACGGGTGGCCTGATTGAAGCTTTGAGAGCACACAGGTCTGACTTACCTTACTTGGAGCTCGCACATCGCCTCGATCGAGATACGTCGGGCTTATTGATGATTGCCAAAAAGCGATCCTTTTTGCGACGTTTCCAAGAGCAGCTTCGAACCAAAGACCATCTCCAAAAACATTATGACCTCATTGTCCACGGCACTTGGCCGGATCACAAAAAACGAATTGACCTCCCCATTCAAAAAGTCATCCTCGCAAATGGCGAACGGATCAGCAGAATCAACCCCGACGGCAAAGCCTGCGAGACGCGGTTTCGAGTGAAAAAGCGCTTCTCGAACGCGACTTGGCTTGAGGCGAGGTTGGTCACAGGCAGAATGCACCAGATTCGTGTTCATGCGACGGCATCTGGCCATCCCATCGTTGGCGACACTAAATACGGTGATGCAGATAAGGATCTGCAGATACGGCCCAATAGGATGATGCTCCATGCCTCGTCGCTCAGCCTCAACGCTCGCGCGCAATCTACTTTGGACAATCCGCTAAAAGCGTTTTCGGTTTTGGCGCCGCTGGAACATCGAATGAAGGAATTTCTCGAAAGATTACGATAGCCGATAGGTCCTGATGCTGACGCGTTTCGGCATTTCCCTCGTCAGGCATGCAAACCGATAGATTATTTAAATCAAAAGACTATTTAATCCAAAAGATTATTTAAACCAGTAAATTGTTGAAACCAATAAAATGAAGGACGTTTTCCGTCTAACCGGTTAATCCTATAGCCCACAACACCAATCGACGTCAGGTCTCGGCGTACGCTAAGGGATTCTTCAGCTCTCGCAAAGCTTGAAGCAGCGTTAGCGCTGGCAAGCCGTAAAGCAGATTAATATCAGCCGTTTCGATTTTTTCGATCAAGCGCAAGCCAGCGCCCTCCGCATGAAAGCTGCCTGCACTCCATAGAGGATTGTCTGCTTTCACATAGTCCTGAATTTCAAGATTTGTCAGCTTGCGCAGTTTGACAGCGCATGACTCAACGCTCGACCTTTCTACCACGCCATGTCGAACCAGGACCAAACTGCTGTAAAATGTCAGCCATTGATCTGATGCCTGTGCCAATTGATCGATCGCTCGGTCAACCGAACCAGGCTTGTGCAGAACCATCCCCGAGTCCATGCAACACACTTGGTCAGAGCCAATGATGATGGCGTTTGCGTTTGGCCTGCCGGCCAACTTTGAAGCAACAGAGCCCGCTTTACCTTGAGCATTAACCAAGGCGACCTCAGCAGGAGCAACGCCTGGCTGAGCCGTTTCGTCAAAATCTGGCGCAATCACATCGAAGACGAGCTTGAGCTTCATCAAGATTAATCGCCGCGCGCTTGATTCGGACGCCAGCACCAGCGCCGAATTCCCTTCAATTTCATGGTTTTTCTTCATAACATTGTCTCCAAGAATGTTTTGACAGCCACAGAAGAGATGCCTAAGATGCGGCCCGTATGTTAACAGAGGCCTTACCCAAGCGTATTCGTTACCCTCAAGCCGGAGTAGAAGAAGCCCTGGTCGAGGGTTTTCTGCCGATAAATCGGTTGGCGCGCCTAGCAGACGCCTTGCTCGATAACGATCTGGATAACGCAAGTGTGCCAGACTTCGTGATGGTGAGGCTACGATTTAGCAGCGATGGCCCAGGCAGGACCTCGGTAGTGGGTGAGGCGCACTTTGAGCAGCAATGGCGTTGTCAACGCTGCCTAGAGCCTGTTGTACTGCGTAGCGGCTGCGAGATAGAGATGATTTTGGCCGGCCATAAAAAGGTAATCGAGCAACTACGAAGTGATCAGGACAGTTTTTTAACCGACGGCGACCTAGTTGATACCGCGGACATTATTGAAGATCAGCTGCTACTGGCGCTGCCAATGTCACCAAAACATGAGGACTGTGACCCTGCTTTTGAAATACCCGAGCTGATAGAAGTTGTACCAAATGCAAATCGGGCTGAAGGTGGCATTGACGAAGAAATTGAAGACGAGATTGAAGAAGGGCGTCAACGTCCTTTTGCTGGACTGAAACGTTTAACCGAAAAAGATTAACTGATTAGGAGCCAATTATGGCCGTACAACAAGACAAAGTATCGCGCTCAAAGCGAGGCATGCGCCGCGCTCATGATAGCCTTAAGGGACCAACCTTATCTGAGGATTCGACCACTGGAGAAACTCATCGTCGTCATCACGTTACCGCTGATGGTTTTTATCGCGGCAAGAAAGTGATCCACACGACATCAGACGAAGATTAATCAGCTGGGGCAGGGGCTTAGGTTGGCTTGATCCCGCCCGTTACAGCTTTGATTAAGAGATCAAATCGATGAAAACCGCTTTTTTGTTCCCCGGCCAAGGGTCGCAGGCGCAGGGAATGCTCAGCGAAAGTGCTGATGCTGTCTCCCAGACGTTTGAAGAAGCTTCTGAAGCCCTTGGCTATGACTTGTGGAATTTAGTTCAGCAAGGTCCGCTCGAGCAGCTCAACCAGACAGAGTTTACCCAACCTGCTTTACTCACCGCGAGTATCGCCCTGTGGCGGCTGTGGACCCAAGCCGGCGGTAGCGCCGACTTCGTCGCTGGCCATAGCTTGGGGGAATATAGTGCTTTGGTCGCCAGTAGTGTCTTATCGCTCAAAGATGGCGTGCGCATCGTCCAAAAAAGAGGTCAATTAATGCAGGCCGCTGTCCCGTTAGGGGCAGGTGGAATGGCCGCGGTAATGGGACTGGACGATGACAAAATCTTAATCGCTTGTCGCCAGGCAACCCACGAGGTCGATTCTGGCAGTGTCCAGCCCGCAAATTTGAATGCCCCGGGTCAAGTCGTGATATCGGGCACTCAAGCCGCACTCGATAGGGCGATTGCGCTCTGCCAAACGGCTGGCGCTAAACGTGCGATCCCCTTAAATGTTAGCGCGCCATTTCACAGTGAGCTCATGCGTCCAGCAGCCGACGATTTGCGAGCCACCCTCGATGAGGTCAAATTCATGCCGCCCACAATCGACGTGGTTCAGAATGTCTTGGCCGCATCTTGCAGCGATATCGACTCGATCAAATCGAATCTCGTAACACAACTCTACAGCGCCGTCCGCTGGACCGAATCAATTCAATATTTATTGAAAGCAGGCGTCACTCAGGTCGTTGAGTGTGGCCCAGGTAAAGTGCTGACCGGCTTGAACAAGCGTATAGAAAGAACGATGACGACGGCTAATCTTGATAGCATAGCGAGTATTGCACCCCTTCGAGCTTCGCAAACATGAAGGCGGCAGCGGTCGTCACCGGCGCATCCCGCGGCATTGGCCTTGCGATTGCTGAGGCCTTGGTAAAGGCAGATTATTATGTAGTGGGCACCGCAACGACCGAGGCCGGCGCAGCGCAATTTAGCGAGCGAATGGCGGGGCAGGGGCAGGGCTACGTGCTGAATTTGGGCGACCAGACATCGATTGATGCCTTTACAACAGCACTCAAAGCCGACCACGGCGCACCGCTTATCCTCGTTAACAATGCCGGCATCACGCAAGACAATCTAGCAATGCGTATGAAACCAGCAGAATGGAATGCTGTGATCAACACCAATTTAAATGGCGTTTTTCATCTAACTCAATCCTTTATGCGAGGCATGATGAAAGCGAAGTTTGGCCGTATTATTAATATCAGCTCAGTCGTTGGGCGAATGGGGAATCCAGGGCAAGTAAATTACGCAGCTGCTAAAGCTGGGTTAGAGGGCTTCACCCGCGCCCTGGGCGCAGAGCTTGCGAGTCGCAACATCACTGTTAACGCCATTGCCCCGGGTTTCATTGCGACCGATATGACCGACGCGTTGGCGCCTGATCAACAAATGAAAATGCTTGAACGAATCCCTGCAGCTCGACTTGGCCAGCCAAAAGAGGTAGCGGCCTTGGTGCAATTTTTGAGCAGCGATGCGGCCGGCTACATCACTGGCGAGACGATCGCAATCAACGGCGGCTTGTATATGGGCTGAGACCCCACGGCATGGAAGAGCGTTCATCGCAGGCGGCAAATAAGCCTTTAAAGCCGTCTTTCGTTTCATTAAACTATCGCAGCACTGCTGCATAATCTTAGGAGAGTACCAAAGCATGAGCACGATCGTAGAACGCGTTACTAAGCTGGTTTGTGAGCAACTAGGTGTCAAAGAGAACGAAGTTACTCTGGAAGCATCGTTTGTAGAAGACCTGGGTGCAGATTCTCTCGATACCGTTGAACTGGTAATGGCTCTGGAAGAAGAGTTCGAGACAGAGATTCCTGACGAAGAAGCTGAAAAGATTACAACCGTTAAGGAAGCGGTCAACTATATCGAAGCCCACACCTAAAACCCCTACCTGGCACGCAGCTGATCGGGCAGGCGCCGCATCAGCTGCGCTGATATTCCCATGCAAAAAGCTCTACAGCGCCACTGCGATGAGTGGTTAATGTGACTAGGCGTGTCGTTGTAACCGGCCTCGGCATGCTGAGCCCACTTGGTGTGACAACTGCGTCTAGCTGGGAGGCAGTTGCAGCCGGGATGAGCGGTATTCGTCCAATTGCAAGCTTTGACACCGAGGGCTATGCGGTGCGCTTTGGCGGCAATGTGCCCGAGTTTGATCTAGAGCCCTTCATCCCTAAAAAAGAAGCCCGCCGCATGGATGGCTTTATTCAATATGGATTGGTCGCGGGCATTCAAGCCGTTGTGGATGCCGGTCTGGACTCTGACCGTCTAAATCTCGAGCGAGTCGGCGTTGCCGTTGGATCGGGCATTGGTGGCATTGTTACGATCGAGACCTGCCATGAAGTGCTTCAAGGAAAGGGGCCGCAAAAGGTCTCTCCTTTTTTCGTGCCGTCCTCCATTATTAATATGGTTGCTGGGCACCTTTCTATAAAATACGGTTTCCTTGGACCGAATATCGCCGTCACGACAGCGTGCACAACTGGGACGCACAACATTGGATTGGCGGCCAGAATGATTCAATACGGCGATGCCGATGTGATGCTCGCCGGGGGCGCTGAACGAGCAACCTCGCCGACCACGATGGCGGGGTTTGCTTCGATGAAGGCTTTGAGCACTCGAAATGATGCGCCAGAGGCCGCAAGTCGCCCTTGGGATCAAGACCGTGATGGCTTCGTCTTGAGTGACGGCGCGGCCGTTATTGTGCTCGAGGAGTTCGAGCATGCAAAAGCGCGCGGCGCAAAAATTTATTGTGAACTGGCTGGCTTTGGTATGAGCGCGGATGCAGCCCATATGACGCAACCTGCTGAAAATGGCGCTGGCGCTGCACGGGCCATGACAGCGGCGTTGAACGATGCGGGTCTCGCCCCCAATGCAATTGATTATATCAATGCCCATGGGACATCGACTCCCCTGGGTGACATTGCCGAAACCCAAGCCATCAAAACGGTCTTTAAAGACCATGCTTTCAAATTATGCGTCAGTTCAACCAAGTCCATGATCGGCCATGCCCTTGGTGCGGCTGGCGCAATCGAAGCGGTGCTTGCAATTAAGGCGCTCGAAACCAATATTGCGCCACCCACTATCAACTTGGATCAGCCAGATCCCGAATGCGATCTAAATTACGTCCCGAAAATCGCTCAACAACGGCCCATTAATGCGGTGTTGAGCAATTCCTTTGGATTCGGTGGCACCAACGGCACGGTCATTTTTAGGACCTTTGAACCCTAGTGATAATCACTCACGGGCGCACAGTTTGTAGCGCATGGCTGTTAAATGATGCGTAAAGCCGTTTGGGTGGTTACGTTTTTAGCGATCAGTATCGCACTGAGCTTTTTCTGGCTCGAGCGCTTGAGCAAACAATCTCTCTCCATAAATGAGTCCACGCTTATTGTGGTCGAAGCCGGGAGTAATATTACCCGGCTTGGACAACAGCTCATTAATGCGGGCCAGTCAAAGCAGCCTCTTTGGCAACTCCGGTTGCTGGATCGCGCGTTAAGCAGTAAGGGCCCCATCAGAGCAGGCGAATACCGAGTACAACCGGGCACGACGGTCTTGGCATTCTTTGAGCAGCTCCGATCCGGACAAGCTTACACCCGCAAACTGACTTTTCCAGAAGGCTGGACCCTTGCGCAGTGGCTAACCCAACTCCAGACGGCTGAAGGATTAAGCGCCGTCACGACTAAGATGACTAAGGCTGAATTGGCCATTGCAGTCACCGGCACAGCGCGTTCTTTGGAGGGATGGTTATTTCCGGAAACCTACCACTACACCCGTGGAGACACCGACCTTAAGCTTCTTAAACAAGCCCATCAGGCCATGCGAAAACAGTTAGATCGCCTCTGGAAAACGCACTCACTTCAAGAACTTCAAAACCCAACAGAGCTCCTCACCCTAGCCTCAATTGTTGAACGTGAGTCCGGCCGTAATGAAGATCGATACAAAATCGCTCGGGTTTTCCTAAACCGATTACAGAAAGGGATGCGCCTACAGTCCGATCCAACCATTATTTATGGATTGGGTTCCGCTTTTGATGGCGATTTAAAACGACATCACCTTACCACCGATGGACCGTTTAACACTTACACGCGCGCTGGGTTACCGCCTTCTCCGATCTGCAACCCGGGCGCCAGTGCCTTGGCCGCTGTTTTGACGCCAGCCGAGGGGGATTGGTTGTATTTTGTCGGTCGGGGTGACGGCTCTAGCCAATTTTCGCTCGACCTTGCCGCGCATAATAAAGCTGTTAATCAATACCAGAGGGGCAAATGAGCGCGCATAGCCCTTGATTTAGCCTTAAACTAAGAGCTTCAACGAGACAGGTTGGTTCACAATGGTCACAGCTGCCCCCAGAGGTCAATTTATAACGCTTGAAGGCACGGAAGGCGTCGGTAAATCCAGCCTCATGACAGCACTTTCTGAGTGGCTCGCAGCCAAAGGCGAATCGGTTGTGACAACTCGGGAGCCTGGCGGCACGGCGACTGGAGAAGCATTAAGGTCACTTCTGCTGGATCCCTCAAATCAAAACCTAAGCGACCTGACGGAACTCGGTCTCATGTTCGCGGCTAGATCACAGCATATCTTCGAGCGCATTGAGCCGGCCCTTGCACGCGGCGATTGGGTGATCTGTGATCGATTTACAGATTCAACTTATGCTTATCAAGGTGGAGGTCGTGGTATCAGTCTGGCCCTGATCGCACAGTTTGAAGCGGTGACCTTAGACGGGTTTACGCCCAACCTCACCATTCTTTTAGATGTCCCGGTTGCGACCGGCCTGGCAAGAGCGGCTCAAGTTAGTGCGCCGGATCGCTTTGAGTCAGAACAACACGCGTTTTTTGAGCGGGCCAGGGAGACCTTTTTGCGTCGCGCTGAAACACAAGCACGCACTAAAATCGTCGATGCCAGCCAGTCCCAAGCCAATGTAAAACAAAGCGTAGTGAGTCTGATTGAGCAGCATTGGATTAGCGTACAGGGCGATCACCCATGAGCCGGCTTTTTTCCTGGCAAGTGCCGCAACTCGAACAACTTCGCAATCACTTATTCAAGCAAGATTTGGCACATGCCTACTTAATTGACGATCCGGCGGGGGAGGGCAGTCAGGGGTTTGTGCAAGCGCTGGCCAGCACCATTTTATGTGAACAGACAGAATTAGGTGGCTGCTCAGGCTGTCCGTCTTGCCAGCTCCAAAATGCGGGCAGTCATTCAGACCTTTTATGGGTAACGCCAGAAGACTCCAAACAAATTAAAATTGAACAAATTCGATCGGTGATTGAATGGAGCCATCAAACACCACAACAAGGGCGCGCCAAAGTGCTTGTTTTAGATCCAGCTGACCGAATGAATGTCTATGCGACCAATTCATTGCTCAAACTTTTAGAAGAACCCGCGCCCAATACCTATCTCTTTTTAATTTCGACAAGCCCGGCGCGCCTGCTCCCAACGATCCGAAGCCGATGCCAGCGCTTAAATCTTTCAACCCCAACAGATGAAGAAGGTTTACGGTGGTTGATTGAAACCAGCCCCGATGCTGACCCGGAACTTCTTGAAGACGTTTATGCGATCACGGGACGCAGACCGATCAGCGCGCAAGCATTGATTGATAGCGAGCAGGTAGCGCAACGCCTTGCGATGGTCGCCGCTCTAACCGAATGGGTAAAAGGGTACTGTGGGCCCCTCGAGACAACAAAAAAGCTTGCTGCTAAAGAAGCGCCAAGCCTACCGTATGAGCTTCTGTATCGAGCAACTGCCATCGCTCAACGCCAACAGTTTTTGCCGCAGTCTGCGAATCGCGGTGTGTTTCAGGCGCTGATCGATGAATTGGCCGGCAATTGGTCAACCAAAGCGCTTTCACGGTTGGCCGACGAGTGCGGTAAGGCCAGATCTTTGTCTGGCGCGAGTAACAACTTGAATGGCGAGCTGTTGTTAGAGCATTTTTTAATGACCCAGAAAGACACCGCCTAGAAACCACCTTGTGGAAACAGACCCGTTAGGGCAAAATTTTCAACCTGCTTAAGTCGAGACCGATTTTGAAAACATTGCAGCGCCGCAAGGCGAACAAAAACATTCTGCCTTATACCGTGAAAGATCTGCGTCAGTTGCAGCAAAGCTACATGCCGTTTATTCAAAACGGCGGGCTCTTCATCGAGCCGGATCAAGATCATAAGATGGGTGATGAGTTTTTCTTGTTGTTAACCTTGCTCGATGAAGCTGAGCAAATTCCTTTAGCTGTGAAAGTCGTTTGGCTGGCTGGAAAAGAAGTCAAGGCACCGCACAAGCCAGGCATTGGCGTGCAGTTTACGGATATTGAAAACCCCGCCAAGAACAAGATCGAGACCTACCTCACTGGCCTTTTATCGTCGCCTACCGCAACGGCAACACTTTAAGGCGGTTAATAAAGGTTCTCAGTAAAACTGGCTAATTAAAGCCGCCTGCGCCGGTTTCTGATGTTAGACTTAGTCGTGAAAATGTTAGTTTGTGTATTGTCAGTGTTTCACCCCGATTTTCATTAGAGGCCGTCAATGACCTATTGTGTCGCGATTCGAACAGATGCCGGTTTATGTTTTGTCAGTGATTCAAGGACGAATGCTGGCGTTGATAATGTTTCAACCTATTCAAAAATGTTTTGTTTTGAGGCCCCCGGGCAACGGCAGTTGGTTGTGCTGTCCTCGGGCAACTTAGCCACGACCCAAGGGGTTATTGCCCAGATTAAAAAAGACGCGAAACGGCAAGCTGCGCGCAGTTTCGCCAACCTTGAGACCCTTGAGGACATCGCAGATTACTTGGGCGAGTGCTCGGCTGAGCATCAAGAGAAGCACACTGGGGGCGGAAAAGCCTTCGAGGCGAGCTTCATCGTTGGCGGACAAATCCAAGGCCAGAAGCCGGGCGCTTACTTAATCTACCCACAAGGCAATCACATCACCACCTCACGGGATACACCATACCTTCAAATTGGTGAAAGTAAGTATGGCAAACCGATTTTAGACCGCATCATCTCCAGTGAGATCAGCTTAGAGACAGCGGCCTTGTGCGGTTTGGTTTCCATGGATTCAACCATGCGCAGTAACTTAACCGTAGGCCCACCCATCGAGGTGCTGATGTACGAAGCCGATAGCCTGACCAACGAGCGACGGTACCGTTTCGAAGAGTCGAGTGAATACTTAAGAAAGCTGAACGCAGCTTGGGATGATCGCCTTAAGGAAGCCTTTAACAATATGCCCCCAATCGCTTGGAGTCAGGCTTGGGATCAGTCCGCAGCGTCCGAGCGCTGAAGCCGTTAAGACAGGAACCAAGTCTGGGATAACTTAGTATGAGTTGTCGAGATATCAGCCTGAGTCTGGTCGATAAAATCATGAAGCCCTTGGCTTTGTAACAGGTCCGTTGTGACCGCTCTGCCGATCGCGCGCTTTGCTCGATTGACGGCCTTCAGCGCCGGTTGATGCCGCGGCAAATGTTTAAAACTACTGGCCACCTCAGCAAGACAGTGCTGGACACTTCTCGGAAACGCAGGATCTTTTAGCAAAAACTCGACCACCTCGGGTCCATTTATCCGATCTTGCACCTGTTGACGATACATCTGATAAGCATTGAGCGACTGTAAGACGCCCATCCACAATATATTATCTTGCTCATCAAACTCAGCTTGTCGCCCCATCAAATTCAGGCATGCCACGTCGATCACACGAGTCGTCATGTCGGCGCGCTCGACATTACGCCCAAGGGTTATGAAATAGTAGGGTTCTTTACGGCTCATGCTGCCGCTCAAATACCCCGTCAGCTCTAAACATAAATCGATGATTTGTGATAAGAACTCATGCCGGCCACTGCGGTTAATCCGCCCGGATAAGTCTGGCTTTAGCAGGTAATGCAGCTCGTTCATCTTCTCCCAGGCTTCGTTCGGCATGAGATCCCGAGTCGTTCTTGAATTTTCACGAGCAGACCCGGCGCACGCCCTTAGCGAGCAGGCCGGATCGTCGAACATAAATTTCACCACATTGCGTTCGCTGGCCGTGCTAAAGCGCTGTCTAAACTGCGCATCAAAGCCGGTAATGTTCACTAAAGATTCCCAAACGAATCCGACCTTCGGCAGATCCAATACTAAGTTGGAATAGACGGAGATGAGTCTTGCCGTATTTTCCGTCCGCTCTAGGTAACGGCCAAACCAGTACAATCGTTCCGCGACGCGCGACAGCATGCTCAGTCCTTATCCTTTTTGACATCCATAACAACCCAAGTATCTTTACTACCGCCGCCCTGAGATGAATTCACAACAAGAGAGCCTTTTACCAAAGCAACGCGGGTTAACCCACCCGCCGTGACATAGCTGTCTTTGGCTTGAAGAATAAACGGCCGCAAGTCAACGTGACGGGCCTCAAGGTTGTCGCCAATCAGCGTGGGTACCGTTGATAAGCTGATAATCGGTTGCGCCATATAATTGCGTGGATTGGCTTCGATTTTTTGTTTTATTTCTCGAGTTGACCGTTTGGTCTCGCGCGGCCCGATGTACATGCCATAGCCTCCAGATTCGTTCGCGGGTTTCACGACTAGGTCCGGTAAATTGTTTAAAACAAAAGCGCGTTCCTCAGGATTGGAGCAAAGGTAACTGGGGACATTGGGCAGAAGCGGTGCTTCATTGAGATAATAGCGAATCATGTCAGGAACGTAGGTGTAAACGACTTTATCATCCGCGACCCCCACGCCCGGCGCGTTGGCCAGCGCCACATTGCCAGCCCGCCAAGCCCGCATTAGTCCCGGCACGCCAAGCATCGAATCTGCTCGAAAGGCCTCCGGATCTAAATATTGATCATCAATCCGACGGTAGATGACATCCACCCGGCTTCGACCCTGAACCGTTTTCATATACACACAGTCATCGGTATCGACCATTAAGTCGGGACCTTCAACCAGCTCCACGCCCATCCGTTGCGCGAGAAACGCATGCTCGAAATAGGCCGAATTAAAGATGCCTGGCGTTAATAAAACAACTTCCGGAGCCTTAATCGAGCGGGGTGACAAGCTGCACAGCATATCGAATAAGCGCGAAGGGTAGTCGTCCATCGGCAAGACCTGACTTCGCTCAATCAGCTCCGGCAAGATACGCTTGCTGATATTCCGATTTTCCAGCATGTAAGACACCCCAGAAGGCACTCGTAAGTTGTCTTCCAAAACATACATGCAGCCATCTTTATCTCGAATCAAATCGGTCCCGCAAATGTGAGCCCAAACGTCAAATTTCGGTCGCATGCCCTCGCATTCAGGCCGGTAATCTTTAGACGACGACAGAATGTTCGCAGGAATGATGCCGTCTTTTACAATTTGTTGGCCGTTATAGACATCCGTTATGAACAGATTGAGCGCTCTTAGCCGTTGCTTGAGACCGGTCTCGATTCGGCGCCATTCTTCCGCCTGGATCAATCGAGGGATGATATCGAAGGGCCATTGACGATCGATATTGGTGCCCTCGCTGTAAACGGTAAAGCTAATACCGAGGGTTTTGACCGCAAGGTCTGCCGCATCCCGCTTTAGGGCGAGCGTTTGAGGATCCGCGCGCCGTAGAAAGTTTGATAGCGAAGCGAGCCCCGGCCGGGCTCGGCCTGATGCCGTTAACAACTCATCATAAAGCGCAGGGTTGAGCGCATACTCTTTTAGATTCATTCCGGCGCCGCCAGATCGATCGGCAAAGCAATTTCCAACAAACGATAGTCAGTCGTGTGCATGCCAAGACGATGATAAGTGCGAAGGGCGCGCTCGTTTTCGCGCTCAGCATAGAGTCTGATCCCAATCACCTCATTCGTTGCCATAGCAAGACGCTGGGTCTCAGCAAAGAGGCCAGAGAAAGCACCTTGTCCACGATGGTCCGGATCAACATAGACACTTTGTATCCACCAAAACAGCCCTGACCGCCAGTCGCTCCATTCAAATGTTATGCCCAAACAGCCAACCACAACGTCATTCCAGCACGCGACCAAGTAAAACCCAAGCTCAGGGCTGGCCTGCATTCGGGTGACGCCTCGATGCAGCACTAGGGCATCGAGATGTTTGTTTTCGGTTTCGAGCGCCATCGCAAGGTTGAACTGGGCAATGGCGTCGATATCGGCTGGCGTCGCGGATCGAATGGTTATCATAATGCGAACCTCTGGATGCAGGGTTTATGATTGAGATAGCAGTAGACGCTGCTATTACCACAGCATCACCCCCGGATGCTGGCGGCATCCAGTTTACAACAAGAAGCGGCAGCAGGCCGCAACAAAATACGAGCGTATCTATTAACCCCGCGGCCGGCGTGTTAAGAGAGTCAATAGCGCCATCCAGTCGAACACTGCTAGCGTTGTCGCAAAATTCTGCTGAACCGATGCAGATGAGTCTAGAGGGCCTGTAAAACAAAGTTGCCCGTGCTTGGCTATCTTTTACAAGAAGATGCTAGGCGGCCGGTGGGTTAGTAGGTATCGCCCTCAACCCCGCATTTTAATTAGCAGCCCCGTTTCGGAGTGTTTTTAATTTGCGCTCGCTTGCGTGGGCAGCGGCGTAGGATAATCCTTGAATTGGGGTTGGATAATCACCAGAATTCACAAGTCTTCTTCAACAAACCAGATTAGAAAAGGATTTTTTATGGAACTTGTTAGCGCCGTTACGCTTTTAGCAATCTTTCAGTTTTGGATACTGGGCGGCTTGGTTGGCCGCGCTCGAGGAAAATATGGCGTCAAAGCGCCACAAACCACGGGTGACGAACATTTTGAACGGTGGTTTCGAGTGCACTACAACACTTTAGAAAAGCTGATTGTGTTTCTGCCAGCGCTTTGGTTATTTGGTTATTATGTTGGCCAATACTACGCCGCGGCGTTGGGCTTGGTTTATTTAATTGGGCGGCTGATGTACGCGGTCAGCTATGTCAGGGACCCTGGTAGTCGTGGCCTCGGGACGCTCATCAGCGAACTGCCAACGCTCATTATGGTATTGGGCGGATTCATAGCGGTTGTCATCCAATGGCTAGGATCCTTGACCTAAGCGCGCCGCCGAAGCGGCTCTAACGTTTTACGTAAAAGGATGGTCGACTGTGATGCAACAACGCCTGCCCCATGATATAACTCATCCCCTAATTTAGATTCATTGGAGGCATTATGGTTGCGCTCACTTATCACGCGCCCGAATCGTTAGAAGAGGCCGTTCAGTTATTGTCAACGGCGCGTCAGCCAGTCAAGGTGCTGTCCGGCGGTACGGATTTGATTATTCAAATGCAAGGCCTCATCCAAGATGAGCGTTTAGTCGTTGATGTTAAAAAAATACCTGGCATGCGCGCAGCAGACTGGACGGAGGACCACCTTATCTTGGGGCCGTCAATGAGCTGCGCACAATTTACCAAGCGGCAAGATATTCAAACTGTCTTTCCCGGTCTGGTTGAAGCCGCATACTTAATTGGGTCAACCCAGGTACAGGGGCGCGCCAGTATTGGCGGTAATCTCTGCAACGCCTCACCGGCCGCGGATACCATTCCAGCATTGATGGTGAATCGTGCGGTCTGCTTAATTCAAGGCCTGAACGGCACGCGCCGTGTGAACGTCGAGGATTTCCTGATAGGTGTTGGCAAACAGTGCCTGGCGAGCGATGAGCTATTGGTCGGTATCGAATTGCCAAAGCCGACCGCTCGGACCATGGATGCCTACTTGCGCTTCATCCCAAGAACGGAAATGGATATTGCCGTTGCCGGCGCTGCTGTTAGCGTGACCCTCGATGACGACGGTGTTTGCACCGATGCCCGCGTCGCCATCGGCGCGGTTTCGCCTACCGCCATTTTAGTGCCCAGCGCAGCAGAGGCCCTGATCGGAACAAGACTTGATGATGATGCGTTACTCGCAGCGGCAGCAGCATCCAGCCAAGCAGCCAACCCCATCTCAGATCGGCGTGGCACCGTTGAGTTCAGACGTCATGTTGTGGGCGTACTCACCAAGCGAGCTGCAAAAATCGCAGCCGACCGTGTAGGAGAAGTTTAATGAAAAGTCATATCTCAACGACCATTAATGGCGACCCAGTTGAGTTTTTATGCGACCCATCGCAGACACTTTTAAATGTGCTGCGCAACGATCTTGGAATGACCGGAACCAAAGAAGGATGCGGGTCCGGAGATTGTGGCGCCTGCTCCGTCCTCTTCGATGGTGAATTGGTTTGCGCTTGCTTAGTGCTCGGGGTTGAAGCCCAAGGCGCCGAAATCGAAACGGTTGAAGGGGTTGCCACCCATGATCAACTGCACGTAATCCAAGAAAAATTTCTAGAACATGCGGCGCTGCAATGCGGCATCTGTACGCCCGGATTGATTGTTTCAACCAAAGCATTGCTTGAAGAAAACCCAAGTCCAACCGAGGAAGAAGCCCGTTATTTCTTGGCTGGCAACCTCTGTCGCTGCACGGGCTACGACAAAATTATTAAAGCCGTCATGGATGCTGCGGCGACCATGCGCCAAGGAGCTTAAGATGAGCGAAGCACGCGAGTTTAAACATATCGGTCAAAGAACGATTCGGCCTGACGGGTTCGATAAAGTGACCGGCAAAGCTAATTATGGGGCGGACCTCAGTTTGCCTGGCATGATTTGGGGTGCGATTCTCCGTAGCCCCCACGCGCATGCGAACATTACTAAACTCGATGTCAGTCGCGCAGAAGCCAACCCTGACGTCCTAGCAATTGCCACCTTTGACGATTTTCCGTCGGTTAACGCAGCGGCTCAACGAGACGGTACCCAACGCGACGGCATGATGGATACGGCTTGCAATATTTTGGCGAATCAAAAAGTGCTCTATCACGGCCATGCGGTTGCGGCGATTGCGGCACGCTCAGAGGCGGCTGCCATCGCAGCGCTTGATTTGATCGACATCGAATACGAGGTGTTAAGGCCGGTTCTCAGTATTGATGACGCCATCAGCGCCCAAGCGCCCATTCTCCACGAGACGATGATGACGCAAGGGTTGGCAGAACCCGCCACCGAGGCATCTAACATCTCGGCACGGATGGAACTAAAAAAAGGCGACATTGAAGCGGGTTTTGCCGCAGCTGATGTCATTGTTGAACGCGCCTATGACACGCCGACGGTTCACCAAGGTTATATCGAGCCGCACGCAACCACAGTGGTCTTTAACGAAAACGGGCCTTCCATGATTTGGTGTCCAACCCAAGGGCACTTCGATGTTCGAGCGCGGGTCGCGCAATTGTTAAATCTTGAGCTCGGACAAATCAAAGTTGTCGCGAGCGAGATTGGTGGTGGGTTCGGCGGTAAAACAACGGTCTACTTAGAACCGGTTGCGCTCATTTTGTCGAAGAAATCAGGGAGACCTGTCAAGATGGAAATGTCTCGAGGAGATGTTTTCAGAGCCTCAGGACCTGCCTCCGCCAGTCAAAGCCTGATTAAAGTCGGCGCCAAGATGGACGGCACCATCACTGCGATGCAGGCGACATTGCATTACGAGGCCGGCGCGTTCCAAGGTTCGCCCATGGGCCCTGGTTGTATGACGGTCTTTACCCCTTATGACGTCGAGAACCTGTACGTAGAGGGATTTGATGTCGTCGTAAACAAACCCAAGGTTGCGGCTTACCGCGCGCCAGGTGCGCCCCAGTCGGAATTCGCGGCTGAAATGGCAGTCAATGAACTGGCTAAGAAAATTGGTATGGACCCAATTGAATTTCGCCTTAAGAATGCTGCTAAAGAGGGCACGCAGACTATTTACGGACCAAAGTTGAAAGTCGTTGGTCTGGAAGCCTGCCTTGAAGCTGCTAAAGCATCACCGCATTACAACGCCCCGATTCCGGAAAACGTTGGTCGCGGCCTAGCAGCAGGTTTTTGGTTTAACATTGGCGGTCAGTCCAGCGTGATTATCAATCTTAATCCCGACGGCACGGGCACCATCATTGAGGGGTCGCCGGATATCGGCGGTTCACGCGCATCAATGCAAATGATGGCTGCAGAAATACTGGGTGTCGCCCCCTCAAGTCTTAACCCAATTGTGGCCGATACCGAACACGTGGCTTACAACCAAACCACTGGTGGCAGCAGAACGACCTTTGCCACGGGCATGGCGGTTGTTGAAGCAGCAGAAGATATCGTTGAACAGCTCAAAGCGCGCGCCGCAGCTATGTGGAATGTCACTGCCGAGCAGGTCGATTTTAAAGATGGGGTTGCTCATAACCTTACGGGAGAGGATCAGTTAACCCTGGCAGATATTTGCGCGTCAGCTGAAAAAACGGGCGGTCAAATTTCCGGCCGCGCCAATATCAACGCGCGTGGCGCGGGCCCTAGTTTTGCCGTCCACATCTGCGACATCAAAGTCGATAAGGAAACCGGCAAGACCGATGTCGTACGCTATACGGCCATCCAAGACGCCGGCAAGGCAATTCATCCCAGTTACGTAGAAGGCCAATTTCAAGGCGGGGCGGTGCAGGGCATCGGTTGGGCCTTGAATGAAGAATATGTCTACAGCAAGGATGGCATCATGGAAAATGCCGGGTTCCTTGATTACCGGATCCCACTGGCTTCAGACCTGCCCGAGATCGAGGCTATCATTGTTGAGGTTCCGAATAGTTTTCACCCCTTTGGCGTTCGCGGCGTCGGTGAAACGGGCATTATTCCACCACTCGCAGCCGTTGGAACGGCCGTGGCGGAGGCCATCGGCCAGCCGATCAGTTCGCTACCGTGTTCACCGCCCAAAATTCTGAAGCTGCTTATGTCGGCGCAATAGACGGGATATGGCGCTCGTGTGCTTCAACGCTTCGCTCGAAAAGCACGCGGGTTGTGCCAGTCTGCACGTGGTCGCTTTAAATTACCGCGCGTTGCTAGAGGAATTGACCCAAAGGTTGCCGCAGTTGACGCAGGAAGTGCTCACGCCATTGGCACTGGTGATTGATGGAGAAATTGTACAAGAACCGTTTTTAGCGGGTTTTTCTGCCGAAGCTGAACTGCATTTTATTGAAAAAATCGCGGCTGGATAAAATACGGGGCCTGCTTATAGGGCGGCGTAACCTGAGCGGCCCCGCTTGAGGTGTTACCCAATTTAGCGCACATCAGATCACGTCAGCGGTATGGCGAGCACCCCTAAAGACTCTGCAAAACCGGTCTTCACCGAGCGCGCCTCAAACCGTGACTGATCATTTATCAAAGGAAAGCACAAGTATTATGACTGAAGAGGCGATCTCGCAAGATCAGTTTGAGCATTTATTTAACGCAGCGCCCAGCTTTGCCGTGCGATCCCCAGGACGAATCAACCTCATTGGGGAGCACATTGATTATTGCGGCGGCCTGGTTATGCCGATGGCCATTGCGCACAGCACCCAAGGTTGGTACCGGTTTAATGGCACATCACAAGTCCGGATTTACACCACGCGCTTTGAAACGCTCACGACCTTTAACCCCCATGATGTGATGCAGCCGCCAAAAGGCACCTGGGAAGATTACGTTCAAGGCATTCTGAACCTAGGCGCGCATCGGCAAGCAGGGTGCGGGTTCGATCTCTGGGTGACCTCAGACCTCCATGCCGGTGGCTTATCAAGTTCTGCCTCCTTCTTAGGCCTCTTAGCGCTCGTCAATCATCATGCGTTAACAGGTGAGCGGATCGAGCTGAGCGATGTAAGCCAGCGGTTAACCTTGGCGTTATTGTGTCAGCAAGTCGAAAATCAGTTTGTCGGCGTGCCCTCCGGAATCATGGACCCGGCGAGTGTCTTACTGGGTGGTTTGATGACCCTTGACTGTCGCACTCTTAAGTTTCAGCGTTTGCAAGCCATACCAGAGACTCATCGACTCGTGATTATGGACACGGGCGTTCCAAGAACCTTGGCCGCATCCGGTTATGCGCAAAGGGTCGCTGAAGTCGGCGCGATAGAGACGCTCATTGCGGATAATGATTCAACCAATAAAACAACACGTTATTCCGGGCTTGCAACCTTACCGGACGATCGAGTGACCCAGGCCTTATCATTACTTGAATCAGATCCGCTAAAAATTCGGGCACGACACATTTTTTCCGAGCAAGCCCGCGTCTTACAGTCCGCACTCGCGCTCGAAAATAACGATATGGGAGCTTTAGGTCGTTTAATGAATGAAAGCCATCATTCGCTGTCAGTCGACTACGACGTAAGCTGCCCTGAACTTGATCTAATCACCCAATTAAGCCGAGATTCAGGCTTGGGGCTCGGCGCCCGGATGACAGGCGCGGGTTTTGGCGGCTGTGCGATTAGCCTCGTACCCGTCGAGCACCTCGAGGCGCACGAAGCATGGGTTACGAACGCTTACCTCCAGCAGACGGGTATAGAACCTGTACTGCTAGCCTCCGAGGTGGCTGCGGGTGCTGACATCATCGCGCTTTGATCGGCGAGGCCGATCACAAAACTGCGATGCCAATTTGTGTCAAGCCTGGCTGGGCAGCACTAAATCCAGGGCCGCGCTTAAATCGTGCAAAGCTTGGGCTTCATTTAGCACCTTGATCGTTGTCATCCCGAGGGCTTTTGCGGGCTTTAAGTTGATCCCCAGGTCATCGATGAATAATGTCTCTGTTGGCTCAATCGACATCGCTCGACAGGCCATCAGATAGATCTCTGGATTGGGTTTGCGAATACCCACCAGGCTTGACTCGATCACCGTATCGAACAGCGCCATGACCTCGGCAACAGCCTGGGCCTTGGACTCAGAGCGCGCCATCCCAGCGCCTTGACCGCTTTTAACATTGTTTGTGATACAGCCAACCGCATGGGTTTGCTTGATCTGTTTAAGCGCTTGCACCATGCGCGGCCGAATATCGCCAGACAGCAAGGCCAATACCGATTGACCGCGGATCAAATGACCGCGAGCTTCTGATTCTGCTGCAAAAGCCGCATCAAAGGCCGCAACAGACATCTGATTACTCTCGAACTGCGCCCAAGCATTGGTATCGGGGTTGGTCGCGTTGATTGACCTGATAAAGTCGACTGGCAAACCATTTGCTTGCTCATAACGAGTGAATGCTTCAAACGGGCTTGACGTTAAAACGCCTCCAAAATCCCAAAGAACTGCTTTAATCAAAACCTTCTCCCTTTATACCGCGTTTAAACGAACTTCTGATGAAGTGCGTGTCGATGAACTCTCAGCCAACGTTCATTTCAAACGTTGCTGAATCGGGCCGCGCGAGTCCCCGTTGCGAGCGCTCAATGGCGTCCAGCATGACATTAATCTCACTAGATTCACCGATCTCTTTGCGCACTTCGGCGACCGCTTCTTCCAAACGAAGATCACGCGTAAACAAGATTCTAAAGGCCTTCCGGATTTCTTGTATTTTCTGCGTCGAAAACCCGGCGCGTTCCAACCCAACCTTGTTCACGACGCGCATATGAGCAGGAAAGCCCTCGGCAATGGTGTAAGGCAAGACGTCCTGCACCACACGCGCCATCCCGGCAACCATCGCAACTGGGCCAATTTGGCAAAATTGATGCACCGCGGCTAAACCGCCGATATTGGCATAATCTCCCACAACGACATGTCCTGCTAGGGTCGCGCTATGACTCATCACCACATGGTTGCCGACTCGGCTATTGTGTCCAACATGCGCCTGGGTCAGAAGCGCACAATCATTTCCAATTTCCGTAACACTGCCGGCTTCGGTCCCGCTATGGACCGAAACAAATTCGCGGAGGGTGTTTCGATCACCGATTCGGGTATAGGTCACCGAATCTTTAAGATGCTTTTGATCCTGCGAGTCAATGCCTAAGCTTACAAAGGGATATACAACGCAGTCCTCGCCAATGGTCGTGTAGCCATCGATCACCACGTGACTCTTAAGACAAGTACGAGCGCCAATTTCAACATCTTTACCAATGGTGCAAAAGGGGCCTATAAAGCAATCTGATCCAATTTTGGCATCTGGGTGCACCACGGACAGCGGGCTAATCTCGATCATAATCTTTTTCCATAATAATGACTGGCAGGGACCAGCAAGCGTTCAACTAGCGCAAATTTCCAGATTCTCCCCAATATGTCAAAGTTTTATTCTTTATCCGCGATGCTATACTGCGCCCCTCATTGATAAGCGCTCAGATATTCGAGCCATACCGGGATCACCTATGCTTGATGTCAGCCATCTAACTCAATTCAACAAACAAGACCTGCTCGACTGCGGTCATGGCGATATGTTTGGCCCTGGGGGCGCCCATCTCCCGATTGATGCGATGTTGATGCTTGATCGCATTACATCGATCACGAAAGATGGCGGTAAAGCGGGGAAGGGTCAGATTATCGCTGAGCTCGATATCAATCCTGATCTTTGGTTTTTTGACTGTCATTTTGTGAATGACCCCGTTATGCCTGGTTGTCTTGGCCTTGATGCCCTGTGGCAGCTACTGGGTTTCTTTTTAGCGTGGAAAGGCAACCCGGGTTTAGGTCGAGCTTTAGGGTGCGGTAAGGTCGCGTTTAGAGGACAGGTTTTACCAACCAATAAATTAGTGCGCTACGAAATTGACGTGACGCGAATTCGAGAGGGTAAAACCGTACTGGGTATCGCCGATTGCGCTGTTTTAGTCGATGGTAAGCAAATTTACACTGCCGAAAGCATCAAGGTTGGGTTGTTCACGTCGCTGGATGATTTTAAATAAGCCGGCGGTATCTTGCAGGGCACGTTAACGACCAAGGCAAATAGTCGATCAGAATTTATAGGAGCGAAACGTTATGAGAAGAGCTGTAATCACAGGAATGGGAATTGTCTCGCCACTTGGTAACTCTGTTTCAGAGACGCTCACTGCGCTTCAGGCCACTCGGTCCGGTATTAAATACCAGCCCCTTTATGAAGAAATGGGCTTGCGCTCGCACATCGCTGGCAGCATCGAAATCGATCAAGAAGCCTTAATCGATCGTAAATTGCGACGTTTTATGGGGGACGCCGCAGCTTTTTCCTATATTGCGCTCAAAGAGGCTCTAGCAGATTCTGGCCTTGAACCCGATGACATCTCGAACGAACGTACCGGTATCGTCGCCGGGTCGGGTGGGGCCAGCTCTTCAAATTTAATCGAATCGGCCGATATATTAAGAGAAAAAGGACTGAAGCGCGTAGGGCCTTATCGGGTCACCCGAACCATGAGCTCAACGGTCTCGGCCTGCTTGGCAACGGCTTTTTCAATCAAAGGCATTAACTATTCAATCACCAGTGCCTGCTCTACCAGCGCGCATTGCATCGGTCATGCTCTAGAACAAATTCAACTTGGTAAGCAGGATATTGTTTTTGCCGGCGGCGGGGAAGAAGAGCACTGGTCAATGAGTGCCTTATTCGATGCGATGGGCGCTCTATCAACCAAGCGAAATCAATCCCCTGAAACGGCCTCCAGGGCCTTCGATGCTGACCGAGACGGTTTTGTCATCGCAGGCGGCGCGGGCTTCGTCATTGTGGAAGAACTTGAGCACGCCAAAGCGCGTGGTGCCAAAATTTACGCCGAAGTGAAAGGCTATGCGGCCACCTCTGATGGCTTTGATATGGTTGCGCCATCGGGCCAAGGTGGTGAGCGCGCGATGCGGATCGCAATGAACGAAATCGATGAGCCCATTGATTACATTAACGCCCATGGTACGAGCACGCCCGCGGGGGATCCCTCCGAAATTGCCGCGGTGCAGCGCCTTTTCGGCGAGTCGATGCCGAAAATAAGCTCGACAAAATCGCTGAGCGGGCACTCTCTTGGTGCGGCCGGCGCGCACGAGGCCATCTATTCGCTGCTAATGCTAGAACATGACTTCATTTGTGCCTCAGCCAATATCACAACACTTGACCCAGACCTGGCATTCGCCCCGATCGTGACCGAACGGATTGATCAAGCTGGGCTCACGACCGTTATGTCCAACAGTTTTGGCTTTGGCGGCACCAATGCGTCATTGGTTTTCCAAAAACTTTAATCCTGTTAAACACTTGGTAATCTACCGGTAGAGTCTGCATGTCGAAGCCTTTGATTGTGGTTGTTGAGGATGAAACTGATATCCAAGACATCATTGCCTACAATCTTAAACGAGAAGGCTATGACGTTTTAACCGCCAGCCGAGGTGATCAGGGCCTATCCTTGATCCAAGGCAAGAATCCAGATTTGGTCATTCTCGATATTATGCTCCCCGGTATTGATGGCCTCACGATTTGTCAGCAGTTACGGGCGGAGACGAAAACCAAAGCGTTACCGATTATCATCTTGTCAGCAAAAGAAGAAGAATCAGATGTAGTGATTGGCTTAGGTCTTGGCGCTGACGACTACATTCCAAAGCCCTTCAGTCCCCGGGAACTCCTTGCACGTGTAAAAGCCGTACTCAGGCGTTCTACTGCTCGAGAATCGCAACAACAAGATCAAATTCGTCGCGGCGATCTGATCATTGATATTGACCGGCATCAGGTCAGCCTACAGGGCACGCCGTTAAAACTCACCGCAACCGAATTCAAACTGCTGATGGTGCTCGCGAGCCACCCAGGTCGTGCTTTTTCGAGAGAGCAATTGTTAAATAGAGTCGTGGGAGATGCGGTTGTCGTTGTCGATCGCAACATTGATGTTCACATACGCTCGGTCCGAAAGAAATTAGGCACGCAGACAGGCCTCATCGAAACCGTGCGCGGGGTAGGGTACCGGTTTGCCGACCAGATATGATCCA
>Ga0233426_10000969_pt1 | contig 27857 bp, 24 predicted proteins | sample SI_118_April2016_6_FD_179875 | JGI IMG/M metagenome (GOLD analysis project Ga0233426, IMG submission 179875) | Seawater microbial communities from Saanich Inlet, British Columbia, Canada - SI_118_April2016_10_MG | ecosystem: Environmental > Aquatic > Marine > Inlet | place: Canada: British... | reverse complement strand
AACTCTGGGCAATATTATAAGACACAAACGATTTCCCTTCACCTTTGATCGTTGAGGTGGCAATGATTACTTGAGGTTTATTTTGATTCAATAAAAAACTCATACTTGATCGAATCACACGAGTAGACTCTGCGATAATTCCTCGATCATCATTATCAGCATAGTTTTCATCAAAAGGCACCTCTCCTAAAACATTCAATCCAGGTAAGCCTTTTTCTAAATCTTCTCGAGTATTGATTTTAGTATCTAAAACTTTGAGTATATATAAAATTGTAAAAGGAATAATAATACCTAAAAATAATGCAACAATATAACTAGCATTTCTATTTGGTGAAACAGGAAAAATAGCAGAAACACCATAACTCAATACTTTTAAATTTGGCAGTACAGAAACATAACTTATAGAAGCCTCTTCTTTTCTTTGAGATAAGAATACTAATAAATCTTCAGCAAATTTAAATTTTCTTGCCAAGGTCCTCAAAGTATAACTTTTCTTTGGCAAAGAGGAAACTACAGCCATAGATTCAATATTTATTTTTTCTAAACTTGATAATGAGGCTTTAGTATTTTTTATATATTGATTAATACCTTCAAGATTTGCTTTCTTTAGTCTATTTATTTGATTATTTAATTGAAGTATTACAGGACTTTTTTGGGAAGCACTTATTAATAAATTATTTCGTTCGATTACTAATAAATTATATGAACCTATCAATTGATTAATACCAGCATCAAGAATACCTATATTTGCAGGTATAATCTCAAAATTTTCTTGATTCTTTAATTGTTCAAAAAGAGATGTGGCTATATCTAATTGAATATTTAGGTTAAAAGTTGATTTATTTTCTTCAACAATGTTATTCAATAAGTTAGATGTTTGAATATTTTCATCATAAAAATCATTATTTAATTGATATTCTATGGTTTGTTTGGAAATACTATCAATAGTTCTAGTAAGTGTCTCTAGGCGCTGATCAATAAAATTAATACTTGCCTGAGACAATCGACGTTGATCTAAAATTCTATCCTCAATGATAATATTAATCAAGGTGTTCAAAACAGCATCATTTCTTGCTTTATTTGTTCCAGGTAAACTTATATTAATAATCTCTCCTTTTTTTGAACCGGGTTTTGCTGAAATTCTTTTGTTCAATAAAGTTGTTGCAAAATTTAGTGAAGTATTTGAAATATTATAATCGCCAAAAACTGGTAATGAATTATTATTAATATTTAAAATAAAATCATCATTTTCTATAAATTCATTAATTTTGATAGAAGAGCTTACTATATCATTTGATATAAACAATGAATCTCCTAAAAAGGATAATCTAAATTTTTGAAATTTATTTGAATCTTTAAACTTTATATTAAATGGTATTTCATTACCAAATCTTAAACTAGATTTTATTCTACCAACTTCTGTAATTGAAGTTTGGAGATTAAGTTTTTTTACTACCTGACTTAAAATGTGACGAGAAGTAAGGACTGTAATATCATTTTCTACATTTATTCTAGATCCAAACAGACTTGTAACTTCAGTTGTTAAAAAAGAACTAGAAGCATCAGATTTTGTGATTTGTACTTGAGCAGAGCTGGTGTAAACATTTGGTGTAAAGCGAAGGTAGGTGTAGGAGCCTATTAAAGACATTATTATTGTAAATAGAAACCATGGCCAGAAAAACAAATAATAAGAAAATTCTTTTTTAAAATTGAAACTAATCTCTTCTTGGTTAGAGATATTATTGATATTGTTATTCAACATAATTATTTAATAAGGATAATAGTACTTAAAAGAATAGAAGCAATACTTAAAACTGTAGAAATATTTCCGATTAAACCAGCACTTGTTATTTTTTTTGAATTAGGGTTTACTATAATCACATCATTAGGCTGAATATTCTGATAGGAGGAATTTAACCACAAAGCCTGTGTTAAGTCCAAGTTTGAAACAGTTCTTTTTCCATCAGATTCCCTAATTACTCTAATATTTTCTCTGTCTCCGAAAATAGTTAAATCACCAGCCAAACCCAATGCCTGGAGTAAAGTAATATTTTTCTCTGTAAATGTGTAAGTTCCCGGTCTATTGACCTCCCCTAAAATAGTCACTTTAGAATTTAATAAGCGGACAGTAACATCAGGTTTTATTAGATGACCTTCAGTTTCTAAACGTTTTTTCAAGTGGTATTCTAAATCTTGTGTTGTTTTTCCATCCACATCAATTTTTCCTAGTATTGGGAAATTAATCATTTTATTAGAAACTAAATAACCATTTAGTTGAATTAATTCTAAAGAATTTCCAATTTGCCCCTGAGGTGAAGATTTGTTGTAAGAAACAGACGCTTTAATTTCTAAAGAGGTGACATCAATTTTTAAAATATCATTTTCTTGAATAGTGTTGTTAGGTAAAGAAATTTTGCTGATATCAACAATATTTAAATCTTGCATGAGCAAAACCTTTTTTTTTGAAACACAGGAATTAATTGAAAAAATAACTAATAATAGAATTAGTTTATTTGTAAAATAATATTTTAATTTCATTTTTAAAAAGTTAAATGATTCTGTAAAATTAACATATAAAAATAATTATTACAGATGTTTTTATTAAAAATTTCTTTTTGGCAGTTCTTTAAACCATTTTTCGTATGTCTTTGAATTGGTAAAAACGATTACCCAAGCTGTCAAAAAAATTAGTTGTAAATCAAGGAAAAAAGATTTGTTTTTTTGATACCATAATTCTAATTTTCCTTTGTGAGGATATATTTTATTAACATAAAAATCGTGAATATCTCCACCTTTATTTTTAACCTCTGTTATTAGCTTTTCTTCATCTCTAAATATGATAGAACCAACTCCAGTAAGTCCAGGTTTAACGTTGTATATTACTCTTTTAATATCATCTGGATATGCTTCAAAACTAACTTTCATAACAGGTCTTGGCCCTACAATACTCATTTTACCTGTAAAAATATTGAACAATTGAGGTAACTCATTAATTTTGGATTTTCTCAAGAAATTTCCCATTGGAGTAAGTCTGGGGTCTTTTTTTACAGTAATATAACCACCTGGCATATTTGCACTATTTTTTAGCATAGTTGCAAATTTCCATATAAGGAATGGTTTATTTTTATACCCTAAACGTTCCTGTTTGTACCAAACATAACCTTCACCTGTCAATTTCAACCCGATGATTACTGGGATTAATAAAGGACTTAAGATAAGTATAGAAATTCCTGAAGCTAGAATATCAAAACATCTTTTTAATACATTATACATGATTACATTTTTTGATCTAAACTTTTACCTGTTTCAATATGATTAAAATTAGGTAAAATTTTGTTCATTATTTTTATAATATCTTTTTTATTATAAGATTCTCTTTTAAATAGGGTTTCAATTTCTTTAATTGTAATTTCAATATCAGAAAAAGAGGGTTTTAATGAATTAGTAACAACTCCTATCGATTCGTAGAGATTAAAATTAACTTCATCATCAGAAGTATAAAACTCTTCAAATAACTTTTCTCCACTGGTATCTGTTTTGAAAAAATAGACTGGATATGAGGAGTTTTCTGTTAGTTGCATGGCTATTTTTTTTGCTTCAGTTTCACTTTCACAAATCTTCATCTCTTTCTTTAAATAATTAAAGAAATCTTCTGTTATTGTTTTAAAGTTAACTAGCTGATTTTGATTTAACTTAGGGAAATAAATATCGCCACTATTTCCTAAAATATTTGTTAATAAACAAATCTCTCCACTTTCTTCAGGCGACACAAAAAAGCGTTTTACATCGGATGGGCAAGAAATTGGTTGTCTTTGAAGAAGTCTTTCCATATAGCCATACAATAATGAACCATTTGAAAACGCAACATTTGCAAATCGAGCTGTTGTAATTTTAAAATCTTTAGAATACGACATAATTACATTCTCCATCATTTTCTTAGATCCTCCCATTACGTTAACCGGATTAGCTGCCTTATCCGTCGAAACGCAAAAAAAATGAGAAGGCTTGTTTCGCTTTAGGTAATCTAATAACCTTTTAGCATCTAAAACATTATTTTTAATCATGGCCTCAATAGAAAACGAATCTTTTTCACTTCTAACATGTTTATGCGCTGCAAAATTAGCTACAATATCAAAAGCTCCATGACTTTTGGCCATTTTATAAAAAACATCAGAATTGAATGACATTGGATAAGTCAAATAATTCTCAGGTACAATTATTTTAGAATCACTTCGTAATGTTCGTGTTAACTCTGTTAAGCCGTTCTCATTAGTATCTACGACAATTAATTCAGAGGGATTATATCTTAATGCTGCTTTGATGTACGAGGAACCTATTGTACCTGCACCTCCAATTACTAAAATTGATTTCCCATTAATTTCTTTGGTTAGTTTATTTTTATTGTTTTTCAAATCTTTTTCGAAAAAGCTGTTTTCTCTTTTGGTTACATAATTTTTAATAAACTCGGAAATATTGGGTAGCATCATTACTTATAAAAATTTTTAATTTCTGAAATCACTTTATATTGATCTTCTATTGTTAAATTAGAAGAAGAGGGAATACTTATGCATTCTTTAAATATTTTATTTGAAATATCATTTTTAGTAATATACGTTAGATATTTATACATTGGAAGTTTGTTCATTGGTGTCCAAAAAGGCCTACACTGAATTTCATTACTATTAAGATGGTTTAACAATGCTCTCATTTTTTTTGTTCGAAAAGTAAATAACCAACAATTCGGATCTGAATTGGGATTATTGGTCTGAAATTTAATATCTCCTATTCCATCTAACTCGTTTCTGTAAAGCGCATCAATTTCTTTTTTTCTATTTAGAATACTTTCAAAATTTTCCATTTGTGCAACTCCAATAGCAGCTAGCACATTTACTAAACGGTAATTATAGCCTACTTCATCATGAAAATAATCTAAGGGCTTAGTTTTAGCTGTTGTAGTAATATGTTTGGCTCTGTTGGCAATTTCTTTATCATTTGTTAGAATCATTCCACCACCACCAGTTGAAATTATTTTATTACCATTAAAACTTAAAACCCCAGTTAAACCATACGTTCCTGCATGTTTTCCTTCTTTAAAGCTTCCTAGTGCTTCTGTACTGTCTTCAATTAAAGGGATACCATAAGTTACACTAATTTCCACCAATCTATCAATATCTATAAATCCCCCTAAGACGTATACTGGCATGATGGCACCAATTTTTTTTCCTGAGTTGTTGTCAGTAGTTATTGGTTTTCCATTTACAACTTTAGTAGACGTATTATTTTCTAACCAACTTTGAAGTAAATCAATATCCATTTGCCAAGAATCTTCATAAACATCTATCAAGGCTATTTGAGCACCTGTATATGAAATAGCATTAAGCGTAGCTACAAAGGTTAAGTTTGGAGCTATAACGATATCATCTGAAGAAACTCCTCCAAGGTTTAAAGAAACTTGTAAACCAGCTGTTCCATTCATACAAGCTATTGCATACTTAACCCCTGTATAGTCTTGAATAGCTTTCTCAAATTTATTAACATATGCTCCCGCTGAAGAAATCCACCCTGTATCAAGGCAATCTTTTACATATTGCCATTCTTTTCCTGCTATGTTTGGTACTGATAATGGTATCAAATTAAATTATTTTTAATTATTATTTCGAACTATCAACTTTTCTTTAAAACGGTAAAAAACAACCTCGTTGTCATTAACTTTATTAACTACCGTCATACCAGCCATAATTTTATTATAATCTCCAATTTTAGTTTCTGGTATTACACTCGAATTGGTACCAAATAGATTGCTATTTCCAATTTTAGAAAACCCACCAATAACTACTTGTGGACTTAAAAAATTATTTTCACCCAATTCTGAGTCGTGGCCGATAGTAGATCTTGAATTTATTACACAAAACTGACCGATATTAGCTTTTGGACCGATAGAAACATTATGAGAGATTAATGAACCCTCACCTATTATTGCGGTTTTGGAGATTAAAGCAGTGGGATGTATTATAGATTCAAATTTAGCACCTTTTAACACATATTCATCAATCACTTTTCTTCGAATTGATACATTTCCAATTCCTATCACATAATAAATTTCTTTGTCTATTATGTGAGTATCCGCATTTCCAAGGAATTTATAATTAAATCCATAGTGATTATAATATGATTCAGTGTTATCTAATAATCCAACGATAGTGTATTTTGGATTCATAGAATTAAAATTTATATATTCAATATAGTCAACTATCTCAGCGGCATGACCACTAGCTCCAATAATAATTAAGTTTTTCATTTTTTTAAATTATTTAGCAGAAAACCCACCATCTATAACAATTTCAGACCCTGTAATCCACCTAGAGGCATCAGATAGTAAAAATACACAACAATTAGCAACATCTTCAGCCTCACCAAAACCAAGAGGGTATTTTTCGATAGTTTTATTGTAAAGATTCTCATCTATTTTATAAGTTGCTTTTTGAATCATAGGTGTATTTACAATACCAGGTGCAATTGTATTAACCCTAATTTTTTTTGATGCATATTCTAGGGCTAGAGATCTAGCTCCTGCACTTATACCACCCTTAGTAATTGAGTACATTGTTTTGCCTTTGTCTCCAAAATTTGACATCACAGAACTTATAAAAACGATACTGGCACCCTTATTATTTAATTTTGGAAGTAATAGCTTTATAATTTGAAAAGCTGCAGTAACATTAATCTTGAAAATTTCTTCTAGCTTTTTTGGCTTAAAAATTCTAAAAGGAAGTGTGGAAGTAATACCAGCAGCGTTTACAATTCCGTCGATTACATCAATCTCGTTAAATATTGATTGCAATTTAGTTGATAAAGTGCTGAAGTCAGTTAGATCAACTAACAAAATCTTATGACTATTATTTGATAATAAGTTTAAGGTGTTTGTTAAACGCAATTCATCTCTTCCTATTAAAATTAAATTAGCACCTTGTTCATCACAAGTGATAGCGGTAGCCTTGCCAATTCCAGAGGAAGCTCCGGTAATTAGAATGGTCTTATTTTTTAAACTAAAAAGATTCATTAAATTTCTACAATTTCTGATATTCGTAAATTATTTGTTTTTACAATCGCAGTAGCCCACGACATTCCAACACCAAAACCACATAAAAATAGATTTTTTTTCCCTTTTAATTTATCTTTCAATTGATCTACAATTGTAATGGGAATAGAGACAGATGAAGTATTACCGTACTTTGAAATGGTTGAGGGTACTTTATTTTTGTCAAGTTTCAATTTTTTAGCCAAATAATCATTCATGAATTTATTCGCTTGATGAAATACATAATAATCTAGACTTTCTAGTGTTGTTTCATAAAGATTTAAGGTGTTTTTAATATTTTTCGGCACCTCTCTCAAAACAAAATTAAACACATCACCTCCATTCATGTGTCCATGCTCGTCTGTTCTTATGTTTCCATACTCATCAACAACTTTTTCCTTAAGTGTATCAATAGAACTTGGATTTCTATAGCCGCCTGCATCAATTTTTATCAGATCACATAGAGTCCCGTCTGAATTTAAAGAAAATATTGACTTTCCAATATTAAGATCTTTTTCAATTATTGCCGCAATAGCTGCATCACCAAAAATAAAACCTGTTTTACGATCCTTGGGGTGATATACTTTGGAGCGAGTTTCACCATCAAGTATCAAAACTTTTCTGACACCTGGCTGTTGGGCATAGGAAAATGCAATTGACAGAGCATATACAAATCCCGAACAACCTAAACTGACATCAAAAGCAGCAGTAGATTTTGATAATCCTAGCCTACCTTGTAAAATAATACTGGTAGCAGGCATTCTGTAATCTGGTGTTTGAGAAACAAAAATTAAAACATCAATTTCAGATTTTTTAATATTATTATCAGAAAAAAGTTTTTGGGCTGCAGCGAAACATAAATCAGATGAAGTTGTAGAAACATCACTTATCCGACGTTCCTCAACACCTGTTTTGTCTACTATATCTGACACGGATTGTTCATCAAAATATTTTGTGAATTTTCTATTTACAATTTTATTTTTAGGAACAGCACCAGCCATGGACGATATTGTTATCCCCTCAAATACTAGTTCTGGCATCTATTGAGCATTTTTATTATATAAAGAATTGAAAACATCACTAACCGTCTCAAATTCATTGAACTCTTTGTCAGAAATTTGAATATCAAAATGCTCATCTATCAGTGCGATTAAAGACAACCTACCTAGAGAATCCCATGTATCGTAACTGTCTAAAAAATCATTTAATTCTACGTGTTCAAGTTCTAAAGCTTCTTTGATGATAGCCACAAATTTTTCTACTGTAATATCCATAACTTTATTTATTTTTAATCATATAACACAAAATTACAATATAATTTTATGCGAAACATATCTTTTATTTCAATATTAACTTTTTGGAGTTAGCACTCGTGTAATTTAGACTCTTATTCTTTGAATTTTTACAGATTTTTTTATACACTTTTATATTATTTCTTAATTTTAAAATGTACGAGGCCATGTCCTGAATTGAAGAGCCTTCCTCAAAATTTTGACCAATATCGTTCTCGGTTACAATAGCAGCTAATTCTGATTTTGTATCTGAAATACTAATGATAGGCTTTCCAGCAGACATTAAATCAAATGTTTTTGAAGGCACACTTAAATCTTTATTGTTTACTTCCAGCGTAACAACACCAACATTCATGGAAGCCAAAACATGCGGAAACAACTTCGTTTCCTGGAAATCTAAAATCGTAAGATTGGGTAGTTTCATTTTGGCTTGAATTTTCTGCAACGTCACTTTTTTTTCTCCTTCCCCTATTATTAAAAATTGAATGGCATTATTTTCTTTTAGGTATTCAGCAATCTCAATTATTTTTTCTACCGGATGGGTTTTACCCAAGTTACCAGAGTAACCCACTATAAATTTACCTTCTAGTTGGTTTTTTTTTATAAAAACATTCTCTGCTGTTGGTATGTATTTAAAAAAAGTGGTATTGGTCCAGACGGGTACTACTTTTACCTCTTGATGCTCAGAAATGTACTTTAAATTAGCTTTCATCCCATCACTTAATGTATATACGTGTTTTGCATTGTCAAACATTTTTTTATTCAAACGCATCCAATAGTTGTAGAGCCATGAAGAGGTACCTATTAAATTATTTTTCACTAAGACTTGTGGATACAAATCATAAATCAAGTAGGCATATTCTCTTTTAGTTATTTTAAATGTAAACACATTTACAGGAGGGTTAGATACCAAATAAAGCTTGCTTTTTCTGTATTTAAAAAAAATATAAAAGAGACTCTGCAAATGAAAAATAAACCAAGAATAAAACTTAACAAGATTCCCAGAGCGCTTGTAACGCTTTAAATATTCAATTTTAACTTTAGGATCTAAAGGGGTCCCTCTTGGATTAAAAAAACCTGTTAGTAAAACTAGCTCCTCATAATAGGGAGCATGAGCATTAATGATATCTATCATTAGATAGCCACTACTTTGGTTTACAAATACGATTGATTTACTGTTTGTCATTTTAATTTTAGGCAATGTATTTTTTTTTAATTTTTAGAAATTAAATCACCAAGTTCTGAAGAGGTCATAAACTCAACATCTGGCCAACGTTTTATTATTTCCCCCAACAACATATCTAGTTTTTGCAAACCATGGGCTCTATTCTTTTCGTTTAACCAACCAATAAAATTAACCCGATGAGAGCTAATGGTAGCAGGCTTGTACCATCTAAAAGCAATTTCAATCTCTTTTAAACAGTCATTCACCCAATCTTTTGAACTTGGATGTTCCGTTGAATTAGGTTCAAAAAAAGCATTACGTGTCATGTACATTATGCCATCGTTACTTTTCTTACCCAAATAACGAACATGTTTTTTGTATTGGTTATTTCCTAACGGTTCTAGTTGAATTTTACCTGTACCTAAATAGTCAATCCCTAATGATCTTGCAACAGGTTCTAATTGATTATTAAACGGGCCATTGGTAGGAATAAAAAATGTAGAGCGATAGCCATACAGTTTTTCAAATAAATCTAGTCCCGTCTTTAATACCTCTTCTTGGTAATCAAGGTCTGCAAGGTTGTCAATATCAAACGCTGCTTGATAACTCCCAAGTTTTACCCCATCAATCCCCCGAGATATACCCGTAATTCTATGATCAAAAGCCAATAGGGTAGATTCACATCCATTTTGTAATGCCCGCATCCAACGCTGCGTATTTAAATGTTCGCGCCCATGAAATGCTGGCACTAACAAACGATTTTGTATGCCTTGTTTCCATAAATCGTATACTTTGTCGTGTTGTGGATACTTTTTACAGGTATCTGTATACGGTTCGAAAACATACTCCGTAAATCCATTTTTACGTATTTTCTCAAAATCAGGATTCGCTACAACATTAACACCCGTTATTACAACATTACGCCCTGTAGTATCTTTATGCTTAGAAAGCACCTCCATAAGCATCTCTAAATCTGTATTACTTTCTAATGCATCATTGGTGTTGTAATGGTTTTTATCTACATCAATACTAGCTTGCTTTAATTTATGGAACGACTCCTTTGAAGACATACGTATACTTCCCCAATCGTCAGACTCTATAACAACAATGTGTCTTTTTGTTCTCCAACCTGGGAGATTACTCAAGTTGCGACTTAGATTCTGTTTAATTTCTGCAAACATATTTTAGTTGATTAATGTTTCATAAAGTTTCAGATAATCTAGATACCGATCTTCTTTGTTAAATAACTGTTCTGCGCGTAAGCGACAGACTTTTGTATAATAATCTTTAGGCTGCAGAGCGAGATCTTGTATGGCATGCCATAGCCCTTTCACATCTCCTTTTTTAATAATTTTACCAGTTAGATCATCAATAGATTCAGGACTTCCTCCAGTGTTATAGGTGATTACAGGAGTACCACAGGCCAAAGCTTCTATGTTGGTGGTGGGGAAATTATCTTTATGAGTTGGATTTATATATACATCTGCCATACTATAATAATTTGCCAATTCAGCGATGCTCTCTGTTCTTTGTACACCCATTATATTTTTAGGTAATCTTTGTATTTGTTTACCAGTTAAACCAATCAAAATGATTTTATAGTTGGCATTTAATAATGATGCTAGCTGGATAAAGTCAGAAAGTCCTTTTCTTTTATCCCAAGTACTGGCAACTCCTAAAATTATTTTTTTGTTTTCTAATTGTAACTTCGCTTTTAATTTTTTATAATTTTCTGAATGCTGAAACTGATTTAAATCGATCCCATTATTGACACATTGCACTGGGTATTTTAAAAAAGATTGATGCACTAAATCTTTCAACCAAATAGAGGGTGTTATTATTTGCAGCTTTTTTACTTGATTAAAAATCAACTTTTTATCATTATAGTTTCTAGTGGATTGATTTAAGAAAATTGATGTAGGATATTTACGTTGGCATTTAGTACAATTATCACAATCTGTATTGTAAGAACAATGCCCTGTGAATGGCCAACAGTCATGAAATGTCCAAAGAACCGGAATATTTTTCTCTTTAATATACTTAAATAGTATGTCTACATTGAGATAGTAACCATGAATATTATGTAAGCCAATTGCATCTGGTTTGATTACATCAACCTGTTTTAAAAATTTTTTCGTAGCCCTCTTCGAACCAAACCCATGGCGATCCGTAAACAGAGATATAATTCCATGCACATAAAAATCTAATTTATTTCCAATTCTTATGAGCTTAGAATTACTTTTTTGATTACCCCGGCCAAAAGCAATATAACTCTCGTGTCCCACAGAAATTAGGGTCTTCCCAATATCTTCGGCTATACGCCCAGTACTTCCAGAATTTACAGCGGTATTTATTTGAAGGATTTTCATTGTACTAAGCACAAATAAAATTATAGTATTCTTGCGCTATTGACTCCTTTGAATATTTTTTAACAGAATCTACTGTATTGTTGTGTAAGTAATCCCACAAGATATTATTTGTCATCATTTCAGTTAATTGTTTTTTATAATTTTCATCATCAAAAACATCTATTAAAAATCCATTTTCAGCATCATTAATAAGATCAGTAGGTCCTGCAATACAATTATAAGATATAACAGGAAGACCATTTGATAAGGCCTCACCGATAACATTTGGAAACCCTTCTGAACTGGAAGTAAAAGCAAATATTTTACTTTTTCGATAATAGGTTTCAGGGTCAAAGACCGTGCCCATTAATTCTATTTTGTGCTCCATACCTAACTCAATTACCATTGCTCTAAGTTTTTGAAGATTCTTCTGTTTTAAAGCATCTCCCCCAAGTATTACTAATTTCCAGTTTTCAGTATCCATCTCCGAGAACATTCTAATTAAGCGATCATAATTTTTACTATCAATTAATCGTCCAACACTTAAAATTATATTTTCACGAACTGTTTTATTAGTATGCTTATGTATAGTTATTGGATTCCCAATAACTTTAATATTCTTATTTTTAAATAAGTTTAAATAAATTTCTTTTGCTTGTGATGTTTGTGCGATAACACCTGCAGCCAAAGGATATAAATAACGTCTTAGTGCATCATGAATTTTACCTAAACTTTTGTTTGGTTGACAACGATCAGAAACAAATACACGATTTTTAGTTCCTAGCAAGGAAATTAAAACTAAACTATTCCAATACTCGCCAAAGCTTAAAATAGAATATGGTTTTATTACATATATCTTTGATCTTAAAAAAAATAATGTTTTTAAGGTGCTAAAAAACCTTTTATCATTATTGAATACGAAATCTGGGTAATGGATATTAATATTATCTGGAATAGCATAAAAAATGTCTTGATTAATGCCATACAAAATTAAATGAATTTCGAGGTCTGGTTTACAACTAAATGAATCTAATAATTGAGTCATCACCCTTTCCATACCGCCAGCTTGAAGAGAAGGTATTACGAGACAAATTTTTTTATGAGTTATATTATTTTTAGTCATTTAAAACAACGTAAGAAGGTTATTTGCTATTTTCCTTAAATAAATCATGAATTATTATTATATTATTAATTCTGTAAGTTCTGCACTACTGATAAACTCTACATTTGGATATTTTAGGACTATACTTTTTAAAATGGTTTTAAGCATACCTAAATTTTTTGTTCTGTTTTGCTCATCTAGACGTCCAATATAATTAATTCTATGGCTACCGATAATGGCTGGTGCATTATGTTGAAATGCCTTCTGAACTCCTTGCAAAGTTGTATTTAACCAATCTTTACTATAAAGTGCTGGTTCAAAGAAAACATTTCTTGTGGTATAACTTAGCCCACTATTTTTATCAATTTCGCCTGTATGGTGTAGCTTTCTATTATAATTACTACTTAATTTATTTTTAGGCTGATATTGCAATTTAATACCTTGTAATGATTTAACATTTGAGTTAACTAAACCACTATGCAAATCGTTGTGCCATATATAAGCAGGAGCAATAAAACTTTTGGAATAGTAACCAAAGATGTTTTTAAAGATTTCTGCACCATCTTTTATCCACTCTTTTTGAAATTCTATTTCTCCATCTGTATGATATCTATCGAGAGCGGCTTGAAAATTTTTTCGTTTTTGGAGAAGAAGACCTTTATAAGGGATACCAAAAGAATTTGATTCAAAAGCTTTTAATAGTTCTAAATTTCCAGCTCTTAATTCTGCCAACCAAGCAAGAGCGTGAACATGCTCTCTACCATGGAGTTGAGGCTGAAATAATTTTTCTTTTTCTGCATTTTTCCATAAATCTAATAAGCTCTCTTTATGGCAATATCTATCCAAAGTTTGTGTAAAGGTTTCATAATGAAATTCATTGAAGCTACAAGCTTTGATAGCATTAAAATCAGGGTTTGCAGTACAAACATTTGCAGTAATACAGGCAGGATTTCCTCTAGAATCTCTAACAGAGTTAAGAGTATCAAACAATGCAGATAGATCGTCTGCAGTTGCGATAGAATCTAATTGAACATATGGATCTTGCGCAACAATTCTACTTATGTTGTTAAGATTTTTAAGAGTATTAATATCCTGAGTTCTAATAGAACCCCAATCATCAGATTCTATAACAATTAATTGTCTTTTCGTTTTAAAAGATTTATGGTTAAGGTAGGTATTAATCCCTTTTTTTAAAATAGTCTTAATCATTTTTTAGAATAAATATTTCATTGTTTTATATTTATCGATTTAAATATTTTTTCTACTCTTACCTTCCATGAGTATTGTTCAAAAGCATCTTTTCTAGCTTGGTTTCCAATTTTGGAATAGTTTTCTTCGTTATTAATGATATCATTAAATGCCTCTACTAATGATTCTTTTGAATCAGGCTCAATTATTACGGAGTTATAACCATTTTTTAAAACTTCTTTAATTGTTTTATAACCTTGAGCTACAATTATTTTGCCGGCTGCCATATATTCAAATATTTTAAGAGGTGAACAATAATTAATAGTTGGAATGTGTTTAGACCACACACCAATCAAATAATCGGAAGCATATAAATATTTGGGGATTTCTTGATGATTAACTCTTCCAACGAATTTAATATTTGATAGTTTTTGATCGTTTGCAATTTTTTTATAAAACCGAACTTGGGTTGGAGTTCCACCTACCACAATAACTTCTATACTGGTTATTTTAGAGGCAAGATGAATTAAATTATCAATACCTCTATCTTTATCTAAACTGCCTGTATAACAAGCATATTTTTTTTGCAACTCTAATCCTAAATCTTTTCTTGCTAAATTTTGATCTAATATTTTTTCATAGCTATTGAAATCAAAACCATCATGGAGTGTGAAAATATCATTTTGTTGAACTCCAAGATTTATCCAATAATCTCTGAGTGATTCACTAATCGTAATTAATTTAAATCTATCCAGTTTTGATATTTTCTTTACAAAAGTTGACCAATAATAATTTAAGATAGTACTCTTTTGATGTATTTTATTGTTGTGAATTTCAAATAATATTTTTTTTTTTGTGTGTAGGGCAGCATGTAAAGAAGAAGGATCTCTAGTGAATATAATATCATAATCTATATCCTCTATTTCTTTACATTTAAATGAAGTATTCGTGTATCTTGATAATTTTTCTTTTAAAGAAACATGTCTGAAATAAACTTTAAAATTTATTGAATTATAATTTTTTTTAAAGAGTTTTAATCGTTGCTTGTTAGCATACCCTAAAGTTGGAACCATCAATATAACATCATTACCACTATCTGCAAATGCATTACACATAGCAACAGTTTGATGCATATTAGCCTTAGTAATATCAAGTGAATTGCTATGGAGGTATAAAATTTTCATTTTTTATATTTTTTTTGAAAAAATCAATTATATAAATTATTTTTATGTGTATTGCGATTTAAAATAATAATTAAACAGAAATTAAAAATCAATTGTGAAAAACTTGTACCTCCAAGGGTGTTATTTGAAAAACTTCTAATTATAATAAATAAAATAAGAGTAAAAATTAATGTGAATAAACTATTTTTTTTGGAATAGTACCAAGATTTTCGTAATAAAAATAAAATATAAATTAATAAATAAATTAAGTAAAATAGACCGAAGTCAAACATGGCTGACAGGTAACTATTGTGAGTTGACCTACCAGCAATTTCCATTGAAGATAAAAGACCTGAGCCAAAAAACTTAGAAGATAGTCCACTATCAGACCATGACATTAGCGATGTAGTCCATATTTCAACACGGGGATCATCTAAAATTTCAGTATCTTCTCTGGTTATGTTTTCATTAAATTGACTAGTTAAATTATCATTGGAAAAGAAAAATCCTACCACTACAAAAGATATCATAACAACAATTCGTTTTATTGCTGATTTAACACCTGTAATTCGAAAATTATTATATTCGTTTATTATTATTATTACTATGATTGAAACCATAGCTCCTCGACTTCCACTAAATAATATTGCCAAACCAAAAGCAACTAATTTTACATAGCTAAAAAGAGATATTTTTTTTGTGTTACTTATTTTATATTGTTCAATAAGAAAAGCCAAGCCAACGAAAGTGGCAAAATAATTTGGACTGTGCATCCAACCGGTCAAACGGCCAAATTCAATTTTAGATAAATTTAGACCCAAAAAAGATAAATCAAATAAATTTCTTAAAAATGCAATAATTGACATTATTAAAACCACATTGGAATAATTAATTAACAAAGAAAAGAACTTATGTTGCGAATTATTCTTTAAAAATAATATAGGAAATAAAAATAATATTAATGATAGAACAGAAGTTCTTAATCCATCACTATTAATTACAGGTAAAAAAAAGCTAAATAAAGTAGGAATAAAAATTAAAATTATGTAGGCTGTATATTGTTTCTTAAAAAGAAAATTAAGTGTGTTTGAAAATCCTATTTTAAAAATATATTTAGCCAAAACTACTAAAAAAAATAACTGCCCATATAATCTGTATGGAAATATCCATTGATCTAAAGAAGTAGGTTCTTCATAGGTCAAACAGAAGAAAAAGAAAAAAAAAGAAAAAAAATTAAAATAAGATTTAAACATACTAATTTTTTAGATAAAGTAAACATGAACTTCGTTCATCAAATTTATTACCAAAATCTACATGAATGGCATCTAAACTATTACAATATTTAGGATGCAAGTCAACTCTACATTCACCTTTCATATTATTATTGTCAAAGAAATTATCAATTTCCTTTATTCCTTTGAAATTTTTATTTGAAATGTATAGAAATCTTTGCCCTTTGTAAGGATAAGAATCAAAGATTATTTTTTCAGAATTAGTAACTTTATAAGGGTGAAAATCATCAATCCACCTACTAAGATTAATTAACTTTTTATTTAAAATATTAAATTTCATAGATTTCCAATAAAACATATTTGAAACAGATAATATTAATTCATCGTTATTCAGCCAAGCAAAATGAGAGAAATTAAGTCTCGTTAATTCATGAATTTTCTTTTTGTTTTCTAAATCAACAATGCAAAGGGTACGTTCTCGAGCAGAATTATTAGAAACTAAAAATTTAAAATAAATTAACCATCTATCGTTAGGTGAAAAGTGTAAATGATTTATGTAGTCTACATCAGATCCATAACACTTATAATAAATTAATTCGTTTGTGTTAAGGTTAACAACCTTTACGAATGCTTTATAATCAACATTTTCTACATAATAACCGTATCCTGGTCGTTTTTCACCTAGTAACCCAAAATTTAAAACCCCTCCAAATTTACCACTTGAACTAATAACATTGAATGGCTCATCCCAAGATTTATAAACCTTATTATTATTATCTATATCTATTGCACAACTTCCAAACTTATTTTTATCCAATCGAGTATTATAAAATACAAGATTTTTTTTATCAGTATTTTTAATAGTTTGTAATCGAGCACCTTGTTGCCAACACCAAGCTCTTGTCGAACCAATTTTATTGAATACCCATTGATTATTTTTCTTTTCAAAATAACCAACGTCTATATCATTCTTGATCGCATTTTTATCAACTGCTTTTCCAGAATATACATGACTTAAAATTTTATGACCATTATCAAATGATGGATCTAAATCGTGATATCCAAAAAAACATGACTTATCTGTTATTGCCAATTTCTCAACTCTATAGATTAAAGAATTATTTTTCTTATAAGAAAATATTCTTATGAGAATTCTGACAATATATCTTATTTGAAATAAAATTTTAAGCTTCATATACTATTTAAATAATAATAATCTGAAATATATGAGGTATTATTAATTGCAATAATTATTTAATCAATTGGATTTAGTATATTTAAAAATACTTTTAATGCCTCAGATTTTTTAAAAATATTATTTAGCACATAATTCCAACTACTTAATTCTGATAGACGAACTATATTTTCGTGGGAAATTCTGATTGGAAGTGATTTATAACCAAGACTAACTAAAGCAGATGCTCTATGATTACCTTTTGTATCGAGCCTTACACAAAATTTAATATCAGATTCTACTGAATCATCTATTAATAGTATACCTCCAATGTCACCATCATCTGACGAATTTCGTTTATATCCATTATTTTTTAATGATTTTAGAAGTTTATTAATCCTGTTGTATTCAGCCTTGATTTTAGGTTTTGACAAAGGACCAAATAATAAACCTTCTTTACAATTGATTAAACCCATTTTACTATTTTCTTTCAAATAACCAGTTTCTTTTGAGGAACTTATTTTTGTAATATTATCAGTATCCCAGGGTAAAGGACAAGCTATGGGCGAATAACTGGATAGGTAATGTTTCTTGTCTGAAATGAATACCCTATCACTAGCATTCAATGGATAATTTGAATTATAATTTTGTTTAATACTAGTATGAAAATTATGATACTCACCTTTCAAAACAAAACATGTTGCTATTGTTATTGGTGAAGATTCCAAAAAATAATACCAACATTGTCGTAAGAATTTGGTTTCTACATTGCATAAAACAATGTTACCATTGTCTAGTAAATTTAAAGCTTGTTTAAATTCATTTTCTACACCTAAGTTTAAATCAAAATCTAATATTTTATTTTTAATATAAATTCTATAAAAAAAAATATTAAAGCCTCCTTTTCTATTAAATCCAAAACTAAGAGCTTCTATTCTAACAACTTTGATATTAAATAAATTTAGAAGACTTCTTAAAAAAAGAAATAATCTACTCATAATAACATATTAAATTTAAATTTGAGGTAAGATTTAATTTGATTATTTTTTTTGCCCAGTAATTGATAAATTTATTGCCCCTGCATAAGTTAATAATGAAGGGGCTATGAAATTATTTTGCAGCTTAATAGCACCTTTTTTCAATTGTGAAAGTTGTCTCAATGCTATTTTGATTTTAGTTGTCAAATTTTTTATGTTGTCTGGCTCAAAAAAAAGTCCATTTACACCATCAGTTAATGTAAAATGGAAGGCTCCATAATTAGGAGCAATAACTGGTATACCAAGAGATAGAGCTTCAATAACTGATTGACATCTACCTTCAGAAAGATGTTTTCTAGTTGCTGCAACTACAATATCAGTGCTACCTAAAAGTGAAGCCATTTTTTTTCTACCGATTCGTCCCAATAAAAAAACCTTTTTCTTAAGTTTATATTGATTAATTAAACTCTCCAACAAAGGCTTACAACTCCCCTTTCCGGCATAAATTAAAATAATATTTTCATTTTCTTGAATTAATTGTAAGAAAGCATTAAATAAATCTATAGCACCTTTACTCTCCTCTAACCTTCCATTATATGTAATAATTATTTGACCATCATTTTTAAGATGATATTTATCAACCTGATCTTTTAAGTTATATAAATCCACACAAGGAATATCATAAACCAACATCTTATTGAATTGCGTCTTGTCTAATTTAATCTTTAGTGATTCGTGTAGATAGGGTCCATGAACAATTAAAAAATCCACTCTATTTAAAATAAAGATATTTAGCATTCTAAATATCTTATTAGACTTATCATCAATAGCTCCATGACTTGAAGAAATTAGAGTACAACCGAAAAAAATTTTATAAATAAAAGCTCCAAAAATAAATTCGTTAGCAGAATTAGAAATAATAAATTTTGGTCTTGTTTCAATTAAAAATTTCATTAATTTAATTAAAAGAAAAATTCGTTTAATAGGTTTAAATAAATTCGTCTTTGTTTTATTTTTAACTATTATAAATTTAAGATTATCTATAGTTTTGTTTGCGTTATAATCACCAAAACAATAAATATATTTTAAAAAATTTATATTTAGCGATTTAAGAATCTCAGATAGATGATAATGATATTGAGAGCTATCATTAGCCATATCAACATAGTCTCTTAAAGAATTTCCAGCCTTAATAAATACAATACTATTTGTGATTTTATTTTCAAACATAAATTAATCTTAAAAATAAACTTTTATAATGAAGATACTTCTTGAAGTTGTACCATTTTATTAAACTTTTTTGAACTTTTTTGTAATGAATCAAAATTTCCATTTCCAATAATTTTGCCTTTTTCCAAAATGATAATATTGTCCATATTTTTAATTGTTGATAATCTGTGGGCTATTACTATAATAGTATATTTCCCTTTCAAACTATCAATATTTTCCTTAATAATCAACTCAGTTTCACTGTCCAATGCAGATGTTGCCTCATCCAATATTAATATATCTATATCTTTATATAACTCTCTAGCAATAGAGATACGCTGTTTTTGTCCACCACTTAAGTTAATACCATTATTTCCTAGCATGGTATCTATTCCTTCACTTGAATTCAACACGAATTGACTTAAAGATGCTTTTTTAATAGCTTCCATACATTTTTTTTCGTTTCGTTTATTACGATCAGCCCAACAGGTTACATTATTGAATATACTATCATTAAATATTACTGGCTCCTGAGTAATGTAACCTATTCGTTTTTGAAAATAAGCACGATCAAAACTGTTTAGCTTTTTACCATCTATAGTTATTTCACCTTCTGATACGGGATGGAGACCACAAATTAAATTAACAAGTGTAGTTTTTCCACTTCCGCTTTCTCCAACAATGGCTATACTTTGATTTTTAACTACACTCAAATTTATTTTATTTAAAATTTGATTATCTCCATATGAAAAACTCAAGTTTTCAATGCAAATATCTTTTACCAAAGTCTGGAACTTATAATTTCCAAAGTTTTCATGATTTTGAGTTATTGAAATTTGAAAATTTTGGAGATTATCTAAAGAGCCTGATACTCCAAGAAACCTATTCCAAGCATTTTGCATTTGAGTTAATGCAGTTAGTGCTCGATAAAAGAATAATAGTGAGATAAGAATGGGTCCTAAACTGCCATTTAAGTAATTTACTTGAATTAGAATTACTAAAGTAACCACTAGCATCATAAGAGGTTCTCTGGTTCCATGTAAAATAGCTCCTAATGACCCTATTTTTTTTCTACTAGATTCAATTTTGAAAATTATAGTTTCTAATCTTTTACTAAAAATATCAGTTAATCCTGTAGCACGCAAATATTTGAAGTTTGCAACATATTGAATAACCTTTCCTTGAAATAAGTTACTATCAACAGTGAGTTTTATGCTTGCCCCCTTTGTTCTCTTGTAAACAAACTTATACATAAAATTAGATAATATACCACCAAAAAAAATTAGTACAGCAAATTGAGAATCTATAAGAAAAGCGAAAGTCATGTAAACTAGCACTAAGATTACTTGCTCAACTGCTTGAAAATATGTATTGTAGGCTTGTTGTATTCTATCTACTTCACCAGTCATTGTATTTTGAATTCTACCGGGGTCAGAATTTATAAAAAAATTAAAGGTTACATTGTTGAGAGATTTTAACATGAGTAACCTTATCTTTCTTATCAACTCTTGTTGAAGAAAAACTCTATAGATATGACTAAAATAATTGGCTATACCTTTTAACGTAAAAAAAAATAAAATAAATAATAAAACGTTCTCTAAACTTAAACTTACATTTATATCTTCAAGAAAATTGATCAAAAATCTTATATTTCCTGAACCGTTAGATGCTAGAGAAGAATCACCGTTTACCATTCCTAAAAGTGGCATAAACATAGCTAATCCCAATCCATCAAGAAGACCTACGAGAATTGAGAGCACTAAACCAACAATTATCTTATACTTCAAGTAATTAAAGAACCAATAAAGATTTTTAAAGATTTTTTTTAACTTACTAATTATCTTAAATTTAATCATGATGTTACAGTGTTTTATCTTTTTTTAGTAGAGTGTTTTTCACATCATAAACAATTGATTTTTGGCGCTTAAGTAATTCAAAATCTAAGTTTATAAATTCATTATGAGAAACTGTTAATACTATAGCATCAAATTTTTCTTTTGGTAATTTAATATTGGAAATTAATCCATACTCATCAAGTACCTCTTTTTCATTTGCCCATGGATCATAAATGGTAACATTAGTTCCATATTCTTTTAGTGCATGAACAACATCAACTACTTTTGTATTTCGAACATCTGGGCAATTTTCTTTAAAGGTGATTCCTAGAACCAATATATTTGCTCCTTTTATTTTAATATCCTTTTTAATCATGGTTTTAATTACTTCAGAAGCCACATAGTCTCCCATACCATCATTTATTCGTCGTCCAGCTAAAATTATTTCGGGATGGTACCCGTTTTCTTGAGCCTTTTGAGCTAAATAATAGGGATCAACTCCAATACAATGTCCTCCTACTAAACCGGGCTTAAAAGGAAGAAAATTCCACTTGGTGCCTGCTGCCTCCAACACGTCGTGGGTGTTGATATCCAAAAGATTAAAAATCTTAGCGAGTTCATTCACAAAAGCAATATTAATATCACGTTGAGAGTTTTCAATTACTTTGGACGCTTCAGCAACTTTTATTGTAGGTGCCAAATGAGTACCTGCTGTGATAACTGATTTGTATAAACAGTCTACTTTCAAACCTATCTCTGGGTTTGATCCGGATGTAACCTTCAATATCTTTTCAACAGTATGCTCTTTATCACCAGGATTAATTCGCTCAGGTGAGTACCCCGCATAGAAATCAGTATTGAATTTTAATCCCGATACTTTTTCTAACACAGGAACACAATCTTCTTCAGTAGCTCCTGGATACACAGTAGATTCATAAATTACAATGTCTCCTTTTTTTAATACCGCACCAACGGTTTCACTTGCTTTTACAAGTGGTGTTAAAATGGGTCTATTATTTTTATCAACAGGTGTTGGAACTGTAATAATATAGTAATTACAATCCTTAATTTTAGCTAACTGATTGGAACAAAACAGTCCATTTGAATCAGAGTTTTCATCAATTAATACAGATTGTAAGGTTTCGTTATCAACCTCTAATGTTGAATCAACACCAGACATTAATTCAGAAATTCTATCTGTATTAATATCAAAACCCACTACAGGGTATTTAGTTGCAAAGAGTCTCGCCAAGGGCAAACCTACATATCCTAATCCGATGATTGCTATTTTATCTTTTCTCATAAATTTTTATAAATTTTTCCAATACCATTTTACAGCTTCTTTCAAACCTTGTTGCAGGGTAAACTGTGGTTTATAATTTAATTTTTCTTTTGCTTTATCAACACTAGCGTGTGAATGTGGAATGTCACCTTCTCTGTTTGGTCCGTAAATAACATCAACATTTGAAATTTTGGAATCAAATTCAGATAAATACTCCTTCAGATACCCCATTAAATCATTCAACGTATTACGATCACCATAGGCTACGTTATATACAGTATTAATTGCCTTTTCATTGGTTGTAACCAAGCTTAATAAATTTGCTTGTATCACATTATCGATATATGTAAAATCTCTTGAGTAATTTCCATCTCCATTAATAACTGGAGATTCTCCATTCATTAACTGGCTAACAAATTTCGGAATTACTGCGGCATATGCTCCGTTTGGGTCTTGTTTTCTACCGAATACATTAAAATAACGTAGACCAATGGTTTCTAATCCATAAGTTTTTGAAAAAATATCTGCATACAGTTCGTTTACATATTTAGTAATCGCATAGGGTGACAAAGGTTTTCCAATAATATCTTCTACTTTAGGCATAGACTCTGAATCACCATAGGTTGATGAACTCGCTGCAAAAACAAACCTTTTCACCCCATTATCTCTTGCCGCTACCAGCATATTTAAAAAACCACTCACATTCACATCATTGGATGTAATTGGATCTTTAATAGATCTAGGAACTGATCCTAATGCCGCTTGATGCAAAACATAATCAACACCCTGACAAGCTTTTAAACAATCCTCTAGTTTTCTAATATCGCCTTCAATTAGCGTAAAATTATCATCTAAATATAAATGTGCTATATTTTCTCTTTTACCGGTGGCAAAATTGTCTAGACACAGAACTGTGTTGTTCATTTCTAAAAGCGCTTCACAAAGATTGGACCCTATAAAGCCTGCACCACCTGTCACTAATATTTTTTTATTTCTAATGCCTATATTCATAATAAATTACTCTGCTTGTTTTAAAATTTCATGACCAGCCTTCAGTAAGGTAACATCTTTTTGCATAAGCTCTACATCACTTTGCATCATATCTTTAACCAAAGAAGCCAAATCATGCTCCGGTACCCAGCCTAGTTTATTTTTTGCTTTAGATGAGTCTCCAATAAGAAGATCTACCTCTGTGGGTCTAAAATAGGTAGGATCTATAGAGAGTACCTCTTTACCAATTGCTACTTGAAAGTCTTTTTGATTACAAGCTGTAACAAAAGCTTTCTCCTTCACACCCTCACCTATAAATTCAAGCTCAATTCCTACTTCTTTAAAAGCAAAACGAACAAAATCACGAACTTTAGTAGTTATACCCGTAGCGATTACCCAATCTTCTGGCTGATCTGCTTGAAGTATCATCCACATCATGCGTACATAGTCTTTAGCATGTCCCCAATCTCGTTGTGCATCCAAATTTCCTAAGTAAAATTTTTCTTGAAGACCTAAGGCGATTTTTGCTACAGCACGGGTAATCTTTCTGGTGACAAAGGTTTCTCCTCGTCTAGGAGATTCATGATTAAATAAAATACCATTACAAGCAAACATGTTATAAGCCTCTCTGTAATTTTTGGTAATCCAAAAACCATAAATTTTGGCTACTCCATAAGGGGATCTTGGATAAAAAGGAGAGTTTTCATCATAAAACCCTTTTTCATTTTTATTCTCTGGCATCCCACCATAAAGCTCTGATGTAGAGGCTTGGTAAATTCTTGTTTTTTTCTCCAGACCTAAAATCCGAACAGCTTCTAATATTCTTAAGGTACCTAATCCATCTACGTTACCAACATATTCTGGAGTTTCAAAGGATACTGCAACATGAGACATCGCACCCAAATTGTATATTTCATCGGGTTGGCATTCCTGTATAATACGTGTTAAATTCATTGCGTCAGTTAAATCACCATAATGTAATTTAAAGCGTTGATCAGGATCATGTGAATCTTGATAAAGATGGTCAATTCTAGCCGTATTAAAAAGTGACGACCTTCTTTTTATACCATGTACCATATACCCTTTTTTTAATAACAACTCGGCAAGATATGATCCGTCTTGACCTGTTACACCGGTAATAAGTGCTACTTTCATAATTTAACTTCTTTAAAGTTATTTATATTTTCTAAAAACCATTTGTAAGTTTTTTCAATTCCTGTATCTAAGTCTGTTGAACAAGACCAGCCCATAGCTTTCATTTTAGACACATCCATTAATTTTCTGGGGGTTCCATCAGGCTTTGAACTATCCCAAATTATTTCACCTTGGTGTCCTAAAGCTTTTTGAATAGTTTCTGCTAACTCTTTTATAGTTATATCTTTTCCAGAACCTACATTATATAAATGTTCAGATAATTTATTTTCAAGAGCATAAATAACCGCTTGAGCTAGATCATCAACAAATAAAAATTCACGCATAGGAGTGCCACTACCCCAAAGTGTAACAGGTGTATTTTCATTAATTTTAGCCTCATGAAACTTTCGGATCATGGCAGGTAAAACATGAGAGGTTTGTAGATCAAAATTATCATGAGATCCATATAAATTTGTAGGCATTAAACTAACATAGTCTTTACCAAATTGTTTTCTAATGGCCTCACAAGTTTTTACTCCTGTTATTTTTGCAATGGCATACCACTCATTAGTTGGTTCTAAGGAATCCGTTAGTAAATATTCCTCTTTTAAAGGCTGAGAGGCAAACTTGGGGTAAATACAAGAACTTCCTAGAAAGATGAACTTATCAATTCCAAATTTAAATGCGCCGTCAATCAAATTATTTTGAATCTGCATATTTTCCATCAAAAACTGATAGGGATAATCATTGTTAGCTTGTATCCCACCAACTTTAGCTGCTGCATCAATTACAACTTCGGGTTTTTCTATACCATAAAACTCATTAACAGTTTGTTGATTTCTTAAATCCAACTCGCTGCTAGTTTTACCAATTAAATTAGAATAGCCTTTAGATTTTAATGCCCTCCAAACCGCAGAACCCACCATACCTCTATGACCAGCTATGTAAATTTTAGTTGTTTTATTTAAATTCATTTATTTTCCAATTCTGTAATATTCAAAACCTTTATTCTCCAGATCATAAGCTATATATTGATTACGCCCATCAAAAATAATCGAACTTTTTAATTGTGCTTTTATTTCTTCAAAATCAGGCGAACGAAACTCTTTCCACTCAGTAAGTAATACTAATGCATCTGAGTCTTTTAAAACTTCATACTTCGAAGCCACATAGGTTATATTTTCAACCCCCTTAAGGTAGTTCTCTTTAGCTTGATGAGCAGCTTTAGGATCATACACTTTTATTTTTGCACCTCGTTTTACTAATTCATTAATTGTATAAATAGATGGTGCTTCACGCATGTCGTCTGTACCTGGTTTAAAGGCCAAGCCCCAAATACCAAAAGAAAAATCGGTTAGATCTTCTCCAAAACGGGCTATAATTTTCTGAGCGATGACTAATTTCTGTACATTATTTACTTTTTCTACCGCAGTAATTAATTGAGCAGTATAACCTTTTTTTTTAGCTATTTTAGTCAGTGCTTTTAAATCTTTTGGGAAACAGGCCCCTCCATAACCTACACCAGGATATATAAAGCTGTAGCCTATACGCTGGTCTGAACCGATTCCGATGCGTACTTGATTGGCATCGGCCCCTACTTTCTCACAAATATTGGCAATTTCATTCATAAAAGATATTTTTGTAGCCAGCATTGCATTCGCAGCATACTTCGTCATTTCAGCAGATCTTATATCCATAGTAATAAAACGATCATGAGATCTAAAAAAAGGACTATAAATTTCCCTCATTTTTTTAAAAGCAGCCTCAGAATCAGCACCTATAACTACTCTGTCAGGTTTCATAAAATCATTAATGGCATTACCCTCCTTTAAAAACTCAGGATTTGAAACCACATCAAATTCTAAATCAGAATTTCTTAATTCTAACTCTTTTTGAATTGTTGCTTTTACTTGATCTGCAGTTCCAACAGGTACCGTAGATTTATCTACGACCACCAACTCTTTCACCATGGTTTCTCCAATGGATTTAGCAACTGCAAGCACGTATTGTAAATCTGCAGAACCGTCGTCACTCATAGGCGTACCCACCGCAATAAAAACAACTTCAGCGTCGCTAACGGCTTCTCCTAAATTTGTTGTAAAAAGTAAGTTTTTATTTTTAACATTTTTTAGAACCATCTGTTCCAAACCAGGTTCAAAAATAGGAATGATACCTTGATTTAGTTTTTCAATCTTGACTGGATCTATGTCTATGCAGGTCACTTTGTTTCCCATTTCCGAAAAGCAAGCTCCTGAGACTAACCCAACATAACCAGATCCTATAATTGTAATATTCATATCTTATAACTTACAGAAAAATAGTTTTTATTAACTTATCTTCCAAAATCATCTTGTACTCTAATAATATCCTCTTCATCAGATGGGACTTTATCTGTATGTTGCCAAATTTCGGCCACTACGGCATAATCATCCAAACCAACAAGACGATGTCTAATTCCTTGATTAAGTTTCAATTGACTTCCAACAGCATACACGTTCATTTCAGTTTCAATGTCTGTTTCACTTTGCACCACACCTACTTTGCCTTGATGTACCTGCCAAATTTCTGCACGTCTGTTATGATACTGCCATGATAACTTCACCTGAGGTTTTACCATTAATATTTTAGGACTCAACTTTCCATCTATTTTTAGCGTATTGATGTCAATTCCATTAAAAAAATGATTAG
>Ga0233426_10000968_pt1 | contig 27861 bp, 31 predicted proteins | sample SI_118_April2016_6_FD_179875 | JGI IMG/M metagenome (GOLD analysis project Ga0233426, IMG submission 179875) | Seawater microbial communities from Saanich Inlet, British Columbia, Canada - SI_118_April2016_10_MG | ecosystem: Environmental > Aquatic > Marine > Inlet | place: Canada: British... | reverse complement strand
GAGAAACACCGAATGAAACCATATCTTTTCGCAACCGCAGCGCTCTTTTGCGCAACTACAGCCGCAGCAGACCTGATCGTAACCTTTGACGAAGGCGCCCCCAATGACCGCTTCACGTTCCAAAACACGGGCACGGGCAGCCTGCCCGCCGCAACGCTACGGATTGACCTGAAAAACTCCGCAGGCGGATTGGTCTTTGATGTGGACGATACGCTCGGACAGCGAGAAATCACTGTAAATGATGCGGAAATCAGTGGTGCAGAGGGGTCGATAACGGCACAAAACCTACGATCTAGCGCGAGCTTTTCTGGCGATACTGCAGTTATTTCAGTGACCTGCTCGTAATATACTGCTGCGCTGGACCCTAGGAACCCGCCAGATTTTCGCGAAAAAACGTAGCCACTTCAGCTGCCATCAAATCCTGCTGCACATCAGACGCTTTGAAACTCGCCAAAGCCGCGTCCATATCTGCGTCATTGGGAAACCCATCGGCTCCGCGCGCACGCTCAAAGATATCCGCGATGTTGCGTTCCCAATGTTCTGGGTGAAACTGCACACTTGCAGCAGGAAAATCATATTCCAACGCACCCACAGGGCAATAAGGCGCAGACGCGGTTACTTTTGCGCCCTCAGGCACTTGCGTCACTTGATCTTGGTGCCAAACATGGGCGTCAACTGTGCCTTTGTCGGTGTCAAATGTTTGGATGCCGACAACATTACCCTTTGACGTTTTCTCGGCCTTACCGCCAAATGTATCAGCCATGATCTGATGACCAAAGCAAATGCCGAAAATCGGCTTTTCCGCGGCCTTGGCATCGCGCAACAGTTGGCGCAGCGGTTCCATCCATACCATGTCATCATAAACGCCGAACTCTGAACCCGTCAGCAACAAACCATCAAACGTTTCAAGCATGGGCATCGGCGCACCACCCTCGGCCACATCCACCGAAAAGAAATCGGCATCTGGCAAACCCTGCGAAATCCACGCAATCGTCTGCTCGCCAACACGGGGCAGCCCTTCCAACATTGGCGTTGGATGCGTCGTCAGATCAAGAACCGCGATCCTCACCAGTCAAATACCCTATCAATTCCAGCCATCTTTACACCGGTAAAGGCAGAGGCCTCAAATGACAACGCACGCAAATCCTCAACTTCAAGATTGTGAACGGATGACTTGCCACAGGCCTTGGCCAGCGCAGTCATTTCCATCGTCATCGCTGTCAGATACCGCGCAACACGTTCCGCGCCCGCATGTGGATCCATACGTTTTTCCAGCTCGGGATCTTGTGTCGCCACACCCACTGGGCACATGCCTGTATGACAGTGATGACAGGCGCCTGGGCTTGTGCCCAACTTCGCGTAATCCTCCAAGTAACGAGGCGAGTTACATCCCATCGCGATCATAGCCGCATTACCGATCATCACTGCATCAGCACCGAGCGCAATTGCCTTGGCCGCATCCACGCCTGACCGAATACCGCCCGCCGCAACCAACGAAACCTTGCCCGTCATGCCACATTCATCCAAAGATTCACGCGCCGCACGGATGGCCGACATGTTTGGAATACCTGTGTGGTTCAGCAACATTTCAGGCGATGCTCCCGTGCCTCCCTCGGCCCCATCCACAACGATGATATCCGCGCCAGCCTTCGCCGCAACAGCCACATCAAAGCGTGGCCGTGTCGCGCCCATTTTGATAGAAATCGGCACTTTGTAATTCGTCGCAATGCGCAGTTCTTCGATTTTCACGGCCAGATCATCCGCGCCCAAGAAATCAGGATGACGAATGGTAGACCGTTGATCCACGCCCTCTGGCAACGTGCGCATTTTTGATACACGCGGGGATACTTTCATCCCCAGTAGCAACCCACCAGTGCCGGGTTTCGCGCCCTGCCCCACAACAATCTCTAGTCCGTCCGCACGCCGCAAATGCTCCAGATCAATGCCATACCGCGCAGGCGACATTTGATAGACGAGCCGCTGGGATGCCTCGCGCTCCTCCTCCAGCATGCCACCTTCACCCGTACAGGTCATCGTCCCAACTTTGGACGCGCCATACCCAAGCGAGGCTTTGGCAGATGCGGACAACGCGCCAAAGGACATGGATGCGATATAGATCGGGATTTTCAACTCCAGCGGGTTTTCTACAATCCCGCGTCCACCGCCCAAAATCGTCGTCGTGTCACATTTTTCGCGGTACCCTTCCAATGGCAGTCGCGTCATCGTTGCAGGCACAAATGTCAGGTCATCAAAGGTCGGCATCCGTTTGTTGAACGAATTGTAACCCCGCACCTGATACCGCCCCAACTGGGCCAACGCGTGGACCTCGGAAATCGCCTCAGGCGTCCAACGGGCGGACCCGCCTTCATCGTAAGACGATGGAACACCCGCAGGGCGGCCTTCTACAGCGCCGCCATCTTTAAACCGAATTTCATCCTCGGGGGGGAGTTCGAACGGATAGTCATATGGTTTGCTTAGATCATGAGCCATGCGCTTGCGTCCCTGCTTTCAAAATACCAAAGGCGCTGGCCAGACACCAGTTTGCGCCATTCACGTGACGTATCGACCAGACCCAACGGGTCCAATATCGCGTCCACTTCTGCAACTTCCTCGGCTGTCGGTTCTACGGCATGGGCATCAACGCCCAAACTGTCGATTTCACCTGCAACCCAAATTTCGCCTTCCCACAAGGCGTCTGCACAGCTTTCGCCAGCACCGCCCAGCGCGATGATTTTACCGCTGTGCGCCATAAACCCAGACTGATAGCCAATTTTGCCTTCGACCACTATATTGCCACCCTTCATGGCAACACCACAACGCGGACCAGTATCGCCCTTAACATGGATCGTGCCGCCCATCATGGCAGCCCCGCACGACATGCCCGCATAGCCACCAACGGTGATATGCCCTTTGGACATGCCTTCACCGCAGGCCCAGCCGGCGTTGCGTTCAATATCAATGGTCGCGCCCACATTCAGCCCGCCACAGTAATATCCGGTCGATCCTTCAAAGCTGATCTGGCACCCATCAGGCAATCCAATGCCAAGATTGTGGCGCGACAGCGTGTTCACCACGCGGATAACTTTGCCTGCCGCGGCGGCCTCTTGCATCTCTTCGTTGATCTCTTTGATGTGGCGTTTGCCAACATCAATTACATGCTCGCTCATGCCGCAATACTCCGATTACCAACACCCCAAAGCCCCATCAAGGACGGCCCATCGTGGTTGATCACATCACATTCGCCCGGGAACACACGACGCACGGCCTGTTCTTCGGTGGCCATGGCCAAATCGCCGTCTTGATCAATCACCACCAACGGTTTCATCGCGAAACGATCCTTGGCAAAGCCGATCCCGTCAGGGTTTGCAATCATGTAGGTGAATACACCATCAATGCTGCCGATTGATTTTTTCAACGCTTGGGGCATCGTGAGGCCAGCCTTCATCTGATCACTGACCCACACGGCAATCAGCTCGCTGTCGTTTTCCGTCAGGAACCGATAGCCTTGGCGTTCCAGCTTGTCGCGCCACGTAAAATAGTCGGTGATCTGGCCGTTATGCACGATCGCCACATCGCTAAATGGACGCGCCCAAAACGGGTGGCTCGCATTTGGCAGCACACTGGATTCTGTGGCCAAACGGGCGTGCCCCAAACCATGGGTGCCGTGCATGTCGCGAACGCCATGCTTGTCAGCAACTTCGGAAGACCCGCCCATATCTTTGATAATTTCTAGGGAGCGACCACAAGACTGGATTTCAATCCGATCCGTCAGCGTATCGGCATCTGCAACCCAAGCCGTCAAATCAGCGGGATCTTTAATCTCCATGCGAAAACAGTAATGCTTATTCTTGTCAGACAAGATTTTCGGCTCTGACAGAAAATCGCTGCCATGATCGCGCAAAACATTCATGAAATCGGCAAGATCGCCGTCCATCTGCGCCTTGTTAAATCCCATCCCCCGCAATACATATCCGGTATCGCGTGGCGCACCGTAAATCGCAAAACCGGTACTATCTGCACCTCGATGCGATTGCGCGTCCATTAAATCGACCAAGTCACGGCCAACGGCCCCGACGCCTTGCATTATTCTTCCAGCAATTCCGCACATAATGTGAGTCCTCTCAAAGTTATGTATACTGTATACAGTATGCAAATACAGGCAAGTGAAAATCGCACGGTCCCTACAGGCAGCCTTGCCCCTTGCCAGTGTATTTGTGGATTCTGTATACTGCGTACAAAGAACAAGGGATCAATCATGGCCTTCAAAAGCATCCAGCCCGCACGCCGCCGTTTGGCAGACGAGGTTTATGAAGAACTGATCGAGGCGATCATTCGCCGCGATATCGGCCCAGACGACAGCCTTGTCCAAGAAAAACTCGCCGCTGAAATGCAAATCAGCCGCACACCCGTGCGCGAAGCCCTGATGCGGCTCGAAAACGAAGGCGTGCTCGAAGTTTCAAAACGTGGCAGCTTTCGGCTCTATCAAATGGGTGATGAGGAGGTCAAAGAGCTGTATCAATCCCGCGCCGCAGTCGAAGGACAATGCGCGCGCATCCTCGCCGTAAACCACACACCCGAAGACATCGCCTATTTGCGCGGTGTCGTAGAACGCGAAGAAAACGTAACAGATCATTCCGTGCGCGGGTATTTTGAGGCAAACCGCAACATTCACATGTCGTTTGTTGAACGCGCCAACAATCGTTTCCTGATGGATATGTTCAACATGATTTGGGGCAAAGCGCTCGTCTTTCCGCTGTTTGCCACTATCGAAAACGTCGAACTCGAAAAATCACTCGGCGATCACATGCAGCTGGTCGATGTCATCGCAAGTGGTGACAAAACAGAAGCTCTCGAAGTGTTCACAGATCACATCCAAGACGGCTTTAACCTCCAGATCGCGGGCCTTCACGCCTCCTAAAATCAACTCCGCAAACGAAATGTGATCAGTCATGTCCGATGAAGAAACAGCCTTCAATCGCGTTGGCGAAGCAATCGAAAATGCAGTGTCGTCACAAATGTTCGGCAAAAAATGCTATAAAATCGGCGGCAAAGCCTTTCTCTGCTTCTTCCAAGACGCGATGGTTTTCAAACTAACGGGTCAACATCACACCGATGCGCTCGCCTTGAACGGATCAATTCTATTCGATCCATCGGGCAAGGGTCGCCCGATGAAAGAATGGGTCCAAGTCAGCTTTGAACACCAAAACCAATGGGCGGAATTGGCCAACGCGGCCCACGATTACGTCGCTGGAAAATAACCCATTTTCGGCAAATATTGCGTTCGCTACCGCGCCAACGTACTCCCACGCGCCATCATCTCGGTCGGGAACTCTTCTCGAATCAGGGCTGTTTCTTCACCTGCGATCAAACGCACGATCAATCCCGCTGCCTTTTCACCTATTGTTTTTGCAGGAATACGCACCGTCGTCAGGCTCGGCTCCATCTCCTTTGATCCTTTAAAATCTCCAATCCCAACAACCGATAATTCTGTCGGCACACCAACACCAGTCTGTACCGCTGCATAGACACAGCCCTGCGCAATTACGTCATTCCCACACAGCAGCGCCGTCGGGCGACACGGCCCACCCAACAGCTCTGCACAAACCGCCTTAGCTTGCGCCACGCTATATGGTGAAACCCATTTGCGCGTTTCAGGAATATCAATGCCCGCCGCCGCGAAAACCTCCAACGCGCCGCGCATTCGATCCGCAGAACGATCATTTCCGCCTGTATTTGGGAACACCAAACCAATATCGCGATGCCCTAAATCTACCAAATGCTGCGCAGCCATTTGCCCAGCCACGAAATTCTGCGCACCAACACATGAAATCTTCGATTCCGCATCAAAATTCCAAATCGCAACGGCTGGCAACGCTTGCTGTTCCAACATGCGGTAGGTCTCCTGTGAATGCTCCAACCCAATCAACGCAACCCCATCGACACGATGCTCCAACAGTTTGCGCACGACCGCATATTCACGTTCCAAATCATACCCGTGCGACGTCATCAATATCGTGAAACCCGCCGCTTCCAACGTTTCCGAAAACGACTGCACCAATTCTGCAAAAATCGCGTGATCAATCGTTGGCACGACCAACCCCACGGTCCCGGATCGTTTCCCATGCATCGCTTGCGCCGCCCGATTTCGGATATATCCAAGCTTACGCACTGCGCGGTCAATCTTTTTGCGAGTCGCGGGATTCACCAAATCAGGATGGTTAAACGTACGCGACACCGTTGACGCAGACACTTTTGCAGCATGTGCAACAGTTATGATATCGACTTTATCTATTTGTTTTCGCTTCATTAAAACACCTCCAAACAGTAATTTTATGAAAACATTTGCAATACTATTTTCATGGCCTAATCTGATAAGTCAACAAAAGCGTTTCATCAAGTTTTTGAAATGCCATTAACCGTTGGGAGGCGGGATGGACTTTATCTTCTACTTTGGCGATGTGTTTACCTTCACATCCATCGCGCTGTTGCTGGCTGGCACGTTCTTTGGCCTGATCCTTGGCGCTACACCCGGCCTTTCCCCCACAATGGCGGTGGCGCTCGCCATTCCATTCACCTTCAAGCTCGACCCCGCCCAAGGCCTAATCCTACTTGGTGCTTTGTACACCTCAACCGTTGCCGGCGGCGCCGTCAGCGCAATCCTTCTTAAGATTCCTGGCGCACCCGCCAACATCGCGACTACGCTTGATGGTCACCAAATGGCCAAAAACGGCCAAGGTGCCCGCGCTCTGCAACTCTCCTTCCTAGCGTCCCTTGTCGGCGGCGTCTTCGGCATCCTCGTGCTGATCTTCATGGTCAAACCGCTCGCCAACGTCGCGCTGTTCTTTGGCTATTCCCACTACTTCTGGCTCGCCATTCTTGGCGTCACAATCATCGGCTCACTCGGCTCCAAATCCGTGGTCAAAGGTTTGCTTTCAGGGTGCATCGGCCTCTGGCTCGCCACAATCGGTTTTGACGATATCCTCGGCACACAGCGGTTTATCTTCCACCCAGCGCTAGGCGGTGGCATCCACATTATCGCCGCCCTTATCGGTATTTTCGCCATCCCCCAAGTGATCGAAATGTTCGCCAAAGGCCGCCAAAAAGTAAATATGGAAGCGATCGAGGTCGAAAAACACTCCATCAGCCAAGCCGCGTCCGAAATCACCAGAAATCCACGCGCGCTCGGGATCGGTACAGCTGTCGGCACCATCATCGGCCTAATCCCCGGCATCGGCGGGCAAATCGCAGGCCTTGTTGCTTACGATCAATCGCAGAAATTTTCGCCAGACAAAGCCAAATACGGCACCGGCCACCCCGAAGGCCTCATCGCTGCGGAAAGCGCAAACAACGCGATGGTCGGCCCATCGCTCGTCCCTCTTCTAACGCTCGGGATCCCGGGCAGCCCAACCGCTGCTGTCCTCCTCGGCGGCCTTATCATCCACGGCATTTTCCCGGGAACCGACCTTTTCGATAACCATCCCGAGGTCGCATGGACCTTCATCAACTCGATGCTGATCGGCCAAGTCGTGATGTGTCTGTTCGGCCTTTATATCGCGGGCCTCGCCGCGCGCATCGCCCAAGTCCCGCAATCCGTCATGGCCGCAATCGTCCTCGGCCTCGCCCTGTTCGGCAGCTATTCCGTGCAAACCTCAATGGGTGACGTTTATGTCATGGGTGCGCTTGGCATCGCGATGTATTTCCTTGAACGCTATGGCTTTTCGGCAGCACCACTCGTTCTCGGCCTCATCCTTGGCCCAATCGCGGAGAGCAACTTTGTCACGGGTTCCACCATCGCCGCCGCGCAAAACGGCACCTTCATTTACTTCTTCACAGGCTGGTTAAACTTCATCCTTATCGGCCTCGTTGTTGCCTCCATCGCCTATTCCGCATGGTCCGAAATCTCTGCGAAGAAAGGGGCCACAGCATGAACCGCTTAGAACAAATCATCCCGACAGGCATCATCGCCGCCGTCGGTATTTGGGTCGCGTGGGTCAGCTATACCCAGCAACCCTCAGAAGCATTTCTTTTTCCGCGCATCTTCTCAGGTGTCTTTGTGGCCCTATCGCTCTGGACTTTGATCGAGGCGATCCTCGGCAAAGGTGCCAAAGGCAGCGGGTTATCCGTATCAATGGTGAAAAACTTTGCCCCGGGTGTCATCATCATGGTGATTTACCTGTTCTGGGCCGCGAAATTCTTTGGCTTTTACACCGCCACCACCGTTACTTTCTTCATTCTTTTGTCCCTCTACGATCCAGCATCGCACAACGAGCTGAAATCATGGGGCAAACGCGCGCTCATCACGGTCTGCTTTATAGCCGTAATGTATGGTCTCTTCGCAAAACTCCTCAGAGTATACACACCGCGAGAGATATTTTTCTGACCGCTGGGAGGCGGTTTCACCTAGGGAGAACGATTATGAAAAAACTACTAGCAGGGGCAGCCATCGCGCTCGCCGCACTTACGACACAGGCTGCAGCCGATGGCCACGCCAACTATCCAGACCGTCCGGTCATGATGGTTGTCAGCTACGGCGCAGGTGGAGCAACCGATTTCCAAGCCCGCATCGTAACGATGACAGCTGGCAACGAAGATGCGCTTGGCATGCCAATCGCGATCCTCAACAAACCAGGTGCTGGCGGTCGTGTTGGCTGGAACTGGTTCGCAACACAAGCCGAAGCAGATGGCTACACATTGTCCGCCTACAACGTGCCACACTTCATCGCGCAATCCATCAAAGGCGGCGTTGAATATTCCACAGACAGCTTTGAGCCCATCGCAAACTGGGGTGCTGATCCTGCGGTATTTGTTGTTTCAACAGATAGCGAAATGAACTCCATGGCAGACGTCGTAGCATTCGCCAAAGCCAACCCAGGCAAATTGACCTTCTCTGGCGCTGGCCTGTTTGTGGGTCACCACATCGCAGCTTTGCAAATTGAAAAAGCAGCTGGCGTGAAAATGGCTTACATCCCAACCAAAGGTGGCGGTTCTGCTGCTATGAAAGCGGTCATCGCCGGTGATGTTATGGGCGGCGTAAACAACCTGTCCGATGCGTTTCGTGCCGCAGCTGCCGGCAACGTGAAAATCTTGGGCGTGGCTGATCTCGAACGCTCCTCGTTCCTGCCAGACGTTCCAACAATGATGGAACAAGGCCTAGACGTGGACAATTCTTCCGTAAACTTCCGCGGTGTAATGGTGCCAAAGGGCACGCCACAAGGCGTCATCGACAAGCTGGCCGAAACTGTTCCAGCCATGTTCGCCAACAAACGTGTTGCAGGTAAAATGAAAGCAGGCGGCTCGCCAATGCACATCATGAACCGTGCAGAAGTGCAGGCCATGTGGGCGGCTCGCCAAGAAACACTCGAAGCACTGCTCGCAGGGCTTTAAGCAATCCCAGAAGACGGGTGGGGCCATAATGGCCCTACCCACCCTAAAACAAAGCAGCCTTTTTCGCAAAATCTGAACAATCAGATTTTACATAAAACGCTACACTTACAGGAGCCTTGATATGAACGTCCAAGATGATCTGATCGCCGTAGACGATGTACTGGCCCGCGCCCACACCGCCCAAAAAGCCTATGAAGCAGGCGCGGCCCAAGACCGCTATGATCGCGCCGCACAAGCCGCCGCTTGGGCCATCATGGAGCCGGCCCGCAACAAAACACTGGCTGAACTGGCCGTTCAAACCACTGGCCTGGGAAACGTGCCCGACAAGATTACCAAAAATCACCGCAAAACTCTTGGCTTGATGCGCGATATCGCCACCGCCAAAACCTGCGGCGTCATATCTGACGACCCTGCAACAGGCATCACTGAAATCGCCCGCCCTGTTGGGGTTGTGGGCGCGGTTGTTCCCTCTACGAACCCCGCTGCAACTCCTGCTAACAACATTATCAACGCGCTCAAAGGCGGCAATTCTATTGTCGTCGCCCCTTCCCCCAAAGGTGTTGCTAGCTGCGAACTGCTGATCCAATACATCCACGCCGAATTTGACAAACTCGGCCTGCCACATGACCTCGTGCAAATGGTCCCAGCTCCGGGCTCCAAGGCCAAAACCCAACGCATGATGGAAGGCGTGGATCGCGTGATCTGCACAGGCAGCCAAAACAATGTCCAACGCGCACAAACCTGCGGTACACCCGCCGTCGCTGTTGGGGCTGGCAACGTGACAGTGATCGTTGATGAAACCGCAGACCTAAAAGCCGCCGCTGAAAAAATCACTGCCTCCAAAACCTTTGATAACGCCACATCTTGTTCTTCTGAAAATGAAGTCATCGTTGTTGATGCAATCTACGACGCATTCGTTGCTGAAATGGCCAAAGCGGGCGGCGCACTTGTGCAAGACGAGGCCCGTATTATTGCCAAACTTTGGCCTGACGGGCATCTAAACCGCGAAGTCATCGCCCAAGATGCTGACAAAATGCTTGCGGCCCTCGGCTTTGCAGACGAAGTCCCCGCAGACACAAAATTCCTCGCGGTCGAAACGACCGGCATTGGCCCAGACCATCCGCTTTCAGGCGAAAAACTCAGCCGTGTTCTGGCAATTTATCGCGCCAAAGATTTCGCTGATGCCACAAACACCGCCGCTGAGATTCTGTCCCACATGGGCGCTGGGCATTCCATCGGTCTACATTCAACAGATGACAACCGCGCCATTCAACTTGGCCAATCCATCCCAACCTGCCGCGTCATCGTGAACCAAGCACACTGCTTCGCTACAGGCGGCGCGTTCAACAACGGCATGCCGTTTTCCCTGTCTATGGGGTGTGGCAGCTGGGGCGGAAATTCCATTGACGACAATTTAAATTGGAAACACTTCATCCAAACGACCAAAGTAATCCGCGAAATCCCACCCGTTGAACCCAGCCCCGAAGATATTTTCGCCGACTATTGGGCAGCGACAGGCCAATGAAGCCGCCCCAAGGAAGCATCCGCGACTGGCTCGATAAACGCGCAGGCAGCGATGCCATCGCATTTCTGTTCCCAGAAGGCGAAGAGACCCTCACTTGGGGTGATCTTCAGCGCGAGGCCGCTCGCATCGCCAACCACGTAACAGCACAAGGCATTCCCAAAGGCGACAGTGTCGCCGTGATGCACCCCAACGGGCGCGGCGGCGTGCTCGCGCTATTCGGCCTTTTGTACGGCGGATTTCGCGCAACAATGATCAACCTCGTGGCGGGCCAAGACGCAATCGCTTACGCCCTCGATCATTCAGAGGCACGTTTCGCATTTGTGCACACCCAAGCCCAAGACATGTTCAATTCAACGGCCAAAAACATCGTATCGTTGGATTTGACAGGAAATGACACTGCGTCCCTTCATCCAGTCACAGCGACAGACCACGCGCTTTTGATGTACACATCGGGAACTACGGGTCGCCCCAAAGGTGTTGTTCACACCCATTCCAGCCTGCTTGCAGGTGGCTGGACCCCTGCCCTTGCACATGAATTAACCCCAGCAGACCGGGGCTATTGCGTCCTGCCAATTTATCACATTAACGGCCTATGTGTGACGGTCATGGGCACTCTTATCGCTGGCGGTTCGCTCGCAATGGTTCCTAAATTTTCTGCCAGCAAATTTTGGCGTCATATTGAGGAAACGGGCGCCACATGGTTTTCAGTTGTCCCCACCATCATTTCACACCTTTTGCACGGCGCAACCTCGCCCGGCCCGCACAAACTTCGCTTCGGACGCTCTGCATCCTCTGCGCTTGCGCCAGAAACACAAACCCAGTTTGAGGCCCGTTTTAACGTCCCAATCGTGGAAACAATGGGGCTCACGGAAACGGCTGCACAAATGTTGTCCAATCCACTACCCCCTGGCATTCGTAAAATCGGATCCTCCGGTCTTCCAATTGGCAATGAAACGGTGATCTTGTCCAAAGATCTACAAATCGTCACCGACGGGTCTGAGGGCGAAATCGCTGTGCGTGGCCCGAATGTCATGCTCGAATATCTACGCAACCCGCAAGCAACTGCCGACACGTTCACACCTGATGGGTGGCTGCGCACTGGTGACCTTGGCCGCCAAGACAGCGATGGATATTTCTATGTCACGGGTCGTCTAAAAGAGCTGATCATCAAAGGCGGTGAAAACATCGCCCCGCGTGAAATCGACGATGCGCTTTACACGCATCCCGATGTTGTCGAAGCCGCCGCCTTCGCCTGTCCCTGCGACACTTACGGCGAACGAATAGAGGCCGCGGTAAAACTAAGCGACACCTCAACCGCAACCCTCGCCGACCTTTTAGAGGTCTGCGAAACGCGCCTTGGTAAGTTCAAAAGCCCAGACACCATCCACTTTATGGATGAACTACCCAAAGGGCCATCAGGCAAAATTCAACGTCTCAAACTGTCTGAACTCACGCATTAAAATGCAAAAGGGACGCGAAACCGCATCCCTTTTAAAGTCCAAAATTTAAAACGTGGCTTACATGCCCAACGCTTCTTTATAAATCTCCATCACGGCTTCTTCTTCAGAAACCTCCGCTGGGTCTTTCTTACGCAGCGCCACAACCTTGCGTAGCACTTTCGTGTCATAGCCACGGCCTTTCGCCTCTGCCATCACTTCTTTTTGCTGCTCTGCCAAATCTTTTTTCTCGGCATCCAAACGCTCGATACGCTCTACAAAAGCCCGCAATTCGCTGGCAGCAACGCGGTACGATCCTTCGCCCGCTGCCGAAGTTTGGCCAAAGCCTTGTGCGTCATCCAAAACATCTTCCATTACGGTGTCTCCTACCTAATCCGAATCCTAGACCCACTGCCTAACGCCCCAACATTCGCGCGACAAGCCTGCTGCGCCACCTTGCGCATCAGAACACAATAAAACCGCGCAATTCCCAAATACTAGGCAATCCAAATTCCCAATTGGACAATCAGATTACCTGTGCTATCCGCCTCCCAACAGATAGGACACTACATGACTTGGCTCATTTATCTTGGCGCAATCATCACCCTTTTGGGCCTTGCAGGCCTTGCGTATTGCATTTGGAAAGCCAACGGTTTGCGCACTTCGGGCCTGATTGGCGACGACATGACGGCCGCTTTGCAACGCCTCATTCCGATCAACCTCGCTTCTGTCAGCACTGCTGGCATAGGTCTCGCGATGGTTGTTGTCGGCATTCTGCTGTAATCACCGATAACTCGGGATGCGTGGTTTCCCACGCACCGCCAAAGTATTAGTAGCTGTATTCTGCGTAGATGCGGTTCAAATCCCCGTCCCACTCGCCCCGATACTTTTCAACCAGTTCACAGGCTGGCGATTGCCCTGTTTCAACGACCTCTTCCAGCGCGTTCAGGAAATGTGTTTCGTCAGGCACCAAACCGCCCGCACCCCCACGCCCGCGCGCCGCCAATCCAGCCTTTGAAATCGCAACGCATTCGCGCGCCAAATCCGCCATTTTGATACTGCCGACTTGCGCGCTGACGCCATCAACACTGGCCGCAACCCGCAATGATTCGCGTGTTTCTGCGTCCCAATCTTTGCACAAATCCCACGCCGCATTCAGCGCAGTTGTGTCGTACATCAACCCAACCCAAAACGCTGGCAGCGCACAAATACGCCGCCACGGGCCGCCATCTGCGCCGCGCATTTCCATGAATTTTTTGATCCGCACTTCTGGGAAACAGGTCGTCAGATGGTCCGCCCAGTCGCTCTCTGTTGGCATTTCACCTGGCAACGCAGGCAGTTCGCCCTTCATGAAATCACGGAACGATTGGCCCAGCGCATCCACATATTTCCCGTCGCGGTAAACAAAATACATCGGCACATCGAGCGCGTATTGAACATATCGCTCAAACCCCATCCCGTCTTCAAACACAAACGGCAACATCCCCGTGCGGGCCGCGTCCAGATCACGCCATACGCGGCTGCGCCAGCTTTTGTGACCGTTTTCCTTACCCTCAAAAAACGGCGAGGCCGCAAACAACGCCGTGGCAACGGGCTGCAACGCCAATCCCACACGGAACTTTTGCACCATGTCGGCTTCTGATCCAAAATCGAGGTTCACCTGCACTGTACACGTGCGCCGCATCATCTGCGTGCCATGGGTGCCAACGGTGCCCATGTAGCTGTCCATCAGCTTGTAACGGCCCTTTGGCATCAGCGGCATTTGTTCATGTGTCCAAATCGGTGCCGCGCCCAATCCAATGAAACCAGCACCAATCTTATCCGCAATATGCTGCACTTCTTTCAGGTGCACATTCACTTCGTCGCAAGTTTCGTGGATCGTTTCCAGCGGCGCGCCAGACAATTCCAACTGCCCGCCCGGTTCCAGCGACACATTCGCGCCGTCCTTCACCAAGCCGATAATTTTACCGTCTTCCGCGACAGGATCCCAACCGAACCCTTCGCGCAAACCATCAAGCATAGCCTTGATCCCGCAAGCCCCGTCGTAAGGCAGTGGCAGCAAGCCCGCTTTGTCATACCCGAATTTTTCGTGTTCTGTGCCAATGCGCCAATCGCTTTCAGGTTTGCACCCGTCCGCCAAATATTGCTCCAATTGGTCGTGATGTTCGATTGGGCCACCGCCCGATTGTGGAATAGACATGGATTTTCTCCGAATTCAAAGTTGCACCAGAGGTGAAACGGATGGTCCAAAGTGTCAAGCGAGTAAGCGATCACGATACGTGATCTTCAATGCAAAACCCGTTTCTCCCAAATCAAGAACCGCGCGTTCTCCGTGCTGCCCATCGCCCGAACGGCCTGTTCAAAATCCACTTTTGGCAGGGCTGCGAACGCATCAAACAGCAAATCACTGCCTTTGGCCGATGCGGGAATGGCCACAGGATCACCGCCCCGATGCGTCAAAATCCAAAACACATCGTCCTCCATCGGCCCACGATCATTGGTGACAATTTCCAATTTGACCAAATCATCCAGCGAAACAAAGGCCCCGCCTTCAGGTGCTAAATACCCAACCTCGCGCTCTTTAACCTCAACAACCCCGACGGCTTTCACAGGTTTGAACATCTTCGCGCGCAAAACCGCCCAAAACAACAGCACCGCAAACAAAGCAGCAATTGCGCCACCTACGAATGTTTGCGTTACGCTCTCGCGCTCCAACCCAATGCCGATCATCCGCACGCCGTATAAAACCAACAGCGAACACACGATAACTTCACGCCACCGCCACAGCGCCTCACGTACTTCGGGTCTGATGAAATTCATCCCCAATCTCCCAATGCTTTCTGCCACAATGCAAGTGCCGCAACGGCCGCCGTATCTGCCCGCAGCACACGCGGGCCAAGGCTCACAGAATGAACCCCGTCCATCCCACGCAACCGTTCAACCTCGCGCGCAGAAAATCCGCCCTCAGGCCCAATCAAGATCGCCCAAGGTCCAGCGCCTAATACCGTTAAATCCGTCACCGCTTCGCCTACCCGCGTTTCATCACAAAACAACAGCTTTCGATCAGCTGGCCAATTCGCCAAAACCGCATCCAACTTCTGCAACTCCGCCACCTCTGGCACATAAGTCCCGCCGCACTGCTCTGCCGCTTCCAGTGCATGTGCCTGCAACCGATCTTGCCGCACCCGATCAGATTGCGTGAATTCCGTGGACACAGGGCAAATCCGCGCCGCGCCCATTTCTGCTGCTTTTTCCACGATAAAATCCGTGCGCGCCTTCTTGATCGGCGCAAACAGCAACCACAAATCAGGCGGCATCTGCACCGGCTTGGATTGCTCCAAACACACCAACATTCCATTGCGCTTATTCGCAGCCGTAACCTTGGCCAGCCATTCTCCATCACGCCCGTTGAACAGCGCAACAAATGCGCCTTCCTTCAGCCGCATCACCCCAAACAGGTAGTGAGATTGATCCCGCGACACTGCAACCGCTTGCCCATCAGCAAGGTCCGCGTCTACATAGAGCCTGATTTTCGCATTTTTCATGGCCGCACCTTATGACTGATCAAAACCAGACGCCAGACCTGCCAAACCACCTTCCCAATGATGATGGAGGCCGCGTTGCCGATGCAACAGACCTCAACTGGGTGGATCGGTTTTGCCCCGTTTGGTCACGGCCCTATTTGCGCCTTTCGCGGGCGGATCGCCCTGCGGGGACGTGGTTGCTGTTGATCCCGTGTTGGTGGGGCCTCATGCTTGCGGTGCTAATGGATCCAAACGGGTTGCAACCCATGGACGGCTGGATCGCAATCGGCTGTGCCATTGGTGCATTTTTGATGCGCGGCGCGGGATGCACATGGAATGACATCTCGGATCGTCACATCGACGCACAAGTAGAACGCACACGCTCCCGCCCGCTGCCGTCAGGCCAAGTTTCCACCAAACAGGCGCTTGCTTGGATGATCATTCAAACCCTACTGGCAGCGCTTATTCTGTTCACGTTCAACTGGTTCACAATCGGCATGGGTATCCTCGCCCTGCTGCCCGTTGCAATCTACCCCTTCGCCAAACGCTTTACGTGGTGGCCGCAGGTCTTCCTTGGCGTTGCCTTTAACTGGGGGGCCTTGCTCGCGTGGGCGGCCCACACAGGATCGCTCTCGCTTACTCCGATCTGCCTGTATTTTGCTGGCATCAGCTGGACGCTGTTTTACGATACAATCTACGCCCACCAAGACAAAGAGGATGACGCGCTAATCGGTGTAAAATCCACTGCGCGACTTTTCGCCGACAACACGCCTCGCTGGCTGTTCATCTTTCAGGTCATTGCTATGTCTTTGATGCTCATCAGCATCTTCACCCCCGAAGGCGTTGCTCAACTTTTGGAAAACCCCTTTGTTTTCCTGCTCGTTTTTACGGGCATTTGGGGGTTTGGCGCCCACCTAACGATGCAGCTGCGTAAACTTGATATCAACGACTCGCTCAATTGCCTGCATCTGTTTCGCTCAAACCGCGAAGCAGGCCTGATCCCTATCGTGTTTTGGGCGCTTGCAATTCTTATTGGCTAACTTGAACCTTGCCCCATCATCTACTACACCCAAACAGAACACACACGCCCGAGGAATTGAATGCACCGCACCGCCCTTTTGTTTTCTGCAATCAGCTTTGTTCTGGTGGCAGCGGCGTCCTTTTTCTTGGCCAGCCGTGCGGTGGAATATGTTGAAAATTCAACTCAAGAATCCGTGGACAAAGCGCTCCTTGCGTCAGGCCAAAATTGGGCCACGACACGAGCTGACGGGCTTGTTGTTCATCTAACGGGTCTTGCTCCAGATGAGGCCGCGCGCCTTCAAGCGCTTGAAATTATGGGCCAAGTCATCGACACAAGCCGCATTTCAGATCGCACAACAGTTCTGCAATCCTCTGAAATCGTTGAACCTCGCTTTTCCTTAGAAGTGCTGCGCAACCTTGATCGTATCTCGCTTATTGGCCTGATCCCAGAACGCGTCGGGCGCACATTTATTCTGGAACGCGCTGCCAAGATCGCAGATGGTGGCACAGTCACGGATATGCTGGAAAGCGCAGAACACCGTGTACCGTCTGGCTGGGCACGCAATCTTGATTTTGGATTAGAAAGCCTTGAACAACTGCCGCGTTCCAAAATCTCAATCACCCCAAAGGATGTGCGCGTCACCGCAGTGACAGAATCCCCCGAAGAACAATCCGCAGTGGAACAAGCCCTGATAAAGGCCAAACCCGACGGCGTTGTTCTCATAATGGATATTTCGGCTCCACGCCCCGTGATCGCGCCTTTTCGCTTTCGCATTCGCATCACAGATGGCGAGGTTGAATTGCAATCTTGCTCCTCTGACACGCGCGCATCACGCGATCGCATTCTGCGTGCTGTGCGCACCGCGGGTGGCGAACAGAAACTCATCTGCGACATCGGTCTTGGCGTTCCAACAACTGAATGGGATCGCGCAATTATCCAAAGTGTTCAAAGCCTTGCAGCACTTGGCGGCGGAACCCTCGATGTAACAGACAGCGACATCTCCCTCGTCACAACAGACACCGTCAGCCAAAGCCGTTTTGATACCCTCGTCGGGTCCCTCGAAAGCAGCCTGCCAGAACTGTTCTCTCTCCAAGCCGTCCTACCGCCTAAAATCGCCGTAGATGGCACACAAGCAGCCACCGAAACGCCGGAATTTATCGCAACACGCAGCCCAGAAGGGTTGGTCCAGTTGCGCGGTCGCATCCAAAGCCAACAAGCCAAAGAAAGCGTTGGCGTCTTTGCTCAGGCATTGTTCGGCGCGAAAGCTGTCGACAACAAAACACTTATCGACCCGAACCTACCAGACGGCTGGCCCAAGCGGGTATTTGCTGGGCTCGAAGGCCTTTCTGAACTGCGCCACGGGTCTGTGATCGTCCAACCCGAAGACGTTTCTATTCGCGGCATCAGCGCCAAACCAGACGTAACAACCCTCGTCTCAAAACTTTTTGCGGTGCGACTGGGCAAAGGAAACGGTTACAAGATCGACGTTCAACACGATCCAAAATTGATCGAAAAAGACAACCCGCTGGATGCGCGCCAATGCGAAGCGCAAATCAATGCCGTGCTTGGCGAACAGCAAATCGCGTTTTCCCCTGGGTCCTCGTCAATCGAAGCCTCCAGCCAAGGTGTGCTCGATGCAATCGCCAATATTTTGCGCGAATGCCCCGATTCTCGCTTCGAAATCGAAGGCCATACCGACAGCCAAGGTCGCGATGAAATGAACCTTTCGCTCAGCCATCAACGGGCAGACGCTGTTTTGTCTGGGCTGCTTGCACGGCGCATTCTTATTGCGGGGATTGCCGCGCGTGGCTTTGGCGAAACACAACCCCTTGCCGATAACGGGTCAGAAGAAGGCCGCGCTGCGAACCGCCGAATTGCCTTTCGTTTGATCATCGACGACGCGACCACCACACCATCCGAGGAAGAAAAATCCGATGAATAGAACCGAGCTGATCCTCATCATCGCAATCGCGCTTTTCCTAACCTTCCTTGCAGGCTGGCTGCTTCGCTGGACCTACGGACGGTTGAACAGCGTGAACTCAGTCAATATCACCGAAATCGACGACCTCGCGCACCGTTTGCATGAAGCAGAAGAAGCCCGCGATCAAGCCATGACCTACATCCAGCAACGCGAATTTGAACTGACCAACCAGCTCACCCAATCCGAAGCGGAACTTTCTGCCGCTATGGAAGGCCTTGGCGCTGCACGGCGCGAAGCTGGCGAGTTACAAGCCCACATCGAAGCGCTGCAAGCCGCGATGCCAACACAAAGCTAATACGCTTCTTTTGAAGGGTAAATATCTTGGGTGAATGCCGCGAGGCAGAGGGCAAAGCCCAAATTTACCAACGCTTCAACGCATCCTCATCGGTGTCTTTCGCGTCCACCCATTCAGCCCCATCAACACCCGTTTCTTTCTTCCAAAACGGGGCCCGCGATTTCAAGAAATCCATCAAAAAATCTGCCGCTTCAAATGCCGCCTTGCGATGCGGGGATGCCGCAGCAACCATCATTATCTGCTCACCCGGTTTTAACGGCCCAAAGCGGTGCACAATCAACGTGGCATTCAATTCCCAGCGTTTATGCGCCTCTACTTCTATCTCAGTCAGCGCGGATTCTGTCATGCCTGGATAATGCTCCAATTCCAACACCTTTAAATCACCCGTGTCATCGCGCACCAATCCCGAAAAACTCACCAACGCACCGATATCTGTGCGACCAGCACGCAAGGCTTCCAATTCCGCACCTAGGTCGAAATCTTCGCTCTGCACCCGAACAGCCATTCTATCCGCCTGTCATCGGTGGAAAGAACGCCAACTCGCGCACGCCTTTTAACGGCGCATCAAAATCGCTCAAGGTTTGATCAACAGCAACGCGCACCACGGACAAATCGCTAAACGCTAGATCATAACGATCCTCTCGCGCGCACAATTCCGCAACCAAATCGCCAACACTCAGGGCATCCGTCTCAACAGTTTCGCGTGGCACGCCAATGCGCTCGCGCACCCAGGCGAAATAAACAACGTCCAGTTTCACGCCTCTGGTTCCTTTAGAAACGGGCGGGCCTTAACGAAATAATCCCAACCAGTTACCGCGGTCAAAACGGCCGCAACCCACAGCAGAACCACGCCAACACTCCACGTGCCATTCATCACTTTCCAATAGGTCAGCACACCGTTCACATCCTCGATTGTGCCTGACATTACGCCTTCATAAATCTCTGCGTCCATGCCTTGCACAAGGTTCAGATAATAATGCTCGAACACACCCTTCGCGAATAGAACCGCAATCGCGATCATCTGCACGGTGGTCTTATATTTCGCCAGATTGGTCACCTTCAGCGTACCTGCTGAATCCCCCAGAAACTCGCGCAACCCAGATACAAAAACTTCGCGGAACAGGATAATCGTCGCTGGCAGCAAAATCCACGCATCCATCACCAACTTATCCGCCGTCGACAGCCCAACAATCACCACCAAAGCGATAATCACCATTGCTTTGTCCGCAATCGGATCCAGCATCGCACCAAACTTGCTTTCTTGCTTCCACAACCGCGCCAAATACCCGTCTAGGAAATCGGTGATCGCGGCCGATACAAACAGCACCAACGCAAACCAATCGGCTAACGGTCGCTGAAAATACAAGAACAAGATCGCCACGCCAGGTGCCGCGACCAGACGCATTACCGTCAAAATATTAGGGATGTTCCAATGCATCAAAATGTCCTGTTAGATAAGACGTTCATTTCCAAACACATACCCCGTGCCTCAACCTTTGTCATGGAAGAAGTCATAGATTGTCTGAGCCAAAGCGCTCGAAATACCATCAACTGCCTTCAAATCTTCGAGACCTGCGCGAGAAACCGCCTTTGCAGACCCATAATGCAGCAACAACGCCCGTTTGCGTCCTGCACCAACGCCTGGCACTTCGTCGAGCGGGTTTGCAAACGTCGCTTTCGCGCGTTTCGCACGGTGTGTCCCGATTGCAAAACGGTGCGCCTCATCGCGCAATCGCTGCACAAAATACAGCACAGGATCGTTGAACCGCAGTGCAAATTTACTGCCATTGGGGCGGTAAAACTCTTCTTTACCCGCATCGCGATCCGTGCCTTTGGCCACACCAATAAACGGCACGTCGTGGACCTCTAGTTTGCGCAAAATATCACGCACCGCCGAAACCTGCCCCGCACCGCCATCAATCAAAATCAGCCCCGGCCAGTTCTCTGTTTTGCGAAACGGGTCTTCTTTCAACAACCGCACAAAGCGCCGCGTCAGAACCTCTTTCATCATGCCAAAATCATCACCAGGCGTCAGGCTTTCATCCTTGATGTTAAACTTGCGATAGGCCGATTTAATAAACCCGTCTGGCCCCGCGACAATCATCCCGCCAACCGCATTTGTCCCAGAAATATGCGAGTTGTCGTACACCTCAACACGTTGCGGAATTTCATCCAGATTGAACGCCTCTTTCAGCCCTGCCAGCAGCTTCGCCTGCGTTGCACTCTCGGCCATTTTGCGCGCCAAGCTTTCGCGGGCATTTCGCAGCGCCCCCGCCACCAAATCCGCTTTCTCTCCGCGTTGTGGGATCAGGACCTCCACCTTGCGCTCCAACTTATCGCTCAGCAATTGCTCCACCAGATCGAGGTTCTCCACATCGTCAGACAATAAAACCTGCCGTGGAGGCGTCTTGTTGGAATAAAACTGCCCCAAAAATCCTTCCAAAACCTCGGCCGCTTCTGCCCCAGACCCCGTTTTGGGGAAATACGCCCGATTGCCCCAATTTTGGTTCGCACGGATGAAAAACACCTGCACACAGGCTTGTCCGCCCTCCATGTGCAACGCCACAATATCCGCCTCGCGCACCCCTTGCGGATTGATCCCTTGGGTTTGCTGCACCTGCGTTAACGCTTTGATCCGATCGCGCAATGCGGCTGCACGTTCGAACTCCATCTTCTCAGACGCTTCGCCCATCTGCTTGGCCAATGCCTCTTGCACATTCGTCGATGATCCGCGCAAAAACCGCCCAGCGTCACGCACCAGATCGGCGTAATCTTCTTTGTTGATATGCCCCACACAGGGCGCTGAACACCGCGCAATCTGATACTGTAAACAAGGCCGCGTCCGCGTCGAAAACATACTGTCGCTACAATCACGCAGCAAAAACACCCGCTGCAATTGGTTCAATGTTCGGTTCACAGATCCGGCACTTGCGAACGGCCCGTAATAATCGCCCTTTTGCGTTTTCGCTCCGCGATGTTTGGTGATTTGCGGGAAATCATGTTCCTGCGTGACCAAGATATTCGGAAAGCTTTTATCATCGCGCAGCAACACATTATAGCGCGGCTTTAGCTGCTTAATCAGGTTTTGCTCCAGCAGCAACGCCTCAGTCTCAGTCTTTGTTGTTAGAAACATCATCGTCGCAGTGGCCGCGATCATCCGCCCGATCCGCGCCGAATGGCCATGTTCTTTGGCGTAATTCGAAACCCGTTTTTTTAGGTTCCGCGCCTTACCAACGTATAAAACCTCGCCTTGTCGATCCAACATGCGATACACGCCAGGGCTCAAATCCAGCGTTTTTACATAGCCTTGAATCACCAAATATCCCGTCGGCATATCGGCGGTGGCTTGGCCCTCTTCTTCAGGCAGTTTTTCTGTTGGTGTGTCCGTCATTCGATCTTTATGCCTGATTCCCTGCTCGCCTGCACCGAAACAAACAAGGGCACAAGGATTTTTCTGTCCACCACTCCTGTGGATAAGTCTGAGGATAACATGTTTCCATCCAGAATTTTCCCTTTGTTTTGGCCAACTTCTATGGATTGCCTAAAAAATAGGCATATAACTTACCCTTTGTTTTTAAAGGAAAAAATAACTCGTACCGTGCAAATTCTTGAAAACACTCACTAATTTGTTACCAAATATTAATCTTACTTAATGCGGTGGACAAAACCTGTCAGTTCACACGAATATTGAGACGTCTTTCAACTCAGCCCTGAATATCTGGCGTCTGCCATCCAAGGTGCTGCCCTCCGTCCACATTCAACAATTGCCCCGTCATTGCAGGACTATCCAGCAGGTAATTCATCGCCGCCACGATCTCTTCTGAATTGGACCCACGCTCCAGAATAGTCGCCTTACGCTGGCCATCGAAATGCGCTTGAGATTGGCGCTCACCGATGATCGTGGACCCGGGGCCAATGGCATTTACCCGCGTTGCAGGCGCCATCCCACGCGCCGCCGTTTGTGTGAACGCCCACAACCCCATCTTCGCAATCGTATACGTCATAAATTCTGGTGTAAGCTTGCGCACCCGTTGATCCACGATATTGATCACGGCCGATGTCGCTACACGTTCGCCATTTGCATCAATCCCCGCATCTGGAACCTGCGCCCCAAACGCTTGGGTCAAGAATAACGGCGCGCGCAAATTCGAATTGATATGGCGTTCCCAACTGTCAGGCGTGGCAGTATCCAAACGGTCGTATTCAAAAATCGACGCATTATTCACAAGAATATCCAACGGTTTGCCCAGCGCCTTTGACGCCCGCGCAATCAATTCGCTCGTCGCCTCTAAATCCAGCAAATCCGCCTGCAGCGAAACCGCGCGCACACCATACGACGCCGCGCGTGAAACCGTTTCTGCAGCATCATCCACAGATCCGTTGTAATGCACCGCCACATCAATTTTGCGACGTGCCAACGCCAGCGCCATTTCCCGCCCCAGCCGTTTGGCCCCACCAGTTATCAGTGCCGCTTGAAACATCAGGATTTCTTCTCGCAGGCACACTCTTCGCCCGCCAAATTATACCGCCCACATTTCTCGCATTTCACCGTCGATTTGACAGTTTTGCGTTTGAACGGGTTTTTTATTTTGGGCGCACGCAATCGGCCCAACATGCCCATCACAAGGATGAAAATTAGAAAGAATATGACAAATTTTGACATCACTTCACCCCGTATTGCGCCCAAAGCGCCTGATCTTCGACCGCCGCCACCGCATCACCAACAGCCGCATGAATCCCAAACCGCTGCATCAGTGATTTTTTCTGACCCTGCACATTGAGCTTCACGTCTTTGCCGAATTTTTCCTGCATGAACGGCACCAAATGGCCGATCCCATCAACCAGCCCTTCATCAATCGCTTTTGCACCAACCCAGATCTCGCCAGTGAACAAATCCCGGTCTGCCAGCTTATCACCGCGCCGTGCCTTGACGTGATCTATGAAATTGTCGTGGATCACGCGCTGCAAATCTTTCAACCGCTCCACGTCCTCGGCCCGCTCAGGGCGAAACGGGTCCATAATAGATTTATCCACGCCGGCCGTATGCACACGCCGCTCAACGCCATGTTTTTCCATCAGGCCGGTAAATCCAAAAGACGCTGAAATCACCCCAATCGAACCAACAACCGAACTCGGATCGACATAAATTTCATCAGCAGCACAAGCCAGCCAATAGCCGCCAGACGCCGCAACATCTTCGCAAAATGCATAGACTTTGGTATCGGTTTCATCGGCCAAACGGCGAATTCGCGCCCCAATCAGTGACGATTGCACAGGCGATCCGCCTGGCGAATTGATAATCAACGCAACGGCCGCTGGTTTGCCTTTCTTGAACGCTTTGTCCAGCAAAGGCGCGATCCCAGCGTCACTTAATGTGCTGCCAAAACGGCCACCGGACGCTATCACGCCAGACATACGAACTACAGAAACGGACGGGTGGCTTTTGAGCCAAGGAATATATTTGCGCATCCAAAACACATAGGGCGAAACGGTGCGGGGTTAAACCCATGCGCTCGTCTCTTTTTGGTGAAAATATCCAAACACCCGCCTCATGCCTTGCCCCGCTTGATCCAAAGGCGTACCGCTGATCCAAACACGCGGAACATTTTATGGCCAAACATTCCATCTACGGCACAACCGCCAACATGACTCCGGCCCCAGAGCGTGACAATTGGCGCGGTCTGAAATGGATGTTTTTGTCTGTTGTGGCGTCATCCGCGATGACCATCGCCGCCCGTATCGCTTCCCAAGAACTCGACAGTCGCATGGTGGTCTTGGGCCGTGGCGCACTGACCCTGATTGCAATGTTCGCACTGCTCGCACTCTCTGCCAAACTCCGCCGCAAACTGCAATTTACCAACCCAAGGTCGCACCTCATTCGCGGCTTCCTTGTCGCGATTTCCACGCAGATGGGATTTTACACCATTGCAACCGTCCCCCTCGCCACAACCACCGTTCTGTTTTTCACTGCCCCAATCTTCGCAACCATCCTCGCAATCCTGATCCACGGCGAAAAGATTGGCCCGCGCCGCATTGGTGCAATTGCCGCAGGGTTTGTAGGTGTCTTGATCATCCTTCGCCCTGGCTTTGATGCGCTCGAACTCGGCCTCATCACCGCCATGGGCTCCTCGCTCACCTTCGCAATGGCGTTGACCATGTCGCGCAATCTATCGAATGCAGATGGCCCGCTATCGACCTACTTTTCATCGGTCGTCATCATGGTCATCGTCTCGATCCCCATCGCCGCGCCCGTGATGATCCTCCCCGATCTGAACCTCACGTGGATCGCGATGATCGTGCTGATCTTCACCTCAACCATTCGCGGCATCGGCGATATTGAGGCGTACCGCCACGCAGACGCCGCCCTGCTCACACCAATCACCTACCTACGTTTGGTGTTCATCGGCCTAGCCGCTTACTTGTTTTTCAACGAAACACCAGACACCCCAACACTTATCGGCGCGGCGATCATCATTGCGTCAACACTGTACATCGCACAGCGTGAACGCGCGCTAAAGGGCAAATCCTAACCCCAGATATCGCCGATCGTGTACCCGTCTTGAAACGGGTCGCTCGGATCCACGATCCACTGCGACATCCCGTAAATCCAACCCTGCCCTGCAATCTCTGGTACAATCGCAGAATACGGGCCGACAGTGGCTTCTTCTAAAATACGGCCCTCAAATATTGTCCCAAGCGGCCCCTCGTTCAGATACCGATCCCCGACACTCAACACACCCTTGGCATGCAACACGGCCATCTTTGCGCATGTCCCTGTCCCACAAGGCGAGCGGTCAAACACACCAGGCGCCATTTGCGGCTGATCCCAATCAAACGCGCCCGTCGATACCGAAACCGCCGACGCACCATTCGCATCGCTGCGCCGCGCAGACCCTGTCAGCTGGCCAATTGTCGGCCCCGTAATCCCAGCATTTTCAGGATGCACCACAGGCAGTTGTTCCACCGCCGCCTGTCGGATCATCTCAGCAAATCGCACTTGTTCACGCTCATTCTGTGGGCCCAGTTCAATTCCAAACTGCGCCGCGTCCGCAATGGCAAAAAACATGCCGCCCCACGCCACATCAATCACCGCTTTGCCGAAATGCGGGATCTCGACCTCAGCATCTAAATGCACGGCAAAGGCAGGCACGTTGCGAAACGCGACCTTCGTAACTTTTCCCCCCGAACACTCGGCGCGCACCTTCAACAATCCTGCGGGTGCCTCCAACGTCAACTCCGTCACAGGTTCCACCATCGGTAAAATCCCCGTTTCCAACAACGTCGTAACCACACAAATCGTGTTAGAGCCGCTCATCGGCGGATATTCCGTTTGCTCCATGATGATGAACCCCGCATCCGCACGCGGATCGCAGGGTTCCACCAAGGCATTGCAACACAAAACGGGATATCCGCGCGGTTCACGCAACATTTTCAGCCGTAGATCATCGTGATGCGCCTCCATGTAGCGCATCTTTTCATAAACGCTGTCGCCCTTCAGTTGCGGCATGCCCCCCGTGATCACACGGCCGGGCTCCCCCTCTGCATGAACTTCGACCGATTGTATCATTCTTGAAAACCGCATTAGCACAACTTCCCAGCTCATTTTGGTGTCTTTAAACGCCAGCCTAATGGGTGCCGCCTGCCAAGCAAGCCAAAGCATTCAGATTTTTGTGAAAATCACCCCAACGCCCCATTTACAATCGCGCCTCAAAACGCAATGTATTCCAGATCGAAAGGTTCGCGAGCGTGGTAGAATCGGTAGACACGCCAGACTTAAGATCCTTGAGTCTGTGCGGTTAAACGCATACGGAACAAGGCGTTGCGACGAAGAGACTGTTTTTAGGCCCGATATAGGCCCGAAACTGAAATTGAAGAACAACGCCAGATGCGGGCGTGATGGAATGGTAGACATACCAGACTTAAAATCTGTTGGGCGAATGCCCGTGTGGGTTCGACTCCCACCGCCCGCACCAAATACCCGACTATTTGAAATCAGTACGTCCGCGGTTTGCGCCCTTGCGGAAATGGAAATTAATGTATTAAAAACAGAATGCTAAATCCTAATTCCTGATCCTTTCCAGACCTTTTTTTCCACAATAAGCACCGGATCGGCACAGTAAATTGCGTTTGGATGGCCCAGCTAGCTCAGTTCTGCAGAACTCCTCCGCTCGGGGCAGATTTGGCCGTTTCCAAGGTATGGAAATCTAGATATGTCCGTCTAGAAACCAAATAGTTAGATTTTCTGGATATGTTAGAGACAGCGCTTCCACCTGAAGTAAGTTCAATCGCCAACAACGATCATCAAGTGACCAAACCTATGTACATGGTTGACATGTTCGCTGGGTGTGGTGGGCTGTCTCTCGGCTTTGAAAATGCTAATTTTGTTCCGGTGTTCGTGAATGAATTAAACGCTGACGCCAAATCTACATACCTAGAGATTCGAAAGCACTCCTTGGGTGGTATTGAGTTTTCTGGCAATGCCTACCTCCGGTGCAATGATGCGAATGACCTTCGAGGAAAGCGCCTTGATCAAATGGTGGCTGACTTAAGTAATGGGGCCTATATACCTAACTAGCCGCAACCAGCCAATCTTCATAAGCCTGTGAAACCATAGATATTTGATCATCCGGAACTCGCGCGCCATCTTGGTTGAGAATGTATTCACCATTATGGTGCCGTAGCAAGACTGTGTTTC
>Ga0233426_10000966_pt1 | contig 27890 bp, 45 predicted proteins | sample SI_118_April2016_6_FD_179875 | JGI IMG/M metagenome (GOLD analysis project Ga0233426, IMG submission 179875) | Seawater microbial communities from Saanich Inlet, British Columbia, Canada - SI_118_April2016_10_MG | ecosystem: Environmental > Aquatic > Marine > Inlet | place: Canada: British... | reverse complement strand
GGATTCGTATTTAACAAGAATACACTCGAATATAGCGTGGCGAAGGGTTACGCAAGATATGGTCTAGAGGCGTAACAATGATTGATCCAATTACAGCAATGTCAGTAGCCGTAAATGCATTTGGTACTATCAAACGCATGGTTGCGGCAGGCAAAGAAGTAGAGGACACTCTTTCACAGATTGGGCGATTCTATGGTGCTGTATCTGATCTTTCGGAAGCAAAACGTCAGGCTGATAACCCGCCACTGTTTAAGAAGATTATTTCATCGAAGTCTGTTAATGAAGAAGCGATGAATACATACGCTCGGACTAAGCGTACTCAGCAGATGGAACGTGAATTGCGAACTTTGCTTATGATGCAGTTTGGCAAGGATGGCTACAACGAGTTAGTTCAGTTACGCAGGTCTATCGCCGCGCAAAGGGAAAAAACAATCTACCTGCAAGAACGAAAGCGCAAGGCATTCTTCTGGAATAGTATCCAGATCACTGGGATAGCTATACTTGGCTATGCAGTTTACTTTGTATTCGCACTAATATTAGGAGCCATGAATGGCAACGGTTAAGGAAGCACTTCTAAAGCTAGAGGCTCACGAACGCGAGTGCGCTGTGCGAATGGCAAACATAGAAAAACGGCTAGACGATGGCTCTGAGAGATTCAAGAAATCTGAAATGATGTTGTGGGGAATGTACCCGCTGATTATTGGTTTATTTCTAATTGAAAGGTTGTACTAATGCTAAAATTGTTACTTGGACCAATCGCAGAATTAGCAGGTGGGTTTCTAAAGAACAAAGCCGAGCAGTCTAAGGCCAAGCATGAAGCTAAGATGAACGTCATACAGAATGACGCGGATTGGGAATCAAAGATGGCCGATGCCTCTGCTTCAAGCTGGAAAGATGAATTTTTCAGCCTGACCCTAAGTTTGCCCCTGTTTTTTATCGGTTACGCCATAGTGGTAAACGATATGACGATAATACATAGAGTTGAGCAAGCATTTGATGCGCTTAATAATCTGCCAGATTGGTATCAATATTTATTGTTTATCGCAGTTTCTGCCAGCTTTGGCATCAAGGGTGCTGACAAAATAATGAATATGAGAAAGTAATGTCAGAAACCCCTAATTATTTTAGCGCGCAGGAGTTAACCTGCCAATGTGGCTGCGACACGGTTGAGTTCGATCTTGGATTCCTGGCTAAACTTAATTCCATAAGGCATGAAGCTGGGTTTGGCTTTACGGTATCGTCTGCCTACAGATGCCCCGATCATCCCATCGAGGCGCGCAAAAAAAATGGACCAGGAGCGCATAGCACTGGGCAGGCCGTTGACATCGCGTGTAGTGGAGCAAAGGCTTTAGAGATCATTCGTATAGCGCAGAAGCACGGTATATCGCGTATCGGCATACAGCAAAAAGGATCAGGTAGGTTTATACACCTGGACGATTGCAGTGCAGAGCAAGGCTTCTCATCCCCCGCTATTTGGTCTTACTAGAAACACAACTGTTGTTTTAACGCTGTATAATGTTTATACTGTTTCTCCATTAACAGGAGAAATGTATGAAACAATCAGAAAAAATAGACGCTGTTGCCAATGCTCTTTGGTGCGCGCAAGCAGAGATGGGCGGTGCAGTTAAAGACTCAGCAAACCCATTCTTTAAGTCTAGCTATGCCGATCTAACATCCGTCATTAAGGCGATCAAGCAACCTCTCTCAAATCATGGTTTAAGTTATGTGCAGTTCCCGATTAATGACGGGGATTCTGTTGGCGTTTGTACGCGACTCATGCATACATCTGGGCAGTGGTTGGAGAACGATATAGTCTTTCCCTTGGCTAAGAAGGACAGTCAGGCTTTGGGTAGTTTTCTATCGTACATTCGCAGGTATTCACTGACATCTATCTTTGGACTGCCGAGTGTGGATGACGATGCGGAATCAGCAATGGTTAGAGGTGATGACAAGAAGTTAATCACTGACGATCAAATAATTAGTATCAAGAAATTACTTGATGAGACCAAGACTGACGATGAAAAGTTCTGCAAGTGGATGAAGGTCAACTCTGTTGATCACATTTCAGCGATGCACTACGACAGAGCCGTAGCGGCTCTTGAGGCTAAGAAGTGATCATCCTAGATCACGAGCAGGGAACGGAGGAGTGGCTTGCTTCACGCAGAGGTAAGCCGTCCGCTAGTATGTTTTCTAAGCTGATCACCATGACAGGTAAGCCGTCATCTTCTGCTGTAGGCTATATTGATGAGTTAGTCGCAGAAGTCATCACTGGTGAGACTGAGCATTTTAGTAACTCGCATACAGAGCGAGGCACTTTGCTTGAGCCGGAGGCTAGAGAAGCCTACGAGTTTATAACCGATAATGAAGTCCTAGAGTGCGGGTTTATTGTAGACCCCAGCTTCAGCTACGGATGCTCACCTGACGGCCTAGTTACTGAGAACGGAGAATCCGTAGGTGGCTTAGAGATCAAGTGTCCTGCCGCGAAAACGCAGGCTTCATACATGCGTGACCCTTCATTAGCCGTAAAGAAGTATTGGTGTCAGATACACGGTTGTATGTGGCTAACCGATAGGGCTTGGTGGGATTTATTTACCTACCATCCTAAGATGCCTCATGTCCTGGTCCGAGTGGAAAGGGATGATGAGTTTATAGAGAAAATGGCCGTAGAAGTTAAGGCGGCTGCAATTGCAATTAAAACCCAAGTGGAGAAACAACAATGAGCATTAGCGTAACTGGTAAGTTAAATAAGCCTGCAAATCAATTCCAGGCTGGATCAAGTCAAGGATTCGGTTTTAGGCTTGGAGTAAAGTTCTACAATCGAGAGACAAAGGAAGACGAGTGGACTAACTACGAGGCTGTCGTATTTGCAAAGGAAGGCGCTCAGGCTAACTTTTACAAGCAAGTGTTAGTCAAGGGGTCGATAGTAGAGGTAAGTGGCTCAGGATGTCATATAAGGACGTTTAACGGTAACAATGGACCGGTCAACAGTATTGCGATCCTTGATGCTAAACTAGGCTTTATGTTTAGTACTGAAAACTCACCGTCTTTAGATAAGCCAGCAGAGCCATCGAAGCAAGATATGACAATGGCACAGCTTGAAGATGACCTACCCTTTTAGCCTAAAAAAGCCCCCCCGCAAAGGGGGGCAAAACCATAGGAGAAGTGAAGCTTGCGCCTCACTCTCAGATGATAACACAGGATTTAGATGAAATGACTGATGCTGGTAAATGTTTAAGAGTGATGCAAGCTAGGTGGGGTATATCAAGCGTTGATCTTGCGGATATCCTGGGATGTCACGCGCAGCAGGTATTGCGCTTTAGGAAGCAGGAGAATATTAAATTGCATACGTTACAGCGGATTTGTGCGATTGCTGATATAAGCCTAGACGACTTTGTTGCTCTTAATGATGAAGTATAAAAACAAAACCCCCTTTCGGGGGCTTTACTTTGGCATTGAGAAAAGCCATACTCGCTGTGCGATCAACAAGAAAGGTGAGTTTAACACAGTATATCTACGTCCTGTAGTATCTTTTACTGTCCAATATCTACTTTTCTTTCGCAGTATTCGGGTGTGTGGACTGGGAATTAATAACCCACGAACGAGAGTGACCCCTCTATTAGCACCCTCCAATCGGTTTGACTGCCGAGTGGGGAATAACGATGGCCAGGTACGGCACATGATTCTAAATACGAATACGGCTCAGTCACTAAGTTGCTTTTTGCCCTTAGATTTTTTAATTATGCTCTTGAGTATAAAGGGTTCGGATGTCTTTAAAAAAGTAACTTATATATAAAAATATAATATATTAATTATTTTGTAGAGCGAGGCTTGCCGAGCCATAGGAGATAGAATGTGGATATTACCAAAGAATTACCAACTGTCATCAGCTTTTGCTCAGGATATGGTGGAATCGAAAGAGGACTTGACCTTGCAGGGGTTGAACATAGAGTCATCGCTTTTCTGGAGATCGAAGCCTTCGCCATTGCGAACCTGGTTAACAAGATGGAAAGAGGACTCATACCTCCCGCACCTGTATACACGGATATTACTTCCTTCCCAGCGGAAATCTTTCGAGACAGAGTTGACATTGTTACTGGAGGCTATCCTTGTCAACCGTTCAGTAAAGCCGGTAGCAGAAAAGGCGCAGACGATCCAAGACATCTCTGGCCGTTCATTAGGAGGCACTTGCAATCAATTAGACCTCTTCAATGCTTCTTTGAAAATGTCGAAGGACACATCTCGCTTGGACTCTCAAGCGTCATCAGCGATCTGGAAGAAGATGGTTATCGATCAACGTGGGGAATATTCTCAGCGCGTGAAGTCGGCGCTCCTCACCAAAGAAAGCGAGTCTTTATCATGGGCAACGCCGAACACGATGGATCATCTGACCGCGAAAAGCCCAGAGACATTGATAAGACAATCTCAAACTGTACGCAAGGGCAGGACCAGGCCCTCAAATCTGAGAGAGCAAGTAGACCCAGTGGCGATGCAGATTTATCAAGGGGAGTGGCCGACAGCGACAGTGTTCGATGTGACGGGAGGAGGGTATCCCACGGCATTGGTGAACGGGAAGTGGAGATCGAAACACAGCAAGGATCAGGACAGCCCTTGGTACGGAGCGAAGCTGAAGGATGCGGTGGAGACGGCGGAGACAATGTGGCCGACACCGACAACCCAAGACAACGTCCAGGTTGCGGGTCAATACAAGAACCCGAAGTCAGGAACTACATTGGGGGGAGCGGTGAGGAATTGGCCGACACCGAGAGCCTCAGAGTACAAGGATTGTGGCCCAGTGGGGAGCAAGAGCCACGCTCACCAAAAAAAGAAATACTACCTGTCAGCGGAGGCGAAAGAAGAATCGATGCCTCGTGGCCAACTGAACCCAACGTGGGTAGAGTGGTTGATGGGTGTCCCGACAGGGTGGACAGAATTAGACTTTTAGGTAATGCGGTCCTGCCAAAGACTGCTGCGAAAGCATGGATAACTTTAAGCAATAGGTATAAAAATGAGCAAGGGCAGTAAACAAAGGCCAACAAATAAGGCCGCATTCGATGCAAACTTTGATGCAATATTTAGCAAAGATAAAAAACCACAGGAGAAGAAAAATGACACAAAGAGAAAGAATCCTAAATTACTTAAATGAAGGGAAAGAACTGACCAGACTAAATTGTTGGGATGAACTTGGGATACTAGAAGCGCCTGCACGGATTAGTGAATTGAGATCGCAAGGGCATTCCATAGTTACCGATATGGTTGAGGTTAGTAATCGATATGGTGAGAAAGTAAAAGTCGCTAAGTGGAGTATGCCCAATGATTCTTAATGATGGAAATGACTGGGAGCCAACCCCTGAGATGGTCCTTAACTGGAAGGAAAAGTTTAAAGAAACTGGAGTTAACGTAGAGCGGGAACTGGTCAAAATGGACCTGTGGTGTGATGCCAACCCTCAAAAGCGCAAGACACCTAAAGGTATCAAAGGCTTTGTTACGCGCTGGCTTCTCAACGCAGAGAAGCAAAACGGTCAATCAATAGAGTTGCAGAAGCATCAAGAGAAGGAGTTCGCTAGGCGACTTAAAAAGCGGCAGTCCAGTATAAGGGAAAGAACCTTAGAGGAGTCCCTTTGCGACATAACCTGGTTAGACGGTGATGAATATTTGATGATGAAGCAGTATTACCTAGATAAGGTTGGGTGTTACTTTGATGGGGAGATTAGTTATGGCAGCTAAAAACAAGCCAACACTTAGAGTGTTTAAAGGGAAACATCCTTATTTTCTAGACGGGCAAACCTATACCAATCGAGAGTACTCAAATTGGACTTTGCAGCATTGTCCGAAAGGTGGCGTAATTGCCTCAACTCTAAAGGGTAGACTGGAAGGACTAAGCTATTGCGAGCCAAAGCATCTTTTGTCTGTGGCTGACTATTATGAGCAAAGCAAAGACATTAAGAAGCTAAGAGGTTATTGCAAAGAATCAAGGGAAAAGGTATTGAATCAGCCTAGACTGGAGACTTTTTGTGAAAAGCTATCTCAGAAGTGGCTTGGCATTAAGTTATGAAAGCTGAAACTGTCTGCGTAGAAACTGATCACGGACTTGAGGAGTTTATCTCCCAGGTCCGACTTCGGTATAAAGAGCATGGTGCGGTGACCTATAAATACAAGAAAGGTCGTAGCCGATCACCCGCGCAAAATAACAGCCTGCAACTATACTGCGAAAGGTTAGCTGATAAGTTAAACGATGCTGGATTTGATATGAGGCATGTATTTAAGGAAGGTGCTGACATACCCTGGACAAAAACTACTGTCAGAGAACAGTTATGGGGTGCGATACAGAAATCCTATACAGGCAAGACAAGTACTACTCAGCCTACAAGCAAGGAATATGGCGAAATTTATGATATATTGAATACACATTTGATTAATACTTTAGGCGTATCTGTAGACTGGCCAAGTAATCCAGAGTACGAGGTGCTTAAAAGGAAGTGACAATTGAATAAGATTGATCCTAGAATACTTAAAGAATTTGCTACGACTGGTAGGCATCATCAAGTATTAGATGCTGTAATTGAGCATGGGTCAGCTAACAAAGCTGCAAATCATTTAGGTTGCTCTAGACGAACTATTGATAAGATGCTTAAACGCCTTGAGAGAAAAGCGGCAAGCCAAGGTGTATCACCGCACAGAGATTTAGTGCATCAAACCGCAGAAGGCTTTGAAGCCAAAAGAATATCTACTGCATATAAAGAGGACGGGTCTCAAGCCCTGCAATGGGTAATCCAAGAGCGATCTAAGGGATTAAATAAAGATCAGATAGTAGATGCCATCGAGGGCTTTGAATGGAAGCCTGCGCCTAAAATACCTGCGCCCAAAGGGCATGACTCAGACCTTCTAACTCTTTATACCCTGACTGACTTTCACCTGGGTATGTATTCCTGGTCCGCTGAGACTGGTGACAGTTGGGATATGGCAATTGCAGAGCATGAGGCACTATCTGCGATAACTAGGATGGCTGACGGCTCACCTAACAGCGAATTAGCGATTTTAAACCTACAGGGTGACTTCCTGCACTGGGATGGTCTGCTCGCTGTTACACCGGCCAGTAAGCACGTTCTAGATGCCGATACACGATATGGCAAGCTAATTGAGATGGCTTTATCAATAACCATGCAGTGTATTGAGATACTGTTAATCAAGCATAAGAAGGTCAAGCTTTTAGTCTGTGAGGGTAACCATGATGAGTCCGGTTCAGCCTGGTTACGAAAGGCGGCAAAGGTTATCTATAAGAGCAATCCAAGATTAGAGGTGGACGATACTGAGTTCCCGTACTACGCTCATTTGCATGGTGAGATAATGTTGGGCTTCCATCATGGACACAAAAAGAAGAATACAGCACTACCTACCCTATTTAGCGCAGAGCCTCGATACAGGGCTATGTGGGGCCAGGCAAAGTACTGTTACATACATACAGGCCATTACCATCACAAAGAGCAAGATGCATCGGAGGGCGGGGGTGCAATAGTAGAAAGACATCCTACCCTGGCTGGTGCAGATGCCTATGCAGCAAGAGGTGGTTATGTCAGTTGGAGAGCGGCTCACGCAATTACTTACCATTACAAAAGTGGTGAACATTCAAGAAAGACTGTAGTGCCGAGTTTAAAGGATGAGTAATGTTATCCAGTTTCCAAAAAGTGGAGTCAATGCTGTTAAGAGTTTCTGTGATTGCGGTAACAGTCTTGAGTATTGGGTTGGTGACGATGATAGTGCTTACGGTGTTTGCCCTCATTGTAACCTTGGTTATCCAACACAAATTAAAATGCTTGAGATGGAGGAAGATGAAGAATGAAGTCACTAGAAAATCAAGTCGGTGGAGACCATTACAGAAACAAGGTGATTCAGCCTATAGAATACATAATGGCTAATAAGCTACCTTTTTGTGAGGGGAATATAGTTAAGTACATTACTAGGTGGCCAGAAAAGGGTGGTGTTGAGGATTTGCGTAAGATCAAAGAATATTGTGACTTTCTTATAGAGGAGGCATTAGGTGACCAAGAGGAAGAAGTCTACCGTAGCCCAAGAGGTTGATAAGGCCGCAAAGCTAATGCAAAGGCTGGTGAGGCTAAAGGCATCTGATGACAATGGGTACTGCCAGTGCGTCACATGTGGGAAGGTAGATCACTACAAAAACATGCAGGGCGGTCACTTTTATGGTCGCAGGCATTTAGTCTTTAAACTGTACATCGAGAATTGCCATCCACAGTGTCCAGGGTGCAATCTGTATGGTATGAAGACAACCAAGATACAGGAAGCCTATCGTATCTATATGGAAGACATGTATGGGCCCAGGAGGATACGGGCAATGCAAAGATTAGCCTGGAGACCGTCACCTAAGTTTAACCGAGAGCAAGTAATTCAATATGCTCGTGACCTTAAAGAGCAGTTAAAAGATGAAGAGTGGCGCATAGGGGAAATGTAACAAAAGTGTTTACATGATGTTTATATTTTATTACTATGTTGATTCATTCAAAAAACAAGGGTATTAAAATGTCATATAAAGAACTTAATGAAATAGTTGCAGAAGCGATGAGTGTCACACATAACTGGGATGGTCATGCTATTGATCTAGACGATAACTTTAAGGATAGGTTATCTGCAAAGTGGCTTGCGTCACACCCAACCTGGTTAGATGATATATATCCGCATACATGCTCAGACAGATATGAGTTGGCGCTACACATGACCTACTCGATATCATCATCTAGAATACTGGCGGCGTTTTTTAGGGATGCTGCGGATTGCCACAAAAAAGACCTAGACAATGATGGGTTTCTTTCTGAGGCTTTAGATAACTTTGAGGGTATTTTGGATGAGCCGGACTTTTGTTCTCAAGTTCGTGACAAAATTTACCTGTATTTAGAAAACACGTTAGATGAAAAGGTAATGGACAGCTTTTTATATTTAATAGAAGATTACAAGCAACACCAAGGGGTTCACTAATGGATATTAAAGAATTTATAAAGCAGGCGCATAAAAGTGCAGACAGAGCGATTATGAAAGCGCAGATAAAAGTAAGGGTAGCAGATGCAAAGCAATGGCTAATGACAGATATAGTAATTAAACGCGCATACTTTGCCGCTGTTTATTTTGCTCTGTTTGGTTTTATAGCGTATGAGATTATCAAATAGTTTTAGGCCGAGGTTTTTCCCCTAAGTTTACCTTTGACCCAGACTAGCCCGCTGGGGGCCGATAAGGGCTTATTTTTCCCTCCCCTCTGCCTGATCCCCCGTCAGGTGGGGGGTTTTTATATACCACTAACGATATACTTCTAATATAAAACAATCATTTCAAATCACATTTGATCATCTTTACAATGCGCTCCTAACTAATCAGGAGTCAGCAGTGATAATTTACATGATCGTTTTTACCCTCATTTCCCTTTCCCTCGTAGCCGTAGACGATCTGCAATAGTTTACATTTACGTTTAAAAAGTCCACAATTCACACGATTACTAACCGAAAGGTGTGAGTTATGTGGACAATGGGAATTACGTCTAGAATTAGGCACTGCATAAATATGAAGCTTCATGACCTATTGCAGCAACTTGATGCAATTATTGATTCTTTGATGGAAACAGATGTGCAGAGGCATGCAGTGAGAGAAGCACTAGCAGAGTGGTGCGACAGGGTCGATACTCATATTGAATTTGACCCATCGGACGATCCAGAAGTCGATGAACTGCATTTACCAGGCGAAGAGTTATTCGGCACGGAAGTTTGATATAATCGGATAAAGAGAGGCCGGTTATGTTCAGAATAGATTGTGACGAAAACGTACATGCTGCAGACCTAGATTTAGTCGAGAGGTTTGCTGAAGCATTGGTAGATAAAGATCGGGTGCAGATGCAGGAAGTGTTATATTTGTTAGACGAAAGGATGGCTGGAGAATGCACTTGCTTCTCTGTCACTTGCGTTTGTGGGACCTGGTCCTAAAGCTATTCCACGGCTATTTCATAGATACATTCTGAAGGCTATTCCACAGCTATCCCGTGAATACAATCGAGATTTATTATGCCCATTAGTTTACGCATCGATACGGATGAAATAGAAAAGACCCTGAATGACTTGCAGAAGAGCCAGGTACGCTTCTCTCTCTCCAGGGCAATCAATGCAACCATGTTCGGGGCGCAAGACTTTCTTAAAGACACCATTGATAACTACGTTGAGGGAGGCGCAACCCCCTGGACTAAGCGTGGTATCTGGGTAAAGAAATCAACAAAGAAGCAATTGTACTCAGCAGTCTATATCGAGGATAAAAGAGAATATCTAAGCCTGCTCGCTTACGGCGGGACCAGGACACCACTAAGGGGAATGAACTACCTGATTGGCCCAGTATCACAGAAGCTAAACAAGTACGGAAACATTCCCCGCAACACTTTGAAGAAGAAGGCTGCAAACGATAAGCAGTATTTCTATGGTAAGCCAAAAGGGCGTAATAACAGACCTCATGGATTGTATAAGAGATTTAAGAGAAAGCCGCCAGAACTGGTAATACGGACTAACATTAAATCGATGGAATACGATGCTCAATGGCCAGCTAACAAAATTGCATTGGCTTACTTCAAGCGTCACTTCAAACGTACATACAATAAAGCATTCAACCAGGCGATGAAGACCGCTAGACCTCTATCTGGACCAGCAGGCTTCTAACGGCTATTCCATAGCTATTCCACAGATACATTTTGAATTCACCTGGCTACCTGGTCGGGTGTTTTTTTATGGCTATTCCACAGCTATTTTCTGGCGGCTATCCCACGGCTATCCCACGGCTATCCCATGGCTATCCCATGGCTATCCCATGAATACGATCTAGATACATTTGGGAGGGTCAAAATCGGGCAAAAATCATTAAAACCTAGTAACGGCGCGGCCTGTGGCGTATCGACTGCATAGTCCATTTTTGCGGCAAGGTCAGTTGGCGGCGCGATGCGGGCAAAAAGGCGCAAATTGAGAGCGGGCAAAAAATTGTTATATATGTATAAACAAAAAGGGTTGTTTTTTGGCGGTGTAATGCGATATATTAGCAATAAGCCGGAATGATCCGGTTAATCAAAAAAAGGGTTACATCATGAAAAAGTCATTCAGACAGAAGCGAATAGATAAACAGAAGCGCAAAGAATTAATGGGCGCTATTGGTATTTTTCTGGCTTGCACTCCAATCATGGCGGCGGCTTACATGTACGGCAATATAATTGCGGGGGCTTAATATGAAGTATTCAAACAATAACGTATTAAAGGGCGATTTTGACCGCCGAAAAAGGGAAGCAAACGCGGCGCAATATATCGCGCTAAAACAATTCGAGAAAATAAAGCGCCGCCAATTTTGGACAAATGCTTTTTTGTCTTTTTCGGTTGTTTGGTGCGCCATTTGGGGCGCTTATATAATTAACATAATCACGGGGGCGTAATCATGAAACTATTATCAATTAATGCAAGTAACACCAAAATTGCCAAAACGCAAAAGGGCGAAAAAGTTCCTACCCGTTTGGCTTCCCTATCATTATATCCAGACGACATTATCTGCGCCGGTAGTAAGGCCGCAAAATGCCAAGATGGTTGTTTGGTGTCAGCCGGTCGCGGTCGGTTTGATAATGTGGCAAATGCAAGGCGCGCCAAGACGGCCTATTTCCATGCCGATCAATCCGGCTTTATTGATCAACTCAAAAAGGAATTGGCCAACTTCGACAAATTATGCAAGCGCCAAAATGTGCGCGGCGTAGTCCGACTCAATACCATTAGCGATATTGCATGGGAACAATTAGGCATTCCGCAATTATTCGCGGATTTAGATTTCTATGATTACACCAAGCGCGTTAACCGTATAGGCAAAACGCCGGACAATTATAAGCTAATGTTTAGCTATTCCGGTGCTGTGACATATCGCAATCAAGTTGCAAAAATGCCCGCCGGTTATCCGATGGCGGTAGTATTTCGCGGCGAATTGCCAAGCGATTTTATGGGGCGAAAGGTAATAGACGGCGACATCAGCGATTTGGACAATTTGCGCGCCGGACATGTTGTAGTAGGACTACGAGCGAAAGGGAAGGCCAAAAAGGATACAACCGGTTTTGTTGTAGATTCCAATCTAATAGCTATAGGGGCTTAATTATGAATAAGATCCAACTAAATGACGGCGAAATTTATTGTTATAACAGCGGTGGAAACAATCACCATTTAGCGATTGAAGATGGAGAAGAATGTCATTGGCTAATTAATCCGGCAGATATTGATGAAAATGGTTCTGTTGACCATGAAAATGGATATCCAAAATACGACACCGATTGGTGTTTATTTGGTTGTGTTGATTATGGCTATAAATATAAGCAAGACCTTTATTTTGTGGCGCGCTTTAAAGATGGGGTAGAGGCCATCAAAGATAATAAAGGCGAATCATTGCACTGGTTGGGGCAATTGGCTAAAACGCATCCTAGATGCCGTTTTGTACACTATGACATCAAGCGCCATATGGCCGCCGATGACCTCGAAAAGCTTTATAAGGCCGGTTTTATGGACGTATCATGGGGCAATGATGAATGCGCCAGCTTTTACCTTACAAGCGAAAATGGCGGCAATGCTGACGGTATGGCTATTGGGGTTTTTTTAATGGATTTGGAACAGACAATGGGGGCGGCGATTCCGCAATATTGCATCACTTACAGCGATTTAGTAGACGATGAAAATCCAGATGGAATTTATGAGGATATCAGTGACGCGATATCTGCTTACCATAAACTGCTAAATATGGAGGGTACCCAATGAAACAGATAAAATTAGCATCGCCGCAATATATCGGTTTGTATTGCGATCTAGCACACGCAATGCTAGAAGAATCCGCAATAGATCAATATTGGGTCATAGATGAAGATGGCAACGAAAATTACACTGAGCAAGCGCAGGAAATGTTCAATCGTTTTGTGCATTTGATTGAATGCATACTAGAAGACAACGGAATAGGGGATGGGGCTTTATTATGAATATTGATGCGGCAAAACTATTTATTCAAACTTTGCATTTAAGAGGGAATTTATTTCACCTTGATGATTGCGCGCATGACTGCATAGGCCACGCGGTATCGGCTAAGGAATGCGATTTTATTAATGATTTTATAGACGCTATGTTTAACGCTAATTTAGATTGGGGGCGCTATGAGTGTCCACATGGCTATTGCATTGCGCTGATCAATTCTGAATATACCCATTAATGGAGCGGTTAATAATGAAAGAGTTCGAGGTGACAAAAGTTACAACGGTTATAGAGCGCATTTATATTAGTGCAGATAATTGGGAAGCGGCGGAGTCGTTGGCTCAAAATGCTCAAAATTGGGAAGTAATCGACTATCGCGAATCTATCGCGGCGGAGGACACAGAATGACATTTTTCAATAGATCAACTACCCGCCTAAACAGGGCGGCAACTTTCGCCCAATTGAAGGCGGAATGGGAAATGATTTGGTTGGATGATAATTGGCTTAAATTGACGATCCATCAACAGGAACTAATAGAGCATTGTATCGCGATGCGAATGATGGCCAATCGGTGGGGCGATTAATGGATGACGATCAATATGCATGGTTTATTGCCATAATCGGCGGGATTGTTACTATCGCGCTAATTATCGGTCTAGGATCAATTAGCCAATAATCACCACCACCACTCACCACAGCGCCCAAATAGGGCGCTTTTTTTTTGCCCGCGATAATCTGACAGCGCATCACAGCACCGGCGGAGCAATCCAGCTGCCAAGCTGTCCGTTTAAAATGCGATCTAAGAGGCTTTGGGACCTGGCCCCAATAAATACCCATTGCCAGCCTGGACGGCTTAGAATGGATTCTAGGGCGAATTAAAACCTGTACATAAAACCACTGGTTAACCATCCAGCAAAATCAGCCCGCATCGAGGGCGAATCCATGCCGGAATAAACCGGCCAAAATCCGGCCAATCTGATCTAGTCCGGTCATGAATCGACACAACACGCCACAAAATCGCCAAATATTGGGCAAATTCTCCACATTTTGGGTGGTTTTAGGGTAAAAGGTACTCCCAAAACGCCACGCCGTGGGTAGTTCGCGGCCACGAATTCATTCTAGAGACAGAATTAACCAAACCTAATCCTAATCGGTAGTGTTCTTTACAAACGTAAGGTCTGGGATGATAATGAACAAAAAGGAGAACTCATGGCATCTACCGGCGGAGTTAAGATTGGTTCTAGTTACGATGAAGCTAGAACAAGAAAAGTAAACGCAGAAGCAGAGATAGCGGAACTAGAGTTAGCGCGTGTTCACGGCACTTTGGTTTTGGCTGCTGATGTTGTCCAGGCATGGGAAGATGTCCTAGGTGCGTTGAAGGGTAAACTGTTATCAATCCCTACTAAGGCCGCTCCAGTCGTGTCTGCTGAGAGTGATGCCGCACTTTGTCAAACTATCCTTGAAGACTTAATGAATGAAGCATTGGAAGAGTTAAGCAACTATGAGCCAACAATCGATCCCGCATCTACCAGCGGACCTAGTGCTACACCTGACGAAAGCGATAGCGGGCCTGAAGCCGCCGCCAAGACTAAGCGTAAGCGAGTGGGCAGACCAAAGAAGACGGTTGGATTCTCAGACAAGTAGTGAGCCAGGAAAGTGGCATACAAGTCGCGCTGAATATCAAAGAGGGATAATGGATGCCTGTGCCGATCCAGAGATAAGAGAAGTCGTTGTGATGGCAGGCGCTCAGTTAGGTAAGTCTGAGGCCATCTTAAATATCATTGGTTACCACATCGATAATGACCCTTCTCCGATACTTTGTTTGCAGCCTACTCTGGAGATGGCTCAGTCGTTCTCAAAGGATCGAGTTGCTAACGGACTGCTCAAGTCTACTCCCTGCTTACGAGGTAAGGTCAAAGACCCTCGCGCAAGAGACAGCGGAAACACAACTTTACACAAACTCTTTCCAGGCGGAAGCCTTACTCTAGTAGGAGCCAACAGCCCTTCAGGTTTGGCATCTAGACCTATTCGCCTGGTCCTATGTGATGAGGTTGATAGATATCCTGCTAGTGCTGGATCAGAGGGTGACCCTATCCAGTTAGCGCGCAAACGAGCGGCAACATTCTGGAACCGTAAGATTGTCATGGTGTCTACTCCGACTAACAAAGATGCCAGCAGAATTGAGGAAGCGTTCGAGGCATCTGACATGCGTTTCTATCAGGTTCCGTGTAAACACTGCGGACACATGCAGAAGTTAAAGTGGGCAAACGTCCGATGGGTAGACAGTGATCCTGAGACTGCTGGTTACATGTGTGAGCATTGTTCTGTGGTTTGGTCTGACTCTGATCGCCGGTGGGGAATACGAAATGGGCAGTGGATTGCAGATAATCCGTTTGCTGGGATTGCAGGGTTTTCTATCTCTGGTCTTTACTCACCCTGGACACCATTATCCGATGGAGTGAGAGACTTTTTAGCGATGAGGAAAAACCCAGAGCAGTTAAGAGTTTGGACAAATACTTATCTAGGCGAAACCTGGGAGGACCAGGGAGAAACTATCGATGATTATTCTTTAGCACAAAGAAGAGAAGCTTATGGTGATGGAATCCCTGAAGAAGTAATATTCTTAACCTGCGGAGTTGATGTGCAGGATGATCGATTAGAGATGAGCATAATCGGGTGGGGAAGAGATGATGAGTCATGGGTAATTGATCACCAAGTTTTGTATGGCGATCCCTCTACGCCGCAATTATGGACATCCTTAGACACTCGATTATTCACAACATATTTGACTAATGATGGCAGGCAATTGCCTATACGGGCTACCTGTGTGGACTCTGGTGGACACTTCACAAATACGGTATACTCCTATGCTAAGAAAAACTACGCTAGACGGGTTTTTGCGATTAAGGGTGTTGGTGGTGAAGGCAAGGCGATAGCTGGTCGGCCATCAAAAAACAATATCGGCAAATGCTTATTATTCCCGATTGGTGTTGATACGGTAAAAGACCTTTTGTTTGCTCGAATGAGAATTAAGGATGAAGGTCCTGGCTACATTCATTTTCACGATGACTTGAATGATGAATACTTTAGGCAGCTTACCGCAGAAAAGATTGTTACCAAGTTTTCTAGAGGATATAAGAAAAGAGTATTCCAGAAAATTAGGGCGCGTAATGAGGCATTAGATTGTTTCGTATACGCACTTGCAGCATACGCAATACTGAATATTGATATTAACTCTCTTGCAGATAAGCGTGACATGAATGGAAGCGTTGAACCGGCAGAGAAAAAGGCTAAACCTAAAGGAAACTCCTTTGTTCCTAAAACGGGCAAAGGATTTGTTAATTCTTGGCGTTAAAGGGTAAATAAATGGCAAATGCTTTTGATGCAGGTAACGCTCCTGAAGGTGTACCATCAGAGATCATAAAGGGAGACTTTATCCAGTGGAAAGAGTCTGACCTGGTAACTGACTACCCATCAAGCTTATACACCTCTACTTTCATTGCTCGGCCAACTTCTGGCGGCGCAAATCAAATCTCTGTAACTGCAACTGGTTCTAGCAGTTACTATCTGTTCACAATTACAAGCGCATCTAGCGCGACATTTGCGGCAGCAGAATATTCGTGGCAACTAAAGATAAAGCGCAACTCTGACAACGCTCAAGTTGTGATTAGGCAGGGAACTCTTACTTTATCTGATGACAAATCTTCATCTACTAAAGATTCTAGAACGCATTCTCAAATCATGGTTGATAAGATAGAGTCCTTGCTTGCCGGAAAAGCTGACTCAGATGTTTCTAGTTATTCTATTGCCGGACGATCTTTAACCAAGATGACATTCGCTGAGCTGCAAGATGCCAGGAACTTCTACCGAGGCGAGGTCGCAAGAGAGAAAAACACGCTTGACCTGAAAAATGGTCGCAAAGGCTCGGCAACAATACAGGTGAAATTTTAAATGGGTATTTTTGATCGATTTAAGCCGAAGAAAGAGCCTAAGACCAAGATATTTAAGCGGGCTTATGCGGCAAACAACCAAGGGTATCTGTTTAGCGACTTTAAGCCTTCAGAGTCTAGCGCAGATACAGAATTAAGACCTGCACTGCGTAATTTGCGGGCTAGGTCGAGAGATTTAGCAAGAAATAACGAGTACGTTCGCAGATATCTAGATTTATTACGCAACAATGTTGTCGGTGATAAGGGATTTAACATACAAAGCAAGGCTTACGATTCTGTTGGTAAACTAGATACAGACGGCAATCAGCGAGTAGAAACTGCGTTTAAGTCGTGGGGTATGCTCGGAAATTGCACTGTAGACGGTAAAATGACCTGGATTGACGCTCAAAAGCTTGCGATTGAGTGTTTAGCCCGTGATGGCGAAGTATTTATTATTAAACATCGAGGAGCATCGTTTAAAGATTCGTTTTCTCTTGAGTTTATTGAGCCAGATCAAGTTGATGAGCAAAAAAACGAGCGTTTGACTAACGGAAATGAGATTCGCATGGGCGTTGAATTAGATAAGTTCAAAAAGCCTGTTGCATATCATGTATTAAGCTATCATCCTGGTGATTACGACTACACAACAACTGGTAAGTCCGCAAAACACATTAGAATCACTGCTGACAGAGTTATTCACTTGTTTAAGGCTAACAGAGCCGGTCAAACTAGGGGAGAGCCTTGGTTATCGTCTAGTATCTCTGCTTTAAAGCAGTTAGGCGCTCTAAGGGAGGCGGCAATTGTAAATGCCCGTATTGGTGCATCTAAAATGGGATTTTTCACTTCTCCGAGTGGCGATGGTTTTGTTGCAGACGAACTTGATGGCAATATGCCTATCATGGACGCTAGTCCAGGTACGTTTCATCAGCTTCCAAGCGGAGTAGATTTTAAGTCCTTTGACCCGCAATACCCGAACAATGAGTTTGACCCCTTCCATAAGTCAGTCTTACGCGGCATTTCTGTGGCTATGGGGGTTGGCTATCCAACATTGTCTGGTGATCTTGAGGCTACAAGCTACAGTTCTATTAGGCAGGGCGCGCTAGAGGAGAGGGATAACTACAAAAACCTACAGCAGTTTATGGTCGATCACTTTGTGTGTCCGATATTTAGTAGCTGGTTAGGTAGCGCAATGGAATTGAACACGTTTGGCATTCCTGTTAGACAGTTTGATCGATTCTACACAGCGGCTCAGTTTCGCGGCAGAGCCTGGTCATGGGTTGACCCACAGAAAGAGATGGCCGCCGCTGTAAACGGCCTTAAAAACGGCATTCTGAGCCTTCAGGACGTTGCCTCGCAGTACGGTAAGGATGTTGAAGAGTTAGTGTCACAAATTGCTAGAGACAAAGACACTGCCGAACAGTTTGGAATCAAGTACGCGCTTGAGCCGTTTGGTGCAAACTTTAATGCTGTTAATCCTGATATAATTGGTGAAGATGATGCCGAAGTACAAGGGTAAAGACATAAACACCCGTCCGACTGATGGCATGGTTTCAGAGGCTAAGAAGGGATTAGCTTGGCGTAAAGAGCATGGTAGAGGTGGCACAGAAGTTGGTGTAGCCCGTGCTAGAGATATACAGAACCGCAAAGAGTTGTCTTTCAGTACTGTTAAGAGAATGTATTCGTTTTTCTCTCGGCATGAAGTAGACAAAAAAGCCGAGGGGTTTAGCCCTGGAGAAGAGGGTTATCCTTCTGCTGGCAGAATAGCTTGGGCTTTGTGGGGTGGAGATGCTGGATTTTCGTGGTCGCGCAAAATTGCGGGGCAAATTAGTGATGACAGAGATGAAGAGGCTGTAAAAATGGACAACGAAGTTGAAGTAGAAGAGGTTGTCGTATCCGCTGATGAAGAGCGTTCTGAAGAGGTTGTTGAGCAGCCCGCTAAGGAAGTTGCAGAAGAAGTTCAGGCAGAAATCGAAGAGCGTCAGGTTGTAGAAGTACAGCATAGAGCGATGGAGATGGATATGTCTCCAATCGATGAGGATAAGAGAACCGTAAGAATCGCCATATCTAGCGAAGAGCCGGTAGAGCGATCTTTTGGTAGCGAAATATTAGACCATGACTCAAAGGCAATTGATTTGTCTTTCCTGTCTAGTGGTCGAGCGCCTTTGCTTTTGGATCACGATCCAGAGAAGCAGATTGGCGTTGTAGAATCGGTAGAACTTGATGGGCAAGCGCGTAGACTGCGCGCTAAAGTTCGCTTTGGAAAAGGCGAGTTGGCTCGTGAGGCATTCTCTGATGTTGTTGATGGAATTAAGGCTAACATTTCTGTTGGCTACTCTATCGGCAAGATGGACCGGGATAGAAATGACAAAAACACATATCGTGCAACGTCATGGAAGCCCGTGGAAGCAAGTTTGGTGTCTATACCTGCCGATATGACAGTTGGCGTTGGACGGTCGAGCGAACCTTCAAACAAACCCGTAATCAAAACTTCATTTGTTGAGGAAAATACTATGTCAGAAGTTGATATTGAAGCGGTCAAGGCTGAAGCACAGCAAACCGCACAACGTAACGCCGCTCAGATTGTTGAGTTAGGCTCTCGTCACAACCAAGGTGAAATGGCTCGTAAGGCAATTGCTGAAGGCCGTAGCATCGAAGAGTTCCGTGGTGAGTTACTAGAAAACATTGGTTCACAGCGCGCCCTAGAAGATCAGGAAGTGGGAATGACCAATCAAGAAGTTAAGAAGTTTAGCCTGGCCCGTGCCGTAAACGCTCTTGCTAACCCAACTGATCGCCGCGCTCAAGAAGCTGCTGCGTTTGAGTTTGAGTGTTCACGAGCTGCGGCTGACCAGTACGGAACAACTGCACAGGGCATTATGCTTCCTGCTGAAGTTCTGCGTACTTGGAAGCGTGACATGAACAGCGGTGATGACTCTGCTTTGTTCAGTGATGACTTCCGTGGCGGTGACTTCATTGACGCACTTCGCAACCAGTCTTCTGTAATGCAAGCTGGCGCTCGTATGCTGGGCGGACTTAGCGGTGACGTTAAGATTCCTAAGAAAACTGCTGCTTCTACTGCCGCTTGGATTGGCACTGAAGGTGGTGACGCAACTGAAAGCGAAATGACTGTAGGTCAGGTGTCTTTGGCTCCTAAGACTCTCGGTGCATTCACTGACGTTACTCGCCAGCTTTTGATTCAGTCTAGCCTAGACGTTGAAGGTCTGATCCGTGATGACTTGAGCCGCGCTCTTGCTATCGCAATCGACAAAGCAGGTCTGGAAGGCACTGGTTCTTCTGGTCAGCCTACTGGCATTTTAAACACTACTGGTGTTAACACTGTAACTGCCTTTGCTGCCGCTAACCCTACTTTTGCTGAAGTTGTTAGCTTGGAGACTGCTGTTGCAGAAGACAACGCTCTTTTGGGCAACCTGTCTTACATCATGCCTGCTTCCATGTACGGCGCTCTAAAGACTACTGAGAAAGCCTCTGGAACTGCTCAGTTTGTTGTAGAACCAGGCGGAAGCATCAACGGCTATCGTGGTATCGTTTCCAATCAGGCTACTGCCGGAAACCTTTACTTTGGTAACTTTGATGACCTGCTGATCGGTATGTTTGGTGGACTTGATCTTACTGTTGATCCATATACTATGTCTAAGAGCGGCACTATCCGCCTGGTTGCTTTGCAGTCAGTAGATATGGCTGTGCGTCACGCTGTAAGCTTCGCCTTCGGTAACGATGGTTAATTAGCAGTAATTAGTCGGGGGGTTTCGGCCCCCCTTCTTTACTCAAGCTGATTCCAGTAGTCGGCTTAATTAAAGGAGAAGATTATGAAGTATGAAGTTATAAAAGGTTGTGTAATTAACGGTAAAGGATGCAAGGTTGGAGATGTCATTGATTTAGATGACGCAGGCACTGTTAATTCGTTAATGGGTATATCTAGAATTATTCCATACACTGAGCCAGAGGTAGTCGTTGATCGCAGTGTTGGTCTTAATGATGATCAGCCTAAGAAGAGAGGCAACAAGAAAGCCTGATGGTAGAGCGCGCTGATGACAGATTACTTATGCTTTCTGATTTTGGTGAGCAGGTGACGTATAACCCAGTAAATGGTGGCGCTAAAAAAGTTATGGCCATTTTTGATCAGGTTTATGAGTCTGTCGAAGTCGGCGGTTCTGTGCCATTTGCTTTAAGTCAGCCTCGATTAACTTTGAGGACATCAGATGTCTCAGGTGTAGCGGAAGGCGATAGTTTTCTTATTAGGTCGTTCACATACAAAGTCACAATTGTGATGGCAGATGGGACCGGGATAACTGAACTGGCTCTAGAGGCGCAATAATGGCTCATGTAAGAAAGCTAATTAGAGATAACTTAAAGACCGCTCTTACAGGGCTTACGACTACTGGTAGCAGAGTTTATCAGAGCAGGGTTTATCCATTAGCGGCTGCAACACTACCTGGACTGCTGATTTACAGCAAGGATGAGGCAACCGAGTATCAGACTATTGGTCTTCCCAGGTTGCAACTTAGAACGGTATCTTTCACCGTAGAGGCATACGTTAAAGGCGTGTCTGATTATGACGATACACTTGATCAGATATGCTTAGAAGTAGAAGAGTCTTTATATACAAACTCATCACTGGGAGGCTATGCGTCAGACGTTATGGTTACTAGTTTTGAAGCAGATTTTAATGGTGATGGTGATCAGCCGGTAAGCCGTGCAACCCTTACTATTGAAGTACAGTATCAGACATTAGAGAATGATCTTGAGGCTGTTGTTTAGTGGCGATTTTCGCTGACGTTAATTAACGCGCTATGGCGCTTAGAGGTATTTAAAAATGGCAACATATGTTGGTAAGAACGGCGCGGTATACAATGGTGCAAATGCTGTCGCTGAAATCAAAGATTGGTCTTTGGAGACTACTTCAGAAGTAGTTGCAGACACCGTAATGGGTGACTCATGGGTAAGCAATAAGCCTACTCTGAAATCATGGACTTCTTCATTCAATGCTATCTGGGATGATGCTGACACTAATGGTCAGTTAACTCTTGTAGAAGGCGCTGAACTGACAATTAATCTGTATCCTACTGGTAAAACGTCTGGTGAAGTTGAGTGGGCTGGAGCCTGTATCGTTACATCTGTTAGCAAAAGCGCATCGGTTGACGGTCTGGTCGAAGCATCATTCTCTGTTACTGGTAATGGCGCGTTAACTACCGGCACTGTTTCTTAATGGGTAAGTTAATCGAAAGCGCGGTAGCGCACTTTAGCAAAAAAGAGATAAGAGAATTACGAGTAGATGAGTGGGAAACCACTCTCTATTCAAAGAATCTATCTTTAGAAGATAAAGCAAAGTGGATGACCAGGGCGGATGGCGATAGTTCTGATTACCTGGTCTACGCCGTCATCTTTGGGGTCACTGATTCTGAAGGTGAAGCTGTATTTGACATAGGCGATAAGCACAAGCTTAAAACTAAGGTTGATCCTGAAATCTTATCTAAAATTGCTAACTTTGTATTAGGTATTTCTGAGCAAGAAGAGGACGTTGAGGGAAACTAATAAATGATCAAGGTGATACGACAGAATTGTACTGGATGTACTTTCTTGCGGAGCATCTTGGTCAACCCCTCTCGACAATATTAGAAATGACCGCTTCTGAGTTTCAGCATTGGCTGGCCTACCTAAAGATTAAACAGGATAAGCAAGATGGCAGCAAAAAATAAAGTCATAATTGAAGTCGATGCTAAAGACTCTACGGCTCCTACACTCAGAAATTTAAATAATAATCTGAAGAAAACTGCTGAACACGGCAAAAAGGTTGATAAGCAGTTTCGGATGATTCGTGGCGGAATGGGGCAAATGGGTCACCAGGTTCAGGATGTCGCGGTGATGTTACAGAGCGGTCAAAACCCGCTTATCATTTTAGGGCAGCAGGGTTCCCAGGTTGCCTCTTTGTTTGGTCCTCAAGGTGCAATTGTCGGTGCATTCCTGGCTGTTGGTGCGGCTATCGGAACAAGTATGCTCCCTGCCTTCTTTAAGGCATCTGAAGCGACAAAGGAACTTAAAGAGGCTAATGAGGACTTAATTAGTTCATTTGACGATCTTGGCAACGCTCAGAAAGCATATGCTAAAACTATGGCTGTAAAAAAGATATTAGAGCATCAAGAGGCAATAGACGAATTAAATGAAACTGACAGAAGAAGAGGGGTTACTTTAGCTAAAGGATTCTTAGCCCAACGAGAATATAATGAGTCATTAGAGGATTATAAAGAAAGAATACAAAAGTTAAATTCTGACTTGGCGTTTCATCAAAAAAGAATAGATGAAATTACGTCTGCGACTGATGGAACAACAGACGAAACAGAAAAGCTTATTGAGTCGCTTACTGCTGAAGCTTCCGTATTAGGCATGACAGAGACAGCGCAAGTTCGCTTAACTGACGCATATAGAGACGCTTCTGAGCCAAACAAAAAAATAATTGACCAACAAAGACAGAAGATTGACCAGTACAACGAATTAGTTGCGGCAATGCAAGCAGAGCAGACTGCTCTTGATGCGGCATTTAAAGAAGATCAAAAGAGGGCGGCGCAGACTGACAAGCAGAAAGAGGCAGACAAAAAGCGCACCGAAACTCAGTTAGATGGCCTAAAAACAGGCTTAATGAACAGGGCTGAATTAATAGAACACGCTTACAACAAAGAAGCCGCGATAATTCAAAATGCTCAAGATCATGGACTGATTAGTGCTAAAGAACACGCCGCACTGATGGGTGAAGTAGACAAAAAGAGAGTAGAGGCCCATGAACAGCTTACTCTTACGACAGCATCAAGCCTTATTGGAATGACATCATCTATGATATCTTCCATGCAGGGAATGGTCGATCAAGGCAGCACAATGGGCAAGGCGTTTTTCCTTATATCCCAAACTTTAGCGGCTGCTGACGCTATCGTCAAAGGCTATCAAACAAGTGCTGCTATCACACTGGCATACGCGAATATGGCCACTCAAGCTTCTATGGTTCCAGGTCTTGCAGCCGCAGTTCCTGGCATTTTAGCAGCAGGTAAAGCACACTCAGCTATGGCAGTAGGCATGGGATTCGCTACTGCTGGTATGATTGCCGGTCAGACATTGGCCTCATTTGAAGGCGGCGGTTTAACTGGCTCTGGTGTTCGTTCGGGAGGCATGGACGGCAAGGGTGGTCGATTGGCTATGGTTCACCCTAATGAAAAGATCACTGATCTGCACAAGGGCCAGGGAGAGTCTAAGGTGGTAAATGTAAACTTTACTATACAGGCTAATGACACAGCAGGATTTGATAGACTGCTCAACTCTCGCAGAGGCCAGATTGTTAACATCATTAACCAGGCAGTCAATGATCGAGGGAGGCCATCAGTCGCATGAGTGGAACATACCCAGCAGACCCAGTATTTAACGGCGTAAACTTTAACAGCGTTCACTACAACCTTTCCAGCACGAGCGTGTCTGGGCGTACTCAGGTTAGGAATATTGGCGGGCAACGCTTTGAGTTTTCTGCAACGTATCCCGCGCTTACTAGGACTCAGTTCGCGCCTGTTATGGCCTTTATTATGGCTCAGAGAGGAATGGCTGAGACCTTTACTGTCGTACTACCTGAGATCAGCACTAAGTCAGGTAACGCATCTGGGACAGTTCAGACGGTAGGGGCAGATGTTATAGGCGAGACCTCAATTGCTATAGATGGGCTTTCTGGGACGTTAAAGGCTGGAGATGTGATCAAGTTTGCTAATCATACTAAGGTTTATATGATTGTCTCAGACTTAACTGGACCAGGCACTCTTAGCATACAGCCTGGTCTTAGGCAGGCTACAGCAAACGACACTGCGATTACTTACGATAACGTACCGTTTTCGGTACGGTTAAACAATGATGTGCAAGAATATGACCTGGGATTGTCTTCTCTGGTAAACTACGAAGTAGATTTCATTGAGGCAATATAATGACAAGAGGCATAGACGCATCGACTATTGCGGAACTTGCAAAGGATGACTTTAACCTAGCAACTTTAATTAAGTTAGAGTTTAGCACCGCTTTGTATCTTACGGATTGGGACAGAAATATTTCTGCACTATCTGCAACTTGGACAAGTAGTCCGCACTTCCTATCGGCAGGTGATGCCACTGAAACATCAGAACTTAGGGTTAACACAATAGACATTACTCTATCTGGCGTTGAGCAATCCTACGTTAGCCTGTTCCTGTCTCAAGATTACATAGATCGTCCAGTCAAGATTTATCGAGCAGTGCTAAATGATTCTGACGCGGTGATTGGTCAGCCTATACTTGTATTCGATGGATTGATGACAGGATATTCTATCGAGGACACAGAAACCACAAGTGATGTCACGGTCAATTGCGCCAGTCACTGGAAGGACTTTGAGAAAGAAAACGGTAGGAAGACAAACGACAACTCTCAGAAGATACACTTTCCCAATGATGACGGGTTAGAGTTTGCCGCTAAGACAGTGAAAGATTTGAGATGGGGGCGTAAATAATGGGATTTTTTGTTTTTGCGGCAATATTTGCGGCTTCTACCGCTGTTTCGTATGTGATGTCTCGACAGGCCATGAAAAAGGCCAAGAAAGCCGCAGCGGATATGGCTGGCGTTCTCGTAAACAAAGAATCAAACATCGAGCCTATCCCTGTTATATATGGTGAACGCAGGGTGGGTGGAGTAAGGGTATTTGTATCTACTAAAGATGTAAGTGGTGGCGATAAGAACGAGTTTCTGTACATTGCTTTGGCTATGGCTGAAGGCGAAGTAGAGTCAATTACTGACATACACCTCGATGACAAGCCAATTACTAACAGTAAGTATTCTGGCCTCTATACGATAAACGTACACACTGGAGCCGATAACCAGGCATATGATTCGCTTCTTACTGAGGCAAACGCAGGCTGGACATCAAGCCATAAGCTGAGTGGCATTGCATACCTAGCGATAAAGCTGAAGTGGGATGAAGATGTGTTTTCAGGTATGCCTGAAATTACTGCTGTAGTGAAAGGCAGAAAGGTGTTTGACCCTAGAGATTCAAGCACGGCATGGAGCAATAACCCTGCTTTGTGTATTAGAGACTACCTAACTAATGATCGATACGGTAAGGGGCTTCCTGCCTCCGCAATAGACGATGATGCTTTTGAGGACGCAGCAGATGACTGTGATGCAACCGTCACGTTTTATAGCGGCGGCACTACAGGAAAGATATTTGATTGCAACGCTGTACTCCAAACCGATGAAACTCTGTTCGATAACCTAGAAAAGATGCTGATGGGTTGTCGAGGTTTTCTTCCTTACAGTCAAGGCAAATATGGCCTTATCATTGATAAGTCTAGGTCCAGCGTTTTTGCTTTTGATAAAGAGACTATTGTCGGTGGGATAACTATTGCGGGGGAAACTAAGGAAAACAAATTTAATAGAGTATTAGTTAAGTTCGCTAACCGCACAATTGATTATCAGCCTGACCAAGCTGTATGGCCAGCCGGAGGCTCTAGCGATGAAACTGCACTGCTGGCAGAAGACAACGGAACCTTGCTCGTTGAGGAAATAGAGTTAGATACGGTAACTAATTACTACGCAGCCAGAGACCTAGCCAGAGTAATACTAGAGCGGTCTAGAAATGCTATTAGAGCATCATTTAAGGCGACTAGCGAGTCGTTGCAGTTGACAGTAGCGGATGTAGTAACGGTTACTCATCCTACGCCTGGTTGGACCGCAAAGCCGTTTCAGGTTGAAAGCATTGTTATGAATTATGACGGTACATGCTCCGTTAGTTTGCTTGAATATGATTCTTCTATTTATACTTATGACACATCAGTGGAGCAAACGGATTACCCTGATACAGAACTGCCTGATCCGTTTTCTGTCACTGCCCCTACCTCTCTTAGTGTTACTGCAAGCACTACTATTGCCCTTGACGGAACAATAGTACCGGCTATTACTATATCCTGGGATGCAAGTACTGATTCTTTTGTGTCGCAGTATGAACTTGAGTGGTCTACGGATAACACTACATTTGAATCTATAATTACAAGCAATGTAGAGCATACCATAGCCCCTGCTATTGCTGGTGCAACGTACTACACGCGAGTAAGAGCGATTAGTTCAATAGGCGCTAAGAGCGCATCCGTTACAGCTAACGGCGCTTCAGCAGGTGATACAACCGCACCCGCCGTAATTACTAGTCCATCAGCAACAGGAGGGCAAGGTTCTATAACTCTGGCGTGGACTAATCCAGCAGACAAAGACTTTTCCAACGCTGAGATTTACAGATCAAATACTACAGGTGGAACATATTCTGCGATAGCTAGTGTTGCTGGAGGTTATGGCCTTACCTCATCGTTCGTTAATGGCTCACTTGCTGATTCTGAAGATTACTTTTATAAGATTAAGTCTGTAGATTACAGCGGAAACAAATCAGCATTTAGCGCAATAGTCAACGCAACGACTAATGCCGCCGCTTCACCGCCAAGAGCAGATAATGGATATGTCTATTACACTCTTTCGCAAACGTCTGGTACTCCCGCACCCCCAAGCGCAACATCTTACAATTACGACACAGCTTCATTTGGTGGCCTAACAACTACTTGGCAACAGAACCCGCCAGCTATCAATGGGGCAGATGGTAAGTTTTGGGCAAGTAGTTTTACGATCACAGAAGATGGTTTTGGTGGTTCGCAGACGATCACGTTTTCTGCTCCATTTACCTCAACTCAATTTGACGGCCTAGTGACCTTCACTAATTTAAATACTGGTCTTGCCGCAAGCAACACTACTATTGATGGCGATAAGATTAAGACAGGCACGTTAGACGTTGCTCTTGTCAATATCTCAGGAACTACACAGAGCAATTTTAACCTGCAATCTGCCGCTAGTGGTTCTAGGTTGGTTCTAACCAATGACACAATTGAAATATACGATGGCAGTT
>Ga0233426_10000965_pt1 | contig 27921 bp, 23 predicted proteins | sample SI_118_April2016_6_FD_179875 | JGI IMG/M metagenome (GOLD analysis project Ga0233426, IMG submission 179875) | Seawater microbial communities from Saanich Inlet, British Columbia, Canada - SI_118_April2016_10_MG | ecosystem: Environmental > Aquatic > Marine > Inlet | place: Canada: British... | reverse complement strand
AGGACAGTTTAAGTGATGACTTGGACCGCATGAGTACGCTGATTTACAAACGAGTTACAAACCTGCTAATAGCGCTTGTAACCTATTGTTTTTATTGCACTAAATCTAGCCCCACTATTGAGTGGGAGTAGTCGAGTAGGTATAACCCATTGATTTATATAGAGTTGAGAGTTACAAACTTGTTACAAACCACCCCTAAAACAGGGGGTTTTACAAAGAAAGTTACAAACGGTTGCGATTACTGCAAATCATATTAACTCTCTGACCTTGCTATCAACGGTGAATGAATACATATAAGCGTCACCGTTTTCCTCCCGATATTATCAGTTATGCGGTCTGGGTTTATTATCGTTTCAATCTTAGTTACCGAGATGTTGAAGACTTGCTCGCTGCGGCGTGGTTCGATCATCTCGACGTATCTTTGCCATTGCCTATCAAACTCGACCGGCTCAATCCCCTGCGCGCTAGGGGTTACTAATCGCTGTTCAATGTTTAATTTATTTAGCCAATGCCGTGATCGCTCTGTGTCGATTCCTAATAATAGCTGCTTTTGGGCCATTTGTCGGTTGGCAAAACCTGGTCTTAATTTTGTATGGCATACAATTGGTCATACCAATATATCAATATTGGATACTAAATTTGGTTGACAGATGGCTGAAAATTGGATTATATGTCTCAAGGCTTTCGGGCTGGATAGAACAATCACAATTTATTTAGGGGAATAATAGATGAAAAATCGTCATAGCATGATCACTATGCTTGCCTTTGCTGCGACCGTTCTGCCTTTTGTGCCGACCGCTCACGCTGAAGGGGAAGCAATAGAAGAAGTAGTCATAACAGGAATTCGAGGATCACTTGCAAGCGCACTGCAAGAGAAGCGTTCTTCAGATAACCTAGTAGAAATTATTCAGTCAGAAGATATCGGCAAGTTGCCTGATCAAAACCTGGCAGAAGTTCTTGAGAACGTTACTGGTATCCAGATTACTCGTACAGCGGGTGTTGGTACTGGCGTTCAAATTCGTGGTACTAACGCAAACCGGACTGAAATCAACGGTGTTTCTACCGTAGGTTCTGGTTCTGGACGTAGCGGCATTAATTTTGAAGATGTTTCTTCAGCTATTATTGCTGCTGTTGAGGTGACTAAAGCACCTGACGCGAAAACAATTGAAGGTTCTGTTGGCGGTACGATCAACTTAAGAACTATTCGTCCTCTTGACTTGGAAGAGCGTGTTGCTTCTATCCGAATTCAGTCTGAAGATAGCAGCCTATCAACTGACGGCGCTACTCCTCGTGTCTCTGGTACCTATGGTAATAACTGGACTACAGAAAGCGGCGATTTCGGTATTGTAATAAGCGCTGGTTTCTCTGAGCAAGACGTTACTGCTTTCCGCCCACGTACTGACCGCGATAACTTTGTTGGTGCAGGCACTGGCGCTGATGCTGCAACGGGTGATTTTCTGCCAATTCAGTTCTTTGTTCAGGACTATGACAACTACGAATATGAAACAAATAACTTTGCTGGTACCTTCGAATGGTCGCCAAATGACAGCGTGAAAATTGACTTCAATACGGTTCTGAACGACCAAGAGCGCAGACAAGAAAGCTCACGTATTCAAGCCTCAGGTATTTCTGGCAACAGAAATATTTATACGCCATCTGAATTTGAAACAGTTAACTTCGGTACTGTTGATGGCTCAAACGGACCCGTAGATCTGGGTTCTATTCAAGCAGCAGTTCGAGGCGTTATTCCAATAGACGCTGATGGCAGTGATGGTAACCTACGTTTTTCAGGTGATACTAACTCTCGTATAACCGACAGTGAAATCCTTAGCCTGGGTGCAGATTGGAATCGCGGTAAGCTTTCTGGTCGAGTAGAAGTATCTTCTTCGAAGTCTGATTCTAGTACTCCTAGCTTCAACACTACGCTGAACTTCATTAACCCTAACTCTCCTCTTGATTATGCTGCTCTTCTTGCCAATCGTCAGGCTAACATAGCTAACGCAGGCGTAGATGGCTATTCAAACGCATACGACTCTAATGAGAACGGCACGCCTTTTGAGTATGATTTAACAGGCGGCTCACTAACATTTGGTGTTGCTCAAGATGCAGCGAACGGCCCAACCACTGCTATGTTGTTAGATCCAGCCAATATTGTTCTGCGTGATGTACAGCAGGGACAAAACATTGCAGAGAACAGTGAAAAAGCATTCCGTACTGACTTCTCTTATGAGCTAGATTTCAACGCTATTACTTCGGTTGATTTCGGATTCCGTCACAACGAGACAACTAGTCTTAGAGATGAAATCAAATCAAGTGTTGGTCTAAGAAAAATCGATGATAGCCCTACCGGTGATTTGTTTGCCGATCTCCTCGTTGCAGGCCCAAGTAACTTTAATGCTGCTGATGGCAGAGAGTTATATGTTGGTGATTTTCTTACTTTGAACCCAGAGCTAGTCGCTAACGATCCTGAAGGTGTTCTGGCTACATTGAACGCTGCGATTGTTGCAAACAATGCAATCACTGGTTCTACACGTGGTTCAATAAGCTCGCCAACTTCGTCAACTAGTGCTTTCTTTGATATTGAAGAGAAGACTAACGCGTTTTACGGTCAGGTGAATTTCGAGTCAGGTATGATCCGTGGTAACTTCGGTCTACGTTATATAGATACCGATATTTCTTCGACGGCCAATTCTTCACTCAATGGTGTGGTGTCACCCACAACGTCTACCAGTAGCTACAGTTTTGTATTGCCACGTTTAAACTTGGTTGCAAACGTAAGCGATGATGTCGTTCTTCGTGCGGCTTGGGGTAAAGATATTAGACGTCCAGATTTCGACGATCTATCATCTGCCTATACTTTTAGCACTAGCCCGAACCCTGCGGTTAACCTAGGTAACCCTGGTCTAGAGCCTGAAGAAGTAACTTCATTCGATCTATCTGCTGAATGGTACTTTGCACCTTCAAGTGTTGTAAGTATTGGTTATTTCAACAAGTCACGTGAAGGTCTGTTTGTTAGAAATGACGAAAGCCCAGCTGAAGATTCAGTGACTGGATTCCGCGACATCACAGGTCCTAATTGTGAAGCTGGTGGTATCTTCAACCCGATTGCAGACATCAACGTATTTGGTCCTGTAGGTGTTGGCGTTTGTGTACCCTCTTCACAGACTATTAACGGTGCTGGCGAAACTACGCAAAAAGGTATTGAGCTTGCAGTCCAGTATGACCTTTCAGGTTTTGAAGATCAGCTAGGTTGGGCTTCTGGTTTCGGCGTTATCGCTAACTATACGTCTCAGGAATTCAGCGGTGGTGATTCATACTTAGGCGATACTAGCCGTGCAGCGACTGTGTTTGCTTCAAATGGTGCGACAAATGTTGATATGCGCGCTCCACTAGTTGATCTGTCTGAAACTTCTTACAACGTAACAGTGTTTTACGAGAAGCATGATATTTCAGCCAGAATGCGTTACACATGGCGTGAAGCTTATCGTTCAACTGACTTCGGTAGCACTAGTAGCTTCCCTTGGGGTTTCCCAGTTGTTCAGGAAGACAGAGGCCAGCTTAACGCTAGCGTAAGTTACGATGTAAACGAAAATCTGAATATCGGTATTGAAGCCGTTAACATTACTGAAGCTGAGGTTGAGCAATCTTGTGTCAACCAGGGCGCTCTGTTGTGTTACCAGGGTTTGACCGATCGCAGAGTTACAATTGGTGCTAGCTATCGCTTCTAGTAAGTGACAGTGAAACATTGATAGATCAGGGCCTCAAAGTTTACTTTGGGGCCCTTTTTTTTATTTCAATTTCAGCACCCTAATTAGAAGAGAATTTTATGCGCGAATCGTGGAGATGGTTTGGACCGAATGATCCGGTGACCATCGATGATATAAGACAAACCGGCGCCACCGATATTGTGAGTGCGCTGCAGGGCATACCTACCGGTGAACCCTGGTCGATTGAAGCCATAGAAAAGCACCAGGCATTAATTGAGCGCTGTGAGACTGGTCTCGCGCCTCTCACCTGGAGCGTGGTGGAAAGTATCCCCGTTCATGAAGATATAAAATTAGCGCGACTAGGCCATGAGAAGTATGTGGATAGTTGGATCACTTCCATGGAAAACCTCGCCCATTGTGGGATCAAAATTATCTGCTATAACTTTATGCCGGTGATTGATTGGACCCGCACTGATCTTAAATTCAAGCTATCAACCGGTGCTTATGCACTACGTTTCGATCAGCAAAAATTTGCCGCCTTTGATTTGTTTATTCTCAAGCGTGCTAATGCCGAGTTGGAATACAGCGAGCAAGAGCTCGCCGAGGCAAAGCAGGTTTTTGAACAGATGACTGATGTAGAAAGGCAGCAACTGACCAATAATATTATTGCCGGCCTGCCAGGCAAGATGACTGAAGCCTATGGCATAGATGATTTTCGCGCCATGCTGGCCTGCTACAAAGACATCACCCCAGAGATTTTGCGAGATAACCTATGCAGCTTCCTCGCGAAAGTGTTACCTCGTGCCGAAGCCTTGGGTATGAAGTTGGCTATTCATCCCGATGACCCTCCTCGGGATATGCTGGGGCTACCTCGGGTTGTCTGCACGGCCGATGATCTGGAGCTTCTATTTGGCGCCCTGCCAAGTCCGTCCAATGGTATGACGCTGTGCGTCGGTACCTATGGCAGCCGCCCTGACAATAATCTTCCTGCAATGGCAAGGCAGTTTGGTTCACGGATTCATTTTTCCCATTTGCGCGGTGTCTGCCTCGACCCCAATGAGCAGCGATCGTTTTACGAAGCAAGCCACCTGGATAGCGATATCGATATGGTGCAGGTGATCAAAGAATTGTTGCATGAAGAGTATCGCCGAACGGCGGGTGGTTTGAGCAATAGCGATATTTATATCCGCCCCGACCATGGCCATCAGATGATGGATGATATGGAAAAAATAGTGAACCCTGGCTATTCGGCTATCGGGCGCCTGAAAGGTTTAGCGGAGGTTCGTGGGGTTATCCGCGCGCTATCTGCTCAGAAGATGGGGACATTATGATGAATGATACTGTTAATAGAGGCAGTGGGACGCAGACATCTTTCGCGCAAAAGTTTGCTAAAGGGCTGGCCCTATTTCTGCCCGGTATTTTTTTACTGGGCTTTAATATTGGTACTGGCAGTGTTACGGCGATGGCTAAGGCCGGCGCTGATTACGGTATGACGCTACTGTGGACGATTGTTGCATCCTGCCTGTGCACCTTTTTTATGATCAATCAGTACGGCCGGTATACTTTAATCACTGGTGAGACGGCACTGGAAGCTTTCCGAAAACATATCCATCCCTCGGTAGGTATCTTTTTTATTGCTGCCCTCACTGCTGGTGTTTGCGGCAGTGTAATGGGAGTGATGGGGATTGTTGCGGAGATTTGCTATGAGTGGTCGAAATCCCGGGTTATGGGTGGTATTTCCCCAATTTATTTTGCCAGCTTCTTCGTTACCCTGGTGTATTTCATTTTTTGGAATGGGCGAACGCAGTTTTTTGAGCGTAGTCTGGCGGTGATTGTTGCGATTATGGCAGCCTGCTTTTTGATCAATTTTTTCCTTATGATGCCGCCGCCCCTTGAAATAATTAAGGGACTAATTCCGAGTATTCCCCTGGTGCCGGGTGATTCAGGTACAGCTGGTAACGGCGCTTATCTTGTTATCGCTTCTATGGTGGGCACAACAGTATTTTCCGGGTTGTTTATTATTCGCACCACCCTTGTAAAGGAGGCTGGGTGGACCCTGGCTGACTATACAAAACAGCGAAACGACGCCGCTTTTTCGGTGATATTAATGTTTGTTATCAGTGCAGCAATCATGGCCGCTGCTGCGGGTACCTTGCATGTTGAGGGGGTCCGGCTATCAAAGGCTTCTCAAATGGTTTCCTTACTGGAGCCCCTTGCTGGACCAATGGCCGCTTCGATATTTGCTTTTGGGCTGATTGCTGCGGGAGTATCTTCTCAAATTCCCAATGTACTGATGCTGCCATGGCTGATCTGCGACTTCACAGGTGCCGAACGAAACATGACGTTGGATCGATATAGGCTGTTGGTTCTGTTGATCTCCCTACTTGGCCTCGTTGTGCCAATTTTTGACGCTAGGCCGGTAGCGGTCATGATTATCTCACAGGCATTTAATGCAGTGATCCTTCCTGTCACAGTTGCCTGTATTTTCTATCTGAGTAACCGGAAAGACCTTATGCAGGGCTATAAAAACGGCTTGGCTGCCAACAGTATTTTTGGTGTGATCTTTCTCTTTTCCATATTCACATCGGTCGTCGGTATCAGAGGCCTTTGGCAGATGTTGTGAGGCCAAAGGAAGAGGGCATGTCCGTGATAAATAGATGAAACTGTCTTACTTGGCGGTGCCGAGCGACTGTTAATTAGGCTCTCTGTAATATTGTCTTACCAATTTCTATGTGCTGTAATACATCCTGCGGAGTGCTAGGGTGCAATCTGGTTGAAGTTTCCCAATACGAGTAAATTCAGATCCATGAGTAATTCAAATAAGCGTTTATATCGACAAATCGCCGACAAAATATTATTGCTGATTGAATCGGGTGAATACCCCGTTGGCACTCGACTGCCATCCGAGCGAGAGTTAGCAGAGCGATTTTTGGTGAGTCGGCCGACTATTCGTGAGGCAGTAATTGCACTCGAAGCCAAAGGGCGTGTGACGGTTAAAACCGGTTCTGGCGTCTATGTTGTAGAGCCTAGCGCAGAGTTTGGTGGGCTGGCTGGCTTGGCGAAATCAGTCAGTCCGTTTGAATTGATTGAGTCCCGCGTATTTATTGAAGGGGAAGCTGCCGCTCTGGCCGCGGTTTTAATTACAGAATCTCAGCTGACCCAGTTAGGTAAAGCGCTTGACGATATGGCCCTGGAAAACATTGAAGGGGACCCTGTATCAGTAGTCGCCGATCGAAAGTTCCACTCAATTATTTCTGAAGCCACTAATAATCGCGTTTTATCATTGATGATTTCTCAGCTCTGGGATGTTCAGGAAGAGCTCGACAATATTCGTTTGGCACACCAAGCAGTCTGTATGAAAGATGATGCTCAGCGCCTGGCTGAACACAGAGCCATATTCGATGCCATGGTAGACAAGGATTCGAACAAGGCCCGCACTGCGATGCGTAATCATTTCTCTCGCATGTTAACCGCGTTGCATGAAACTATTGAGCAAGAGGCTGTGTCTGAAGTGCAACGCAAAGTCTCACAAATGCGCGAACGCTTTCCAGTAGGGCGTATGGATCTGTAGTTAGGCTTTCTGGCCTAGCTCTGACGTAAGACCAATTAGCAGCGTCACTTTTTTCGCCAGCTGATTTTACGCCATTACACATCTGTGTTGCCTCAAGCACAGTCTAACTAACTCGTCTCTCAATTCCGCCCCAGCAACTGAATCCATCTATCTGAGCCTTGTCTCGCTTTCAATTAGGCCTACGGTGGCTTCCTGTTTCTCCAAAACTGCGGCATTGGCCAATATCTATAATTGGTATTACATTACTGTTTGACAATATGGCCGTATAAAGGTACATTTTGGTCTAGAACTAACGCCTTAACATCGGCTCAGACTGCCAGCTGATCTAAGTTTCTAGTTTGTTGCCAGATCAGCATTTTCTGATAATTTAACTGATGTGAATAAAACTACTATGCCGCTAATGTCAGCTCTTCGACGAATCAAACTATCTCTAACATTAATGTTGTTGCTGAGCATAGTTGCCTGCGCGCCTTCTACTCCGGGTGAAATAAACGTCAAAGATCAGGCTGAATTTAAGCAGGCCGTTGCCAATGCCAAGCCGGGTGATGTTATTAGGCTGGCCAACGGCACCTGGAAAGACTTTGAAATACTCTTCACGGGAACCGGTGAAGCCGATCAGCCGATACGCTTAACCGCTGAGACTAAGGGCAAAGTATTTATCACCGGACAATCTAATCTTCGGTTGGCAGGAGAATACCTTGAGGTCTCAGGGCTAATCTTCAAAGATGGGTATACGCCGACCCTCCAGGTAATAAACTTTCGTCAGGACAAAGCGCATCTTGCCAATCATTCAAGGGTCACTGAAGTCGTTATCGACAATTTTAGTAACCCAGAGCGGTTCGAAGCTGACTATTGGGTTGCCATGTACGGTAAATATAATCGCTTTGACCACAATCATCTGGAAGGTAAGCGCAACAAGGGTGTGACCATGGCAGTTCGGCTAGATACCGAAGACAGCCGGGAAAACCATCACCGTATCGACCACAATTATTTTGGCCCTCGATCTGTTCTGGGATCGAATGGCGGTGAGACCCTGCGCATTGGCACCAGCCACTATTCGCTCTCCAATTCTTACACTCTCGTTGAGAACAATTACTTCGACCGCTGTGATGGTGAGGTAGAAATAGTCTCTGTGAAGTCTGGTAGCAATCAGGTGCGTGGCAATCTGTTCTTCGAGTCCAAAGGCACACTTACTCTGCGCCATGGCGATAACAATATCGTTGAAGAGAATATTTTCTTAGGCGGTCGGGTTGATCACACTGGCGGCATTCGCGTAATCAATAAGGGCCAGATTATTCGCAATAATTATCTAGAGGGCTTAACAGGTTACCGATTTGGTGGCTCTCTTGTGGTGATGAATGGCGTACCTAACTCATCTATCAATCGCTATCATCAGGTCGTTAATGCTCAGATTGAAAACAACAGCCTGATAAACAATGAACATATCCAGCTGGCTGCTGGCAGTGATGCGGAGCGTTCGGCGATACCGGTTGACAGTCAGTTCACCAGGAACTTGATCGTCAATGACAATGGCCGAGACACATTTACCCTGTATGACGATGTCGGTGGTATTCACTTTGCCGACAATGTGCTGAACAATGTTAAGAGCCCGCAACTTTCTGAGGGCTTTAGTAATCAATCGGTAACGCTAACAAGAGCCGCCAACGGATTGCTTTACCCCGATTCCCAAGGCCTAAACGACGTTGGAGCCAAACAAGATCTCGTAGTGTTAAATAAAGATGACACTGGCGTCTCTTGGTATCCGAAGTCAGATCCATCGATACAATTTGATACCGGGCGCATGATCGACGTTACAGCGGGCCCAGGGGAATTGCGAGAAGCAATCGAACAAGCTGCGTCCGGTGATATTATTCGCCTCGCTGATGGCGATTATCTGTTAAGCAAAGTAATAGAAATCGACAAGCCTCTGACATTGTTGGGCGACAACCGCTCTAAAATTGAGTTTGAGCGTTCCACGTTATTCGAGATTATGGATGGTGGCAGTTTAAAACTGAGCGGACTGGTGATCTCTGGAAAGCGTTCGCCGGATAATGTGGGTAATTCTGTTATTCGTACCAGTCCCTATTCAATGTTGGTCAACTACCAGATCGAGGTGCAGAACTCCCAGTTCATACACCTTGATGTTAACCGCCATTTCAATTTTCTAAATGTTGCCAAGAGCACTATGGCAGACAGTGTCGTCATTCTAGACTCCCACTTCAGCGACGTCAGCGGCGCCATACTGGCTATGGATAAGGAAGCCGATGATTACGGCATCTTTAACGTGGATTACGTGATAATCAAGAATTCCAGCTTTACCAACGTGCAGGGTGTGCTTGCAAGCCTGTATCGCGGCGGAACGGATGAAAGTACCTTTGGGCCGCATTTTACCCTTATCAATTCCGTGCTAACCAATGTGGGTAAAGGCAGTAAAAACAAATCTAAAGCGTCGATCTATTTGCATGGCGTGCAGGTAACAAACATTAAAAACAACCGGTTCTCGAATACCCCTGCGATCAAGATAGAGCATACCGTCGGTGAACCTGTAACACGAATGATTAAAAATACCCTGATAGAAACTCCCTTACCGACAGTGCGTGAACTGCATAGTCAGGCGGAAAATACTGCTGTCATTAAAGATAATTATATTAGATAGACCTGCCTAATGCGGGTATATAAATCAGCTTAGTAACAATACATAGCCCAGGATTTGGAGAAATAAATTATGCAAACAGCACCTTTTGTATTTGGAGGCGAGTTAATAACTGAACCTGTTGCCCCAGGTGTTACGAGAAAAATTATGGGCTTCAATAATCAGATTATGATGGTTAAAGTCTATTTTGATGAGGGTAGTGAGGGTTATGTTCATAGTCATTTTCATTCACAGGTTGCCTATGTAGAAAGTGGTGAATTCGATGTCACCGTGGGTGAAGAAATGAAAACCCTAGTAGCAGGGGATTGTTTCTTTATGGAGCCCAATATCAGTCATGGTGCTATTTGCAAGAAAGCCGGTGTATTGATCGACGTGTTTAGCCCGATGAGAGAAGACTTTTTAGCGGAGAATAATAAATGAAAATAACGAACCTTCGTTGGTGGGTGATCGCACTAATCGCCCTTGCCACAGTAATTAACTATATTGATCGCCAGGCCTTAGTCGTACTTTGGCCGAGTATTGCAGGGGATCTGTATCCAGATAAAACCGCAGATGAGCACAAAGAAATTTATGCGTTTTTGTCTGTTATCTTTATTTTTTCCTATGCCTTTGGCCAAGCTATCTTCGGCAAGATATTCGATTGGATTGGCACCCGTTTAGGCTTTGCTCTGTCCATTAGTATTTGGTCTATAGCGACTATAATGCATGCATTTGCTAAAGGCGTCGTAACTTTTAGTATTTTCCGCAGCCTGTTGGGTTTGGCCGAGGCGGGTAACTGGCCTGGTGCAACCAAAAGTAATGCTGAGTGGTTTCCAACCAAAGAGCGCGCGCTGGCTCAGGGTATCTTTAACTCAGGCGCCGCAGTCGGTGGCCTAATATCCATACCTTTGATTGGTACTCTGGCGATCTACTTTAGCTGGCAAATGATTTTCGTTCTGATTGGTGTGCTGGGTCTTCTGTGGCTTATTCCTTGGATGATCCTTGTGAAGTCACCACCTAAATATCACCCCTGGATTACAGATGAAGAGCGTGAATACATTCTAAGTGGCCAGGAGAATCAGAGTATTACGGCTGACAATGATGAGGGTTACAACCCATCTACAGGCGAACTTCTTTCTCACAAGCAGAGCTGGGGCGTAATAATTGCTTCCGCCTGTATCGACCCCATCTGGTGGTTGTTTATTTTCTGGATTCCAATCTACCTTTTCGAAGTGTATGGAATGGATGTTAAGCAAGTTGCTCTCTATGGCTGGGTTCCCTATATGGGTGCAATGCTCGGTGCTTTCTTTGGTGGATTGCTGGCCCAAAATAGATTCAAGGCTGGATGGACCACTGACCACACTCGCAAGCTAGTAATCACCTTAGGTTGTTTGACTATGCTTCCAGCACTTCTTGCTATGTCGAACCCTGGTTCGCCGATTACGGCTGTGTTACTTATGGCTTTCATTTTGTTTGGCTTCCAGACTGCTATCGGTAATGTGCAGACTCTGCCCAGTGATTTCTTTGGTGGTAAAACAGTGGGCACGCTGGCTGGATTTTCTGGCATGGCCGCTAAGCTTGGTGCCGTTGGCCTAACCGCATTGGTGCCTATGTTAACTGCAGGTGGTAACTACACGCCGGCATTTATGATTGGCGCTGGACTGGCTGTATCAGCCCTAGCTAGCGTCTGGATTCTATGTCCAAAAATTGAACCACTGAGCCCGAAGGCTAATTGATAAATAGTAATACGAAAAATATTAAACGAACTTAACTAGCACAATTTAAAAAAGTGAGAATTATATGACAGTTCCCGTCATCGGTTTTATCGGTCTGGGCCTCATGGGTGGCAACATGGTCGAGAATTTACAAAATAAAAACTTCAAGCCAATCGTAATGGACCTCAATAAGGAGATCGTTGCGTCTGTGGTTGCTCGCGGTGGTTCCGAGGCATCCACTGCTGCAGAGTTAGCCGCAGCATGCGACATCGTTATGTTATGTCTTACGACGTCTACTGTGGTTGAAAAGGTTATGTATGGCGAAGACGGCATACTGGTTGGTATTAAAGAAGGCGCTGTTGTGATTGATTTTGGAACCTCTATTCCGGCCTCTACCCGTAAGATCGGAGCCGACCTGGCTAAAAAAGGTGCAGGCATGGTTGACGCTGCCCTGGGGCGCACTCCAGCCCACGCCCTTGATGGTCTGCTCAATATTATGGCCGCTGGCGATCAAGCGACCTTTGATAAGGTAAAGCCGATCCTCGAGATGCAAGGTGAAAATATCTTTTATATGGGCGCCCTTGGCGCTGGTCACACTACTAAGTTGATTAACAACTTTATGGGCATGACCTCCGTTTGTGCTATGTCTCAGGCGTTTGCCGTGGCTGAGAGCGCCGGCGTCGATCGCCAACAGCTGTTCGATATTATGTCCACTGGTCCGTCTACTTCGCCATTTATGAAATTCTGTAAGAATTACGCAGTAGATGGTGTCAGCGATTTAGGTTTTTCAATTGCCAATGCCAACAAAGATCTGGCGTACTTCCTTGAAATGGTTGCGGGGCTGGGCACTAGATCTCAAATAGCTGAGGGGACCTCTGCAAACCTCCAGGCCGCTTTTGATGCTGGCATGGGTAATGACAATGTTCCTGAAGTATTCGATTATTTCCGTACACTCGAAAAGTAACTTTGAGTTTGTTAGATACGGCTAAACAGCCTAATAAAATCGACATAGATAGAGCAAAAGAAATATGAAACATCAGAACAAAGTTGCAGTCGTGACCGGTGGAGTGAGAGATATCGGCAGAGCCATATCGCTAAAGTTGGCTGCAGAGGGTGCTAAGGTCGTGGTTAATTATCATGGTAGTCATAATCTGGCCCAGCAAACATTAAACGACATTGAGTCCGCTGGTGGTCAGGCCATTTTATATCAAGGTGATATGACCTCACCCGCTGATGTAAAAGGTTTGATTGCTAAAACAATACAAGCCTTTGGCGCTAGCATTGATATTTTGGTTAACGTGGCCGGTGGTTTGGTTGCACGGAAAACGATCAATGAAATGGATCTTGAGTTTTTTAATTATGTGATGCAGCTGAACATGAACTCTACTTTCCTGATGACTAAAGCGGTTGTTCCTTACATGTCTGAAGGCGCCTCGATCATCAACTTCGCCTCACAGGCAGGACGTGATGGCGGTGGACCTGGTGCCAGTGCCTACGCAACGTCAAAGGGTGCGGTAATGACATTTACTCGTTCTATGGCAAAGGAATTGGGCCCCAAGGGTATCCGGGTTAATTCTTTATGCTGTGGCATGATCAGCACAACATTCCACGATACCTTCAGTAAGCCTGAGGGCCGCGCAGCCACTGCCGGTAACACGCCACTACGTCGTGAGGGTGCGCCTGATGAAGTGGCTGATACAGTGAGCTTCTTGGCCTCTAGTGATGCTGCATTCGTCAGCGGAATAAATATGGATGTTAACGGCGGCTTGGTATTTTCTTAAGCGTAATAGTTAAGACATTGTGGTGGATAAGACTGTATGAAAAATAACGTCGCTGTGATTGGCGAATGCATGCTGGAAGTCAGCAGTATGGGGGCGGGCAGAGATCAGTCCGCACTACCTGCAGGGCTCTCATTTGGTGGAGATACTCTCAACACCGCTATATATCTGGCTCGCCTGGGCGCAGACGTCGATTATGTCTCTGCTCTGGGGGACGATGATATGAGTTCGTGGATGTTGAGCCAATGGCGTGCTGAAGGCGTTGGCTGTAATCTGGTCACCAGGCAGCAGAACGCGGTTCCTGGTCTGTACATGATTCAGATTGACGAGCAGGGAGAGCGATCATTCCTCTACTGGCGCTCCAATTCTCCCGCTACCCATATGTTTGATAATGCCGCGGAAGCAGAAGGAATATTTGAAAAGCTGTCAGCCTTCCAACATATCTATTTGTCGGGAATCAGTCTTGCCATTTACACGGAAGCTGCCCGTCACCGTCTCTTTGATTTTCTCAAACGTTATCGCGCCAAAGGTGGAGATGTCATATTTGATGGCAACTACCGTCCGCGTCTCTGGGCCAGTCCCGAGGTTGCTCGCGATGCCTATGAAAAGATGTACGGTCTAGCTGATCTAGTGTTGCCTACCGACGAAGACGAAGCCCAGCTTTTTGGTCTTGAGACACCAGAAGAAGTTGTGTTGCGACTAAGATCCTTTGGTGTGTCTAATGTTGTGCTTAAGATGGGCGAGAAGGGTTGTTTGATTGGCACCGATTCGGGTGTGGATGCAGTGCCCGCAGAAGTGGTTAAGGCCGTGGATACCACCGCTGCCGGTGACTCCTTTAATGCGGGCTTTATGGCATCAAGATTTCAGGGGCAAGATATGACGGCCGCCTGTGGTGTCGCAAATCGATTGGCATCCGTGGTGATTCAGCATCGCGGTGCAGTCATTCCCGTCGAAGCTATGCCCGAAACTGAGACTGTTTAAAATTTTGTGATACCTAGAAAAACTATTGTCTGGAGTACTAATGAAATCAATCAAAGTAAAAGTCGTGCTACTCACGTTGCTGGTGCTGATTATTCCAATTGAATTGCAGGCAAAAGAGCACCCTATGCTGATTATGACAAAAGAGGGTGTTGAGGAAATCAGAAAGACCCTTGGGCAGGTACCTTTGTTTGACTCTTCTGTAGAAATAACACAACAGGAGGTAGATGTCGAAATTGCCATTGGTATAGATACTCCCATTCCCACAGATTATTCAGGTGGCTATACCCACGAAAGACACAAGAAAAATTTTGTTATCGCCCAGAAAGCAGGCGCCTTGTATCAGATCTTGCAAGATGAAAAGTATGCCGAGTATGTTCGAGACATGCTGCTCCAATATGAAGCCATGTATAAAGACTTGCCCGTCCATCCCAAGACACGATCCTATGCTCGTGGAAAATTATTTTGGCAATGTCTGAATGACAGTAACTGGTTGCTTTACATGGCTCAGGCCTATGACTCTATCTATACCTTTTTGACGGAGGAAGAGCGACAAACGTTAAACCAGAATCTATTCCGCCCCTTCGCGGAGTTCATCTCTATCGGAAATCCACAGTTCTATAATCGAATCCACAATCACAGCACCTGGGGTAATGCGGCCGTGGGTATGATCGGCCTTGTCATGGATGATCAAGAACTTATAGATAGGGCGCTGTACGGAATTGAAGATGATGGTCTTGAAGTAGGTCTCAAGGATGATGACGGCGGTTTTATTAAAGTTGAAGGGCAAAAGACTGGTTTTCTGGCCAATCTAGAGCATCCGTTCTCACCGGATGGCTATTACACGGAAGGGCCTTACTACCAGCGTTATGCCATGTACCCCTTTCTGATTTTTGCCTTGGCGATGGATAACGTAAAGCCAGAGCTAGGCGTATTTCAACACAAAGACGGGGTATTATTGAAAGCTGTTAATGCATTGCTGAATCTCTCCGATGCAGAGGGCGATTTTTTCCCTCTCAACGATGCACAAAAAGGCATGTCGTACTTTTCTGCAAGCTTAGTGACTGCGGTTGATATTGCCTATCACTACGGCGATCAGAATCCACAGCTTCTCAGTGTTGCTGAGAAACAGGGCCAGGTGCTTCTAGACCAGGCCGGTCTCTCTGTCGCTATTGGTCTGCGGGATGGAAAGACCCAGCCTTTCGTTAAACAATCTATCAATCTTTCCGATGGCGTAGAGGGTGATGAAGGTGGCGTTGCGGTATTGCGCTATGGCGATGAAGACCTCGCCTTAGTATTTAAATATGCCGCTCAGGGCCTGAGCCACGGTCATTACGACAAGCTATCATTTTCACTGTACGACAGGGGCGATGAGGTTATTCAGGACTATGGTCTAGTGCGTTTTGTTAATATTGGGCAAAAGGGCGGCGGTAATTATCTGAAAGAAAACCAAAGTTGGGCAAAACAGACAATTGCCCACAACACCATTACTCAGAATCAAAAATCCCATTTCAACGCAAAATATGAACTGGGCAGTCAGCACCATTCAGAGCTACATTTCTTCGATGTATCCAGAGATAACGCTCAGGTTGTGAGCGCGCGCGAGACCAATGCTTACCCGGGTACCGAATTGCATCGCACCATGGCGATTATTAAACCGGAAAATTTTGCAAAGCCCTTAGTGTTGGATATTGTGAAAGTGGCTTCAAAAACCAAAAAACAGTATGACTTGCCATTTTATTTTATGGGCCAGGTACTGGAGACCAACTTTGACTATGAGGCTCCGTCCAGCTTGCTGCCGATGGGCGATTCCGACGGCTATCAGCATCTCTATCTTGAGGGGAAAGGCAAGCCATCATCAGACAGTATTCAGTTCAATTGGTTAGTTGAGGGAAAGTTTTACACGCTGACAGCAGCTACCAAGGCTACTGACGAGCTGTTGTTTACCAGGGTGGGAGCAACCGATCCAGAGTTTAATCTACGCAGAGATGCTGCCCTGATGTTTCGCCGAAAAAATGTGGGCGATACGCTTTTTGTGTCGGTCATAGAACCCCACGGGTTCTATAGTCCAGTGTCGGAATTATCGGTAAATCCCAACAGTAATATTTCTTCAGTCAAGGTTGTACAGGACAGCGACGCCTATACCGCAGTCACTATTATGAATATGGAGAATCAGTCGAGTATATTTATTGTTGCGAACGCAGATGCATCGGTTTCACAGAGGCATCAATTAACAATAGGTGGCAAGCAATACAATTGGCAGGGGCCTTATTATCTTGGCGAGGAATCGATGATAGGCGTAAGGTAAAACTGCTATTTTACCAAGACATTGGCAAGCCCCTAGTATCGTAGATACCTGATAGCGTTACAATTCAAGCAAACAGAAGGTATTTAATATGGGTAGTATACGCTATCCAGAAGAGTTCAAGATCGAGGCAGTAAAGCAGGTTACGGACCGGGGTTACAAGATCGGCGAGGTCGCCAAGCGACTCGGGGTGACGCCCAAGAGCATGCATGGCGGAATCATTGACAGCCACACCGCTCGAGGATGTTTTACTTAATATTGTTTCTATAAAGTCATCGTCTTAAGTAAATATGTATAGAGCTAATGGCTTGGACTGTTGCTGAATACTTAGAATGGCCTCATCTGCGTGATTATAGGTAAAGACATTAAGTATAGGGGCAAACGTTTCTTCCACCATTATGTTGGCGTTCGAGGGTACGTCTGTCATGATTGTGGGATGAATTGACTGCAGGTTAGCGTCAGCGTGACCGCCAAAAACGGTATTAACTCCAATATCTAGCTTCATTTTTATTTGGATTTTAAGGTATATGTTTATCAGGTATTTTAAATATACACACTAAGGCTAAAGTACAATTTTTGCTGCACTCCGTTCTCAACATTACGCGGTAGTGCAAATGCTTGAATCGGGTTCACCCTAGATCGATTTTGGACTGAGTTATAATCTAGGATGGTTGGATTAGTCGGTTAGTTAATGAATACCAGTAAACTGTATCAATGGCTTCTCGTTTGTTACAAGGTGTGTAAGCGAATATCTGCTTTTGTATTGAAATAGCTAAAGAAAAAATAGCGGGGAAGTTTAATAAAAGGCTATGTAAGTTACAAACCAGTTACAAGCCTGCTAATAGCGCTTGTAACCTATTGTTTTTATTAGGCTAAATATAGCGCAACTATTGAGTGGGAATAGTAGGGAAGTTGTAGCCTATTGATTTATTTAGGGTAGTGATTTAAACATTATTACATCGGTTCGCCAGCCTAATAGTTTCCCCCGTGCGGTCTTTGTTCGGTTTATCAAAGCGAGAAGGTGCTGCCATGTCGTCACGAGGGTGTGCCTGAGTGGCGAGATTGATTGTAAAAAAAGAACTTTAGTGTTGAGCTAGGTCGGACCTAGCGTTTGGGTTGAACCTATCTCTCCCCCGATTTATCAATATTGCATCTATTAGGGCAAGACTGAAAATTCAGACATAAAAAAACCGTGGCCAAGGCCACGGTTTTTTAAGAAATCTAAGATTATTTCTTAGAAGTTCATACGAGCGACAAGTTCAACAGTGCGCGGTGGATCTATCATCTTGAAGTAACTGCCATTGAATCCCAGACTTCCGAGTGGCATGTCATTGCCCCACATAAAAGTATCTTCGCTGGTGAGGTTCTTGCCAATCAGGGATAGTTGCCACTGATCGCCACTGGCGAATGAGATGCGTGCATTAAGTTTGCCATAGCTCTCTTGAATTAAGTTTTCATCCATGTCTGCCGCTACGATCACATCGTCCGTCCAGTTATAGTCCAATCCAGCAGTCAGTGACAGACCCGAGGATAACTCAGTGGCATAGGTAATACCTACATTGGCAGTGTACTCTGGAGCAAACTGCAATTGCTTGCCAGTCAAATCCTGTGTACATCCCTTAGGACCGCCGTTAGCTATTACTTGCGCGAGGTTACAGCCGGCACCAGGGTAGGATTTGTAAGTCGCATCCATATATGCAAATGCACCATTGACTGTAATCTGTTCAGTTGCGCGGTAGAGAACGTCTGCTTCAATACCCTGCACCTCTGATTCGGCTGCGTTGCCGACAACAAAGCCGGCAGTGCCGTCAAAGGTTGAGACCTGAACATCTTCATAGGTGCTGGAAAATGCAGCAATATTTAAACGACCACGACCATCAGCCAGATTGATCTTGGCACCAATTTCGATGGTCTCTACTGTCTCGTCTTCAAAGTCGGCTAGATCGTCAGTAACGCCATTGACTGTTACTAGTTCCCGGCCCAAACCATTGTCTTCGTCAAATCCGCCCGCTTTATAGCCATTACCCAACTCAAGATAGACCATGGCCTCGTCGCTCATGTCCCACTGAAAGTTAACGTGACCTGTAACATGGTCCTCGCTGCGCTCTCGGGTGTAGGCATGTATTTTGGCTAGATTAAGTCCCTGACTAAATACAGCACTTATCTGAGCAGATGACAATCTAGCGTTGGGGGCGGTTGGATCTATGTAACCTAAGTCCGCGCTCTTGGACATTTCTTTATCGTCTTCCGAATAGCGCAAGCCGGCGGTAATGCGCAAAGTATCGCTGATATTGTAAGTTCCTTCGAAAAAGGCTGACCAGCTATCGGCATCTTGTTGAAGGTTGTTGGTAGCTGAACCATCCAAAATGCCATTATCAGCAATTGGCGACAGATTGCCGCCCAGAACTGCCTGAGCAAAACTAGCACCACCCAGTGCTGGATTAGGTGTATTTAAAAGCCCGAAAATGCCATTTTGAAGGGAGGGCGCGGCTGACCAATTAACCAGAGAATAACGATCGTGAGAAAGTTCTTCAGTCTGATAGTAGGCGCCAGCTATATATTCAAAGGCTCTATCACTTGGCGAACTTAGGATGAACTCAGCACTCATTTGTTCGTGCTCTTCGTTGCGTCCTCGGTTGATTAGTCTGAGCGGACCATAGTCAGTATCCAAGCTATTAGTAAATTCGTAGTCGGCGTAAGCAATAACTGCTTTGATACCGTATTCCCCAACAGCGCCATCGATATTCACCTGCATAATGGTCGATTCAGTGTCATCAAATAGCGGAAGATCATCAATATTTTGCTGGTAGTTGGTGTAACCAAAACCCGCTTCAAAATTAGGTGATCCGAAAGGCGATGCGTAAAGCCCGACCGCAGGCCCAAGAGTGGGATTAATATCTGAAATTACTTCCTGTCGACCCAATACATCATGAGTACCATGTTCTGCTTTAATCGTAGCAGTCCAATCCTCCGAAAGATCAATCGCAAGGGTTCCACGAACATAGACGCTATCGTTTTGCGGGCCATCTACTCCTGAGGCCGCCTGGTTGCGAACATAGCCCTTGTCCTCATAACTACGAACAGCCAAACGCCCGCGAACTGATTCGCTCAGTGGGCCGGAAACTACACCAGTCACTGTCTTAGCTTCGAGTTCACTGGTGTATCCTGCACTGATATAGCCTTCGAACTCCTCGGTTGGTTGGCCAGTAGTAATATTGATCGCACCGGCAATGGTATTTTTACCGAATAGAGTCGATTGCGGCCCTTTCAAGACCTCAACGCGCTCTAGGTCAAGGAATTTTCCACGTGCACTTCGGCCACGGCCAAAGTAGACGCCATCGACAAATGTGCCGACCGACTGTTCAAAGCCATAGTTCACGCCTGATCCAATACCGCGGATAAAGAGGTTAGTCCCGCCGCTAGCTTCAGCGACATGCACATTGGGCATGTACGTTGAAAGGTCTTCCATTTTAGTCAGCCCTTTGGCGTTAATTTCCTGTCCGCTCATTACTGAGATAGCGATTGGGACTTCTTGCAGTCCTTCGGCGCGCTTAGTTGCGGTGACGATTATTTCCTCGAGCGTTAAATTCTGCGAGAGTGCAGGAGCACTTGTGGCCAACGCTAGCGTCGCTGCTGCAGTGTACAAACTGAGTGTGATTTTTTTCATTAGTATTCCCCTATGTTATCCAAGCGTTATCGCATTTTTTTATCAAGCTATGTTTATTGGCATAAAGCATGCCTTAATAACTATACATATGTAAATAGTACGGCGCTAGCGATTTTTGACCATTAAAACTGCTTGGCTATACTATTAAATCAGCTATTCCAGTGAAGCCTTTGCCGTATTCCTGCCCATTGAGTCAGTGGGCGCGGTGGCTTATACCGATTCTGCATGAGAAGGGTGCCGAACATACTTTGCGTCAACTTCCCACGCTCGAAGTGTTTAAGCGGTGAACTATGGGAGATTGGATCAATCCAGATATTTGTGAAGCTTGAGTTGGAGCCGATATTAGGACGAAGACCTTTAAGCAGTTCAGGGCGCATGGCTGGGAGTGTCACAAATCACGACGAACCTTTTTTGATGCGGAGTTACTGGCTTTGTCACAGTGGGATATCAAACCACTGAACTAAATAGAGAAATTGCGAGGAGTGTAAAGACCTGTTGCGACCAGAACTAGAGGTCAATATTACTAAACTTCTTCCTTTAGGCTACCATGTTTTAGCCATCGTGCTACGGCATCGAGTATAAAGGAAACGCGTAATTACAAAGTGGACGATGTGAGAACAACAAGGAAGAAAAGTGTACGCACTAAAGCGCACAAGCTGATTAACACGGCTGAAGCGAACATTAGAGCAGTTGAGAAGGGTATGTTTGGAGTAGTGGATTACGATATGGTTTACCAACACCCATTCTCGGGCCTCGGCCTTGGTGCGCGTATTCTCGGTGAAGTTAAAAAGGAATATACCGATATTCTGCGCTAAGCTGATGCCATCTTTATTGAAGAGTTACACAACTCCAGTTGGTACGATAAAACCAGTAAGGCCTTTGCTGTATTCCTGCCCATTAAGTCTGTGGGAGTGGTGGGTGATGCGCGCCGCTATGAACGGGTGATTGCATAGCCTCACCATCACTGCCGATAACATTGCTAATACACAAGCTGGCAATCTCTCATGCGCGCAGGCCCGCACACTAGCTAAGCATCATCATCAGCTTGTTCCTGTATTTTTTTGTATTTGTTATCTGCAATTGCGGGTCAAAAAGTCATTTCCGGCACATTGTCAGGAATCACCAGCGCCCCGCTGGTCAGGTTAGCGATCTCTTCGATACTGACTCCCGGCGCCCGCTCACGCAGAACAAATTTGCCGCCTTCTATATCAAGCAATGCCAAGTCTGTAAGCACGCGTTTTATACAGCCTTTGCCAGTTAGGGGCAATGTGCATTCTGATAGCAGCTTGGACGCGCCGGACTTGGATGCATGGGTCATGGTGACAATAATATTTTCAGCGCCGGCCACCAGGTCCATGGCCCCGCCCATGCCTTTAACCAGTTTTCCGGGGATCATGTAGGAGGCGATATTGCCCTGGCAATCCACCTCAAAGGCACCCAATACAGTTAAATCCACATGGCCGCCACGAATCATTGCGAAAGACTCAGCGGATGAGAACAGAGAGGCACCTTCAACCATGGTGACTGTCTGCTTACCGGCATTGATTAGGTCTGCATCCACCTCGTCATCCAGAGGGAACGGCCCCATTCCTAACAGGCCATTTTCTGATTGCAGCATGACCTCCATATCGTCGGGGATAAAATTGGCAGCCAGGGTTGGGATACCTATTCCAAGGTTGACGTAGTGGCCGTCTTTAAATTCCTGAGCGACTCTTTGAGCCAGTTGATCTCGAGTTAAAGCCATATTCAATTCTCCTTAAGCGCTGCGCACGGTGCGCTGTTCAATGGTTTTCTCAAATGTTCCTTTAATCAGGCGGTTGACATAGATGCCTGGCAGATGGATTTCATCCGGATCCAGCTCGCCGACCTCGACAATTTCCTCCACCTCAACCACAGCAATCTTGCCGGCTGTTATTGCTGATGGGTTAAAGTTGCGGGCTGTTTTGCGAAACATCAGATTGCCATGGCGATCTGCTTTCCAGGCTTTAGCGATGGAAAAATCACCGTTCAGAGCCTCTTCGAGAATATAGTGACGGCCATTAAATTCGCGCACTTCCTTGCCTTCGCCCACAGGTGTGCCATAGCCGGTGGCAGTGAAGAAAGCGGGAATACCGGCACCGCCAGCGCGCATTTTCTCAGCTAAGGTGCCCTGAGGTGTGAGTTCGACTTCCAGCTCATTGCTCATTAATTGTGCTTCGAACAGAGCATTTTCGCCGACATAGGATGAAATCATCTTTTTGATCTGCTTGTCCTCCAGCAGCAGGCCCAGCCCATGGCCGTCTGTACCGGCATTATTGGAGGCAATGGTCAATCCTTTGGTGCCTTTGCGTTTAATCTCTTTGATCAGGTTTTCCGGTATTCCGCAGAGGCCGAATCCCCCGGCAATGATTGTCATATTATCTTCAAGGCCGTCCAGGGCCTCCTCATAACTGGTTACCACCTTGTCAAATCCGGACACAGTAATCTCCTGCTGTTTAGTTTGGTTTTGGGTAAGAATTGCACAGAGTGCAAGAAATCTTTATATTTAACAAATTGTAAATTTAAACCAATTAATAAAAGCAAACTATTAATGCCCATACCGATTAATCAGGTGATTGCCTTTAGCGCAGTGGCTCGAACAGGCAGCTTTGCCGAGGCGGCGATTCAGTTACATCTGTCCCAGCCAGCGCTCAGTATTGCGATTAAAAACCTTGAGCAAGCGCTGGGTGGCAAACTGCTGGCTCGCACCACCAGATCGGTGTCGCTGACACCTGAGGGCAAAGCCTTTTATCCAGTGGCGCGGCGGCTGCTCGCGGATTGGGAGCAATCTCTGCAGGATGTGCGCAACCATTTTGCGCTGCGCCGGGGCAAATTGGATATAGCGGCGATGCCAACCTACACCACCAACCTGCTACCGAAAATACTGGCGGGCTTTCACCACCAATATCCGGATATTCATGTGACTGTGCATGATGTGGTCGCTGAAAATGTCGTTGAAATGGTCAGGGAGGAGCGCTGCGAGCTTGGTATTACTTTCGACCCGGGGGATGCCCCAGATCTGCACTTCCAGCCATTATTTCGAGATCGCTTTGTCGCTATTTTGCCTGCCAGCCACAGTCTGCTGGCTCAGGAGAAGCTGAGCTGGGTCGATGTACTGGCCTACCCCCATATCAGTCTGCAGCGACCAGCGGGAACCAGAGCATTGATTGATCAGGCTCTGGCCGAAGATGGGTTGGTGTTAACACCGGCTTTTGAGTCTCACCAGCTGGTTAGCATAGGGCGCATGGTCAGCGAAGGGTTGGGGCTGAGCGTGGTGCCGAGCACCAGCCGTGGGCAAATGGAAGAGATGGGTCTGCACTGTCGCGCTATAGCTTCTCCTGTTATTACCCATGAGCTGGGAGTCATTACTCGCCGACAGCAGGAACTGTCCGTGGCAGCTAAGGCAATGGCTGAGCTGATCAAGGCTGCCAGCGGACAGTCCTGATCTCTGTGCTTTAAATTACAAGGGATCCTGCAGTGCTTCCATCACCATCATCAAACTGACAGGGATTCAGGCCAAGATTGTCGCTTCGATTTTTTCTTGATTAAGAACATATGTGTAGTTGCGCGGTTTTATTGACTTTCTTCTTTTAAATGATGATTTGCGCAACTATGGTTTACCCAAACCTGATCACAAAATCTTCCAGACTCACCCCATCATGAATACCCAAATTTTGCATTACTTGGGGCACGGCGATTGTATTGCCAAAGGCGATATAGAACGCTTGGATGGCAAAGACGTGGTGTTTAAGGATGGTAGCCGTGAGCAAATTGACCTAGTCATTACTCCTTGGTTGTTTGTGTGCTAGGTATCAGACACTAACTAAATGTAACGCAAACTCACCAATTGAGGTGTTTTTCATTGCACCTTTCTTTGAGAGCATTGTGAGAAATTAGTTGTGGAGCAAAAATGATATGTTGTAACATATCATTATCTTGACGCTATGCCGCGCTACAATATATAGGAAAACTCCCTAGTGACAAATCTATTACCTGTAACTGTGCTCTCTGGTTTTCTTGGTGCGGGCAAGACAACAGTGCTTAGCCACATCCTCAATAATCGCCAAGGCAAGAGAGTTGCGGTTATTGTCAACGACATGAGCGATATTAACATCGATGCAGCGATGGTAAAAAGCGAAGTATCGTTAAGTCACAGCGAAGAAAAATTAGTCGAAATGAGCAATGGCTGTATTTGCTGTACTCTGCGTGAGGACTTACTGCTGGAAGTCAATAAACTGGCCAAAGACGGCAGATTTGACTATCTGGTGATTGAGTCAACAGGTATTTCAGAGCCTTTGCCAGTCGCTGAGACCTTTACCTTTGCCGATGAAGAGGGCGTTTCACTATCTGATGTGGCAACACTGGATACTATGGTTACTGTGGTCGACGCTGCCAATTTCTTGAAGGATTACGAAGACGCTAAATATTTACAGGATTCTGGTGAATCTCTGGGTGAAGATGATGAACGCAGTGTCGCCGATTTGCTCGCAGATCAAGTTGAGTTTGCCGATGTGCTGCTTATTAGCAAAACAGATTTGGTTGAGGCAAGCGAGGTTGAGAGGCTAACAGCTATTCTTAAAAGCCTTAATACTCATGCTCTGGTCATTCCTATTAGTCAGGGCCAGGTGCCTGTCGACGAGGTGCTCAGCACAGGTCTATTTGATTTTGAGCGCGCACAGGAGGCCCCAGGCTGGCTTAAAGAGATGCGCGGGGAACATGTTCCGGAAACTGAAGAATATGGCATCAGCAGTTTTAGCTATGTTGCTCGCCGCCCGTTTCACCCGGAAAAATTCCACCAGTTTGTTCATGGTACAGAGCAGTATGGCAAACTGATTCGATCCAAAGGTTACTTCTGGCTGGCTACTCGCCCTGAATTTGCCGGCCAATGGAGTCAGGCAGGCGGCATTGCCCGTTATGGCTTTGCCGGTATGTTCTGGAAAGCCGTTCCGGAACACAACTGGCCTACAGACGAAGAGTCAATTGCCACCATCAAGATGCAATGGGAAGAGCCTTTTGGCGATATGCGCCAAGAATTAGTCTTTATCGGCCAAGGGCTTGATCAGCAAGCCATGTTGAATGCACTGGATAACTGCCTGTTATCAGAAGATGAGTTGCTAAAAGGCAAACAGTACTGGGCAACATTAAGTGATCCCTTTCCTGCATGGACGGAAAATGCATGAACCCGTTAACCTCAATCACTAAGACTCCAGTGTCTGCAAAACAAATATGGCGTAGCATCGAGGGAAGCCAACTCGACGTGCTGACCGATATATATCAAGAGCACACCAATATCGCCATCTGGCAGCGCTCACTTGCCCATGCGCTGATAGAGGCCGCTGATAGCATCCTTGATACAAACCCGACACTGCAAGCATCCCTAGTCGTCACACCGCAAGAGGCCAATGTCGCTGTCATGAAAGTATTAGGTTCAACAGCAAGGGCAGCGACACTGAGCGAAGACATTGCACAGTTAGTAGATATGTTCTGCTGCCTATTTGATATCAAACGTGCGGGGTTGAGATTAACTGCATTGGATCGCGCCATGTGCCCAAGGTTTCACGTAGATCGAGTTCCCTGTCGACTGGTAACAACTTATCAGGGTGTGGCCACAGAATGGCTTCCTCACCAGGCTGCCGATCGCAGCAAACTGGGTATCGGGAGCCAGGGCAAGCCGGATGAGCGGTCGGGGTTATTTAATAGTGCAGCCGACATCCAACAGTTGTGTCGTGGGGACGTTGCATTGCTAAAGGGTGAGTCTTGGGAAGGAAATCAAGGAGCGGGCCTTATTCATCGCTCACCGCAGTTGCCAGGCGAAACACGCCGACTGCTTTTGACGCTTGATTTTATGGATGACTAAATAAGTCGTAGGCTGTGATTGAGTGGGAATGAATGCGGTTGATTAGGGCTTTACGGCAGTTGAAATAAGTCTTCGACAGAGCATTTAAGAGTTTTTGCAATTTTTAATGAGAGAACAGTGGAAGGCACATAAATTCCATTCTCAATTGCATTAATACTCTTTCTTGATACTTCTGCACTCTCAGAAAGTTCTTGTTGAGTTAAACCAGAAGATTTCCTTAGCCTTTCTAGCCTAGAAAAATAGTCTTTTTCAAACTGTACTGGAGAAACGCCTCCGGTGTGACTATGTCGTTTAACCGGATTGTAAAACATCTCGATAAAGTTAAATATCTCTGTCTTGGCATCATCGCGTGTTGAGTATATCTTACGTTGAGTTACCCGCTTTTTGAATGTCGCAAAGAAGCTCTCAGCTACGGCGTTGTCATGACAATTTCCTCGGCGACTCATAGAGGGCTTCAAATTGTTAGTTTTTAAAAACGACAGATAATCGGCGCTTCCATATTGGCTACCTTGGTCACTATGAATCAACACGTCTCCCTTCGGTTGTCGTTGCCACACAGCCATCATCAGCGCACGAATGACTAAGTGCCGATCAATGTTCTTGTCCATCGACCAGCCAATAATGCGGCGGGAGAATAAATCGAGGACGGTAGCAACATACAACAAAACCTTCGTGCGTACGGACGTAAGTGATGTTACTTACCCAAGCCAGATTCGGCCTATCTGGACTAAACTCTCTATTTAGAACATTGTCAGTAGTACAACCTGACTTACCGCCTTTGATATAACGGCGCTTATAGCCTATTTGCGCTTTTAGCTTATTTTCTCGCATGATTCGGGCAACGCGATGTACGCTGCACGCCTCACCTGCATCAAGAAGATCACGATGAATCCAAGGGCTACCGTAGGTGCCGCCGCTGGCAATATAGAATTCCGTGATCCGCTTTAACAATCGGTGATCTTCAACCGCGTGATTAGATAATGGTTTATCCAGCCACGCATAAAAGCCGCTTCGGTGTACTTTAAAAATATGGCACATGGCTTGAATAGAAAATTCATGGCGATGATCCCGAATGAAGGCGTACTTTACTCGTGGTCTCTGGCAAAGTCCGCGGCCTTTTTTAGAATATCTCGCTCCTCAGTCATTCGCCGCAAATCAGCCTTGAGTCGTGCATTCTCAACTTCGAGGTCCGTCTTGTCGGCCTGGCGGGGGCTAACTTCGCCGTACTTGTTTATCCAGGCATAAAGGCTGTGAGTGGTCGTGCCGAGTCTTTGGGCAACATCAGCCACCGAATAGCCTCGCTCGGAGACCTGCTTGACCGCTTCATGTTTGAACTCGTCTGTGTATCGCTTGCCCTTCATAAACACCTCTCATAGCGTTAGATTTTAACGCTATTTGGTGTCTAGCAATCCCTGGGAAGTCCAATGCAGCCAATCCAATGCGCTTTAAGAATCACTACTGGGGTGATATGTCTTTGGAAGTAATATAAGTGAGTGGGAAGGAACTCATGAGGGAAGTAAAATCACGTGACCCGTTCGATCAGGATACCGATTGGACTTCCCAGATTTTCGCTAGCACCAGTGAAACAAAATTTGTTTAGTTTCAGCGGATTTCTGCGCCAGCTCGCGGGCTTTCTCTCCAAACAGTTCTTCTACCATGTCCCGGCGAATCTTCATGGTTGGGGTAATCACAT
>Ga0233426_10000960_pt1 | contig 28153 bp, 24 predicted proteins | sample SI_118_April2016_6_FD_179875 | JGI IMG/M metagenome (GOLD analysis project Ga0233426, IMG submission 179875) | Seawater microbial communities from Saanich Inlet, British Columbia, Canada - SI_118_April2016_10_MG | ecosystem: Environmental > Aquatic > Marine > Inlet | place: Canada: British... | reverse complement strand
CCACCAAATGAAGATGATAAACCACCACCTTTAGGATTTTGAACTAATACAACTAATACTAATAGGATAGATGTTATGATGATAAGGATTGCAAAAATCGTGTACATTTTATTTTTCTTTTAATTTATTAATCAATTTAATTTGGTCTGCAAATAAACTATTTTTTTCTGGATATTTCACACCTAATTTTTTATAAGCCGAAATTGCCTTGTCATAATGCCCTTGCTCCAAGTAAACCTTGGCTAAAGTAGGAGTTACTAAGTCATTATTTTCAACTAAACTTTCCTTTGCTACATCCACAGGTTTAAAGAAATCCTTCTTTTTTGGTTTACTGATACTTACATTCTTATCAATAAAATTGTCTATGAGTTGTTTTTTACTTGGCTTTGGTGTACGGTCAATCTTCTTCACTTTTGAAAGTGCTAACCATTCTGAAAAGGAATATTCTTCCTCTTTTTCAAACGCTAAAGGTTGCCCAATTGCTAATGCTTGTTCTGTGCTTTGCTTTGCTGTTTCCTTAATCAGAACAGGTTTCTGGCTGACTCTATTTTGTGTAATAAGTTTAAACAGTTGTTTCCTGTCCAATGAATATGCAGCCGCTTTTTTTAGTTGACGATTATAGCGGATACTATCGGTATTCAATAATCCTTTAGCAAGTAATAATTGTGCTGTTTGGAAATAAGGAAACTCATGCAGTAAGTTATCCAAAGTAGCGACATCCTCTCCTGTTATTTTTTGTGGATCTTGAATATGTTGTGTCAAATTATCCATTACCAATTTACAAATGCTTTGTTAAACACATCTTCCGCTAATTCATTCGTGATTTCTTCAATTAAAGTACTTTCAATATCCGATATGTTTTGTGAACTATCATAATCACGGTAACGGCTAAAGGTTTTTTCAAAGTTATTTTCAGCATCAAAACTATTGTTGTAGGTTACTTTTACCGCAATAGTCAATCGGTTCTGTCCAGCAGTTTCATTTGCCTTAATTGCCATTGGCTTTATCTGATATTTACTGATATGACCACTAAAGGATAAATCCCCTTCATTTTCGCTAAGGGTTAAGTTAGTTTGTTCCAGGAACATATCTTTCAATCGTTCAGTAAAAACTTGACTTAAAGTGGGTTGTACGGTAGCAGCTTTGTTGTTAAAATATTGCACTGATACTGTTTTTGCTTCACTCGGTATTGAGGCTCCAGTAAAGGAATATATCCCACAACTCGTGAGAAAAATACTAAGTAAAATCGTGTAAATTAGTTTCATTATAATCCGAATTCTTTTAGTTTTCTGTAAAGGGTTCTTTCTGATATTCCAAGTTCTGCAGCTGCATCTTTTCGTTTTCCTTTGTGCTTTAATAATGATTTTTCAATTAATCTTTTTTCTTGATCGAATAAGGATAAAGATTCTTCAATCTCAATTGTGTTTTCTGTAGGCGTATTTATGTTGAAATCTTGCTCATTATTATCTGTGAAAATAGCAGGATTTATATTGCTAATAATTTCAGTATTTCCTTCTTTTTGCATCAGGTCAAAAGTAATCTTTTTAAGTTCAGTTAAATCCTTTTTCATGTCAAAAAGTACTTTGTACAGTATTTCTCTCTCTGATAAGTCGGCTTTATTTTTATCTTCAAACTTAACTATTCCACTAGTGGATGTGCTTGGTAATTGTTCTTGGAGTTTGCTAGCGGTAATCATTCTTTCTTTTTCAATAACTGAAAGTTGGGCTACAAAATTGCGCAATTGCCTTATATTTCCTGGCCAGCTATATTCTTTTAGCACCACAATAGCATCATCCGTTAATCGTATTGGTGGTGTGTTGTATTGTTCTGCAAAGTCAGCTGCAAATTTTCTGAACAACAAATAAATATCCTCTCCTCTTTTTCGTAATGGAGGAAGATTGATGCTTATCGTGTTTAGCCTGTAATATAAATCCTCTCTAAACTTCCCGTTTTTTACTGCTTCAGGTAAGTTTACATTTGTTGCGGCAACAATCCTCACATCTGTTCTTTGTGCCTTTGAGGAACCCACTTTTATTATCTCACCATTTTCCAATACTCTTAATAATCGTGCTTGTGATGCCATTGGTAATTCTCCTACTTCATCTAAAAATATTGTACCGCCATCAGCAGCTTCAAAATATCCTTTTCGGCTATCGTGTGCGCCAGTGAATGAGCCTTTTTCGTGTCCGAATAATTCGCTATCAATTGTTCCTTCAGGAATTGCACCACAATTTACAGCAATATAAGGGTTGTGGTTTCTTTTGCTATTTTGATGAATAATCTTTGGGATATTCTCTTTTCCAGTACCACTTTCTCCTACAATTAATACTGAAATATCAGTAGGAGCTACTTGTAAAGCAATATCAATAGCTCTTGCTAATTTTGGACTGTTTCCTATAATCCCAAACCTTTGTTTTGCTTGCTGATTATTCATATTAAATTACTTTACCTTTTAGGGTTGCTGATGTGCAATCGTCAATTTTCACCATTACATAGTCACCTAATTTATGATCTCCTTTTTCAAAAATTACTGCTGAATTGTGGGTTGTTCTTCCGTAAAAATATTGGTCTGATTTCTTGGAATACCCCTCAATCAAAACTTCAAATGTTTTTCCTACTTTTTCTTTCATATGTACCAACGAACTTGCTAATTGCTGTTTAATTATTTCAGCCAATCTGCTTTGTTTTATGTCTGCTGGGATGTCATCTTCCAACCTTGCAGCAGGAGTATTTGGTCTTACAGAATATTTATACATATATCCAAAATCATAGCCAACATAATCCATTAAGGAGAGTGTTTCTTTGTGGTCTTCTTCAGTTTCACTACAAAATCCAATTATCATATCCATTGAAATGGCACAATCTGGAATTCTTTGCTTAATATCATCTACTAATTTTATGTATTTTTCTCTGTTGTATCCTCTGTTCATTAACTCCAATATGCGTGAGCTACCAGATTGAACAGGTAAGTGGATATGGTCGCAAATATTAGTATGCTTAGCCATAATATCTATTACATCTACTCCCATGTCTTGTGGGTTTGAGGTTGAAAAACGAATCCTTAATTTTGGATTAACTTGTGCTACTTTATCCAAAAGATTGGCAAAGTTTAAGCTGTTTTCTTTTTCGGTATCACTTGCTTTCTTGAAGTCTTTTTTTGCGCCACCACCATACCATAAATAGGAATCAACATTTTGTCCTAATAAGGTAATTTCTCTGTAGCCATTGTTGAATAAATCTTGACATTCCTTTAGGATGCTTTCTGGGTTTCTACTTCTTTCTCTACCTCTAGTAAAAGGCACTACACAAAAGGAGCACATATTATCGCATCCTCTGGTGATGGATACAAATGCAGTTACGCCATTTCCTCCTAAGCGAACTGGGCTAATATCAGCATAAGTTTCTTCTAAGGATAGGAGTACATTAACTGCTTTCTTGCCTCCTTCAACTTGCGCTATTAAGTTAGGTAAATCTCTGTAGGAATCTGGTCCCACAACAATGTCTACTAGTTTTTCTTCTTCTAAAAATTGTTCTTTTAAGCGTTCGGCCATACAGCCTAAAACGCCAACTAACATCCCTGGGTTTTTATCTCTTTTTATGGAGTTATAGAATTCCAATCGCTTACGAACAGTAAGTTCTGCCTTCTCCCTTATTGAGCACGTGTTTACAAATACTAAATCAGCTTCAGTAATATCTTTTGTGGTAGAAAAACCTTCATTTGTAAGAATAGAAGCAACAATTTCACTGTCCGAAAAATTCATTTGGCAACCGTAACTTTCAATATACATTTTACGGCCTGCTTTTTTATTTTCAGATAATTGTAAGACCTCTCCTTGCTTACTTTCATCCATCTTTTTTTCTAACAACTTATCTATGCTCATTTTCGTATTTTGAAATGCAAAAATAGTAAAAAACTGACAATGTGGCAGTACTTTATTTTACTTATATTATAAATAATATAATGGAAACTGCCAAGTTTTTTCGATTTGTTTTATTCAAAAAAAGTTCCTTTAATTTGCAGCACATTTCTAAAACATATAAAATGGCAAAAAACTTAGTGATTGTAGAATCACCCGCAAAGAAAAAGATAATACAAGGTTTTTTAGGAAAAGACTTTGTTGTAGAATCAAGTATTGGTCATATTAGGGATTTACCTAAAAAAGGAGGGATGGCCATTGATATTGAAAATGGTTTTGCTCCTAATTATGTAATATCGGAAGATAAAACTAAAGTAGTTAGTCATCTTAAAAGTGTAGCAAAAAAAGCCGAGACTGTTTGGCTTGCTACGGATGAGGATCGTGAGGGAGAGGCAATTGCTTGGCACTTAACGGAAGCGTTAAAGTTAGATGCAAAAACAACTAAACGAATTGTTTTTCATGAAATTACAAAAAAAGCAATTACTAAAGCTGTAGAGAATGCTAGGGTTTTAGATCTTAATTTAGTGAATGCACAACAAGCTAGGCGTGTGTTGGATAGGTTAGTTGGTTTTGAATTGTCTCCAGTTCTTTGGAGGAAAGTAAAACAAGGACTTTCTGCTGGTCGTGTGCAATCAGTTGCAGTACGATTAATTGTAGAACGTGAAAATGATATTACAAACTTCACTCCAGTATCATCTTACAAAGTTGTTGCTTTTTTCATCAATATGGATGGTAAGGTTGTGAGAGCAGAATTGCCACAAAGATTTAAAGTGAATGAAGATGCTTATGCTTTTATGGAGAAATGTAAGGATGCAACTTTTTCAGTTGAGTCTTTAGAACAAAAACCGGCAAAAAAATCACCAACAGCACCTTTTACTACATCAACATTACAACAAGAAGCTTCTCGTAAATTAGGTTTTTCGGTAAGTCAAACTATGATGGTGGCTCAAAAGTTATATGAGGCGGGTACAATAACCTACATGAGAACGGATAGTGTGAATTTATCTAATGATGCATTAGATGCTGCTGAGAAAGTAATTGGTTCTCTTTATGGGGATGAGTTTTCAAAAAGAAGAGTTTATACAGGTAAGTCAAAGGGAGCACAGGAAGCGCATGAGGCAATTAGACCTTCTTACATGGAAAATAAAACAGTTGATGGCGATAGTTCTCATCAAAGGCTGTATGATTTAATTTGGAAGAGAACTATTTCTTCTCAGATGGCAGACGCACAGTTCGATAGAACAACTGTAAAGATTGATATTTCAAATACCTCAGAGCAATTTGTTGCAAAAGGAGAGGTAATTACTTTTGAAGGGTTTATGAAAGTTTATTTGGAAGGAAAAGATGATGAAAATGAAGAGCAAAAAGGAATGTTACCAAAACTTGAGGTTGGTGAGGTTTTAGGGCTTTCTGAAGCAGTTGCTTCTGAGCAGTTTTCTCGCCCTCCAGCAAGATATGCTGAGGCAAGTTTGGTGAAAAAAATGGAGGAATTGGGTATTGGAAGACCGTCAACTTATGCAGCAACAATTACTACTATTCAGAAAAGAGGATACATTGAAAAAGAAAACCGTGATGGATTTGATCGTGTTTCTCAAATGATTGAATTGAAGGATGGGAATCTTATAAAATATGAGAAGATTTCAATTACAGGAGCAGAGAATAAAAAGTTATTCCCTACTGATGTGGGAATTGTTGTTACTGACTTTTTAGTGGAACATTTCTCTGATGTAATGGAATATAGTTTTACAGCATCTGTAGAAACAGAATTTGATGAAATTGCTGAAGGAAAAAAAGTTTGGAATGAAATGATTGCTTCTTTTTATGGAGGATTTAAAGAGAAAGTTGTTGATGTAATTGGTAATGTTGGAAAAGCTTCTGGAGAAAGAGAGTTAGGGAATGACCCTGCAAGTGGCGAAAAAGTATTTGCTCGTATTGGTCCTTTTGGTCCTATGGTTCAAATGGGTGAAAAGCAAGAAGATGAAGGTGCTCCCAAGCCTAAATTTGCTTCTTTGTTAAAAGGGCAAACGATACAAACAATTACCTTAGATGAAGCTATGGATTTGTTTAAATTACCAAGAACAGTTGGAGAATGGGAAGGGAAGGAGGTTGTTGCTTCAGTAGGTAGATTTGGTCCTTACTTGCGTTATGATGGTAAATTTACATCTATTAAAAAAACGGATGAAGAGGAGCCTTTATCAATCTCTTTGGATAGATCAATAGAATTGATTAAAATTAAAATTCAAGCAGATAAAGACAGGTTAATTTCTGATTTTGATGGAGATCCTTTAATTCAGGTGTTGAACGGTAGATATGGTCCTTTTATTCAGGTTTCTCCTCCTAAAGGGAAAAAGATAAATGTTAAAATACCAAAAGGAACTGAGCCTAAGGATTTAACAAGAGAAGAATGTATTCATCTTTGGGAAAATCAGCCAGAAAAAAAATCAAGAGGTAAAAAGAAATAATGATTGAATTGCACTCCTATTTTAAACCCTTAAATCCTGGTATTTATGCTACAAAGGATAGGTGGGGAATTACACAAATAGGGCGTTTAGTCGAATCTCATACTCAGGAAAATTTTCCAAATGTAAAGTTTGCTGAAATTGCAATTTTTAATGTCCCTGAATATGAAGGTTCAAAGAATAAGCAGGCCGGTCAGGATTGTAAAGTTAGAGAATCGTTTTATCAGTTATATCTAGATAAAGCACCTAGAATAGTTGATTTAGGAACTTTGCAGTTAATGCCAACTCGTAAGGAATCGTTTAAAATGATTCAGGAGGTTTGTGAAGCTTTATTGCATGATGGAGTTATTCCTATTATCATTGGAGGCGGACATGATGTAAGTTATGCCGTTTACAAAGCGTATGCTGCTTTGGATAAATACATTACGCTTACTTCAATCGATAAAAGTTTTGATATTGGCTTGCAGGATGATAGCTTATCTTCCTTTTCTCATTTAGGAAAAATGATTAGTCATAAGCCGAGTCATTTATTCCATTATGTTAATCTGGGTTATCAATCCTATTTTGTTTCAAATATGGCAATCGATATGCTAATTGGAATGAATTTTGATATCGTTAGGTTAGGTGATTTGAAAGCGAATTTCCAAGAGGTAGAGCCAGTAATGCGAAATACTGATTTTTTAAGTTTTGATATATCTGCAATTCAATTTTCTTATGCTCAGGCTAATGTTTACAGCTCTCCTAACGGATTAAATGGCGAGCAGGCATGTAAAATAATGCGTTATGCAGGTGTAAGTGATAAGTTGTCGGCTGTTGGTTTGTTTGAGTATAATCAGGATTTAGATGTAAATAATCAAACGGCTCAATTGTTAGCCCAAATGATTTGGTATTTTGTTGATGGTTATAAAATGCGAAAGCAAGAATTAAATCCTAATTTGAAAAACTGTATAAAATACACAGTTGCTTTTGAAGATGGTAAAAATGAAATTATTTTCTATAAAAGCCAAAGTAGTGGAAGGTGGTGGATGGGCGTTCCTTTTAAAAAGGAAGGTGAAAAACAACTTCAAAATTACTTTGTTGCTTGTTCATATCGCGACTATGAAGTGGCAAATCAAGGTGAAGTGCCTGAAAGGTGGTTAAAAACTTACAATAAGTTTATCTAATTAAACCTATTGATAGTTAGACTAATAAGTACTTTGTTATGTTGTATTTCTCCTTGAGTAGATAAGATATTCTCTAGTAAAGACTACCCTTAATGAAAAATTGTTTATTTTAGCGCCAAATTTTTTAAGAGAAAATTAACAAATGAAGAGAATATTTATACTAATCTTAGGTGTTATATCGGTAATTACCGTATCAGCACAGCAAGATCCGCAATTTAGTCAGAACATGTTCAATAAATTAGCTAATAATCCTGGTTTTGCAGGGAGTAGAGGTAATATTGCAACATCAGTTTTGCATAGGTCACAATGGATGGGATTTGGAGATACTGGAGGAGCGGCAGCATCTACTCAAAATTTCAGTATAGATGCAGAATTACCTTTCTTATTTGGTGGTGTTGGATTGAATATTGTAAAAGATAATATAGCTCAATTTAGTAATTTAGGTTTACAAGCTTCTTATGCTTACCGTACTGAATTAGGGGTTGGTCAAATAGGGATGGGTATGTCTGTCGGTATGTTTCAAAGTGGAACAGACGGGGGTTTTAGACCAGCTGACAAAACAGATCCTTCAATTCCTCTAGGTGTTGTAAATGGTTCTAGTTTAGATATTGGGGCAGGTGTTTATTATAATACGCAAGATGTCTATGTTGGTTTATCTTCTGCGCATATGACTGAACCTAGAATTGAATGGAGTGATGGTCAGAATCTTGATTTAACAAGACATTATTTTTTAATTGCTGGTTATTATCATGAGCTTAACCCAGTACTATCTTTAAATCCTTCAATTTATTTAAAATCGGATGGTGCAACTTCACAATTAGATATTAATACAAATTTGATATACAATAATAAGATGTGGACAGGCGTTAGTTATAGGTTAGATGAAGGAATAATCTTATTGGCAGGTATGAATGTAAATGAAGATTTAAGATTTGGAGTGAGTTATGATGTTACTATGATTAATCCAATGGGTAATTCCTTTGAGGTTATGTTAGGTTATGACTTTAAAATAAAGACGAATAAAGCAGTGTCAAAATACAAGAATCCAAGATTCTTATAAAAACAAAATTTTAACTCACTTAGGTGATAAAATATATATAATATGAAAAGAATAATTTTATTAAGTTCAATAGTGGCTCTTTTAAGTGCTTGTGGTAGTTCTGGTAATGGAGAGCTAATTGGCGTCCAGAAAAGACAAATTTGGAATCCTACCGATCCTTATGGAATGGTATTTATTCCTCAAGGAAGTTTTAACATGGGGCCATCTGATCAAGATGTTCCTTTTGCTAATGTAACGGCCTCAAAAACTATTTCTGTTGGTGCGTTTTATATGGACGAAACAGAAATAACAAATAATGAATATCGTCAGTTCGTTACATGGGTGAGAGATTCTTTAGCGCACACTCTTTTAGGGCAAGCTGGAATTGAAGGTCATTTAATAGAGGAAGATAGATATGGTAATTTCCTAGAACCTGCGAAAATTGATTGGAATACTAAGATAAGATGGGATGATCAAGAAGTTAGAGAAATTTTAGAGGAAGAAATGTATTTACCTGAACATGAAAGATTAGAAGGTAGGAGGGAATTTGATACTAGAAAGTACACCTTTAAATACCAAGTTTTAGATGTTCAAGCAGCAGCTATTAAATCTAAAAGAGAAGGAGATGCAATAGGGAAGAGAGATAGAAGTGGTTTTTTATCTGATATTGAGGTTTCTATTTTCCCTGATACTTTAACATGGATTCATGATTATGCTTATTCTTTTAATGACCCATATACTAAGAATTATTTCCATCATCCTGCTTTTGATGATTATCCTGTTGTTGGAATCAATTGGAAACAAGCAACTGCATTTACAAAATGGAGAACTAAAATGATGAATTCATTTTTAAGAAAAATTAAGCAACCTACTTTACCAGAATTCAGATTACCTACTGAATCAGAATGGGAATATGCTTCTAGAGGTGGTTTAGATTTTTCACCTTATCCTTGGGGAGGGCCTTATACACGAAATATTAAAGGTTGCTTTTTAGCAAACTTTAAGCCATTAAGAGGAAACTATACTGCTGATGGTGGGATTAAAGCAATTAAGACTGCTTCTTATAATCCAAATGGTTACGGATTATATGATATGGCAGGAAATGTAGCGGAGTGGACATCTAATGCTTATGACGAGTCAGCATTCTCATATTCGCATGATATGAATATGGATTATCATTATAATGCTAGTGAAGAGGATCATGCTGTCTTAAAAAGAAAATCTATTAGAGGAGGGTCTTGGAAGGATATTGCATACTTTATACAAACAAGTACAAGAACTTTTGAGTATCAAGATACAGCAAAAAGCCATATAGGGTTTAGATGTGCTGTTGACTTTTTAGGTAGGGATAAGAAAGATTTTGAATAAGATTAAATAAGTAAAAAAATAAATAATTAAATAAAAAGAAAAATGGGATTAGGAAATATTACAGAAGCAAAATGGTACAAAACAATGATGCCGAAATTATATGGTTGGGGAGCTGCCCTTGTAATTATTGGTGCATTATTTAAGATTGAACACTTACCAGGAGCTTCAATTATGCTTATTTTGGGCTTAAGTACTGAGGCTATTATTTTCTTTTTCTCTGCTTTTGAAAAAACACATGAGGAGTTGGATTGGTCATTAGTTTATCCTGAATTGGCACATATGGAGGATCCTAATGCTGCAAAGCGTCCTGCTCAACAATTAGATGATGCGTTGGCAAAAGCTAAGATTGATAATGCTTTAGTGGAAAGTTTAAATGAAGGACTAAGATCATTTGGAGAATCAGCTAAACAATTGAATGAAACAGTTTCTGCAGCTTCAGGTATTTCAGAATATAACGCTCAAATTCAAGAAGGAGTTAAGAATATGAATGCAATGAATTCGTTATATGAATTACAATTGCAAACATCAAACCAACAAATGGAAGCAACTACTTTATTCTTACAAAACTTACAGTCGTCAGTTGATGATTCTAAGAAATTCCAAGAGCAAGTTAGTAGTCTTGCGGATAATTTAGAGCAGTTGAATAAAGTATATGGAAATATGCTTACTGCAATGAATCCAAACAAATAATCATCATTAATTACTAAATAAACATACAATAATATGGCTGGAGGTAATTTGTCGCCAAGACAGAAGATGATTAACATGATGTATTTAGTGCTTACGGCATTACTTGCATTAAATGTTTCGAAAGAAGTATTAAATTCATTCTTTGAAGTAAACAAAGGTATTACTAGAACTACAATTAATTTTAATGCAAAGAATGGAGATGCTTATGCTGCTTTTGATGCTGCTGCTGAGTTAAATCCTGTGAAAGCTGGTCCTTTTAGAGAGCAAGCTTATCAGGTAAAAGGAGAAGCAGATGAGATTGTTGCTTTCATTCAAGAAATGAAATATAATCTTGTTCTAAATGCAGATAAGAAAGTGTACTTAGGTACTGATAGTGAAATTAAAGATGAGGAAGGAGATTTAATTGAAGAAAAGGCAATCGAAATTGCTTGGGAGGCTTTATCTGATCAACAGAAATTAATGAGTATTGGTGAGTTGATTAATAAAGATGATAGGCATACTGCTGGAGATTTATTTTATAGTTCAAAAAGGAAAGATAATATTGCTACAGATTTAAAAGTCAATATGATTTCTTATAAAGATTTACTTCTTTCATTTGCAGTTGGTAATACCTCTTTAATGACATCAATTAATGAAACATGTAATTATGACGATAAAAAAACAAAAGGGAAAAAGCAACTATGGGAAGAATATAATTTCTATGATATGCCTTCAGTTGGTGCTTTAACTCTACTATCTAAAATGCAATCAGATGTTAGAAATACTGAAGCTGATATCATTAATATGTTAAGAGAAAATATTGATGCAGGATCTTTGAAATTTACTTCTGCTGAAGGTATTCAAATCCCTCAATCAAATTTTGTGTTAAGAGGAGATTCTTTTAGAGCACAGATTTTTATCTCAGCAAAAGATACTACTCAAGCACCTATGATTTATGTAGGTGAATATGATAGTTTAGGAAATGGAAATTACCAGATGAAAGGGACTGAGGGTATTGATTATAATGCTGTAAGAGTTGTAAATGGTAAAGGAATGTTTGCTGAAAGAACTTCTTCAGAAGGAACTAAAAAATGGGGAGGTTTAATTGCTATGAAAACTGATAATGGAACTAAGATGTACCCTTTTAAAGGAGAGTACTTAGTAGCTGCTAAAACAGCTGTTGTTTCTCCTACAAATATGAATGTTTTGTATTTAGAGGTAGATAATCCATTAAAGATTTCTGTTCCAGGATATACTGCTGGTGAAATTTCAGCAGTAATTAATAACGGAAAAGTCTCAGCAGTTAAAAAATCACTTGGTGAATATTCTGCTCGCCCCTCTAAAAAAGGAAAAGCAATGGTAAGTTTGTATGCCAATGTTGATGGCAGGCGTACTAAGATGGGAGAAATGGAGTTTAGAGTAAAAGAAGTTCCACCTCCAAAAGCTGAAGTTAAGTTTGTAGCAAATGTAAAAGGTGAACTATTTATTGATAAAATGAAGATGGTAACTGCTGGTGGATTATCCGCAAAATTGAAGGATTTTGATTTTAAAGGAGTTAGATATGTAATTACTTCTTATAAACTTACGGGTATGTATAAGGGAGAGCAGCAATCTGATATAGTAAAAGGACCTAAGTTTTCTAGTAAGATGGAGGGTATTATTAAAAATACTAGGTCGGGTAATAGTATAACTATATCGGCTATTAAAGCAAGAAGAATAGATACTAAGAATACGGCAGTTAAAAATTTAGATCCTTTAGTGTTAACAATTAAATAAATATTATGAAAAAAATAACTTTATTACTAGTAGCAACTATCCTTTGTTTAGTAGGGGTAAATGCACAAGATGTATTAACTACAGAGGAGATGAATTCTGTATACAAGAAAGAAAAACATCATAATAAAAGAGTGCAACAATATGCTCCTTTACGCCAAGCTGATGTTATGTGGTCTCGTAAAATATGGAGAGAAATTGATTTGCGTCAAAAAATTAATCACCCTTTTTATTATCCAGAAAATGATGGTGTTGCTCAAACTATTCAGGATAGAAAGAGTTTAATTGATGTAATTTATTCTGCAATTAAAGAAGGAAGTATTACTGCTTATGGAAATGCAATTATGGATGATGAATTCCGTGAAGTAATGTCGCAGGAAGATATTAAAAAAATTGGTGGTGCAGAAGAAAAGATGGTAGAAAGTACAGATTGGGACAAGGTTGCGGAAGGCTTCTCAGAAGAAGAATCTACTGTAATGAAGCTTTCTAAAAAAGAGTTTGATCGTAATCAAGTTAAAAAATGGAGATTGAAAGAGGAGTGGTTTTTTGATAAACAAAGATCTGTAATGGATGTGCGTATTATTGGAATAGCTCCATTAAAAGAAGATAGAGATGAGGTGTCTGGTCAGTTGACAGGAGGTTTCTCTCCATTATTTTGGGTTTATTTTCCTGAGGCAAGAGAGATTTTGATTAATGCTGAAGTTTTTAACTTAGTTAAGAATAATGCAGAAAGAAGAACTTATGATGATATTTTCTGGAAAAGAATGTTTTCTTCTACAATTACTAAGGAATCAAGTGTAATGGATAGAAAAGTGAATGAATATATGATAGGACTTGATGCTTTATTGGAATCGGAGCGTATTAAGACTGAAATATTCAATATTGAACATGATCTTTGGGAATATTAATCTCAACTTATAATTTAAAATTAAAAGCCCCTGTGGGGCTTTTTTAATTTGGAAAAAGAATATAAAATAGCAATTATTGGTTTAGGGTATATAGGTTTGCCTTTGGCTTTAGCTTTTTCAGAATATTACAAGGTAGTTGGCTATGATATTAATACAAAGCGAGTACTTGAACTAAATAAGGGCATTGATAGTAACTTGGATGTTAAAGTTAGTGACAATCAAGATTTACTATTTACTAATGATGAGAGATATTTAAAGGAATCAAATATTTATATTATAACAGTACCTACTCCTGTGGATAAAGATAATGCTCCTGATTTATCATTTTTAGAATCAGCTTCTAAATTAGTTGCTAATTATATCCAAGAGGATAATATTATTATTTATGAGTCGACTGTTTATCCTGGAGTAACTGAGGATGTTTGTGTGCCAATTTTAGCCAATTGTTCTGGCCTTACTTATAATACTAATTTTTATTGCGGATATAGCCCTGAACGAATTAGCCCAGGTGCTGGCGAATATACTTTGGCGAATGTGGTTAAGGTAACTAGTGGTTCTACCGCTAAGGTTGCAGATAAAGTTGATGGTCTGTATAGGAAAATTATAAAAGCAGGTACTTATAAGGCACCTTCAATTAAGGTTGCTGAAGCTGCAAAAGTGATAGAAAATACACAAAGAGATGTGAATATCGCTTTGATGAATGAACTAGCAATGATGTTTGATAAAATGGACATTAGTACTTCTGAAGTGTTGCATGCTGCAAATTCAAAGTGGAATTTTTTAGATTTTAAACCTGGCTTAGTTGGTGGGCATTGTATAGGGGTTGACCCTTATTATCTGCTCCATAAATCTGAAGAAATGGGATATAAGCCAACCTTATTGCATTCTTCCCGGAATATTAATAATAGTGTAGCAACATTTATAGTTGATAAAACAATTAAATTAATGCTAGATGCTGATAAGTTAATTAAAGGAGCTTCAGTACTGATATTAGGCTATACTTTTAAGGAAAATTGTGCTGATACTCGAAATACAAAAGTAAATGATATTGCTCAAGGACTTAAGAGTTTCTTTTGTGATGTTACTATTTTTGACCCATATATTGCTGAAAATTTAGATTGTGGATTTATTACTAATCCTTTTGAAAATAAAAAGAAATATGATGCCATTATTGTAGCTGTTTCGCATCAAGAATTTTTACAATATACTACTGCTAATTTTGAGCAGTTATCCAAAGGAAAACTTGTACTTTTGGACATTAAAGGGATTTATGATAAATCCTCTTGGACATTTTAAAAAGAACAAATAAATGACAGAAGAATTAAATTTGAGTGAACTATTTTCAAATCTTGTTAAGTTCATTTCTAGAAATAGTAAATTACTAATTACTATTGTTGGAATTTGTGTTGTAGGTGTAATTTCTTATCAGAAATTAAAAACACCTTTTTATGAAACAAAGGCAATTTGTATGTCAGGAATTTCAGAATATGAAAGACAAGAACAGGTTGAAGATTTAAGTCAGAGAACTGCTATTGATTTGATTAATTATTTACAAATTAATATTGAAAATGAAGATTATAGCGCTCTGTCAAGCTTATTAGGTATAGATGAAAATATTGCTTCAACAATTAAAAAAATAGAAGCAGAACAATTGTATCAGCAAGATATGAATGAAAAGTTTTATGCTCTTAATAAGTTTGAAATTCTATTAGCTACATTTGATAATAAAAGTATTGATAAATTACAAGAGGGGTTAATATATTATTTTTCAAATAACAACTTTATCAAGCAATATCATAATAGTTACTTAGTGTCTAATTCTAAAATAATTAATGATATTAATTTAGAGATACAAGTCCTAAAAGAAATGAGAATTGAAGGTGCTAAAAACAACTTAGATGTAAGCTCTGTGAATATAGTAAGTGGAAAAAGCGAGAAAGTAGTTAGTAATCAGATAATTGTTCTGAGCCAGATTAGAGAAGATTTGAAAACTAAGCAGGCATTATTAAAGCCAATAGTCTTTGTTCAGGATTTTGCAAAAGTAAATCAAAAGGAAGATGATATTTTATCACTCGGAATACTAGGAGCCGTATTGAGCTTTGTTTTTGGCTTATTCATTGCTTTAATAAGAGAGGTAAAGTAGTATGAATATAGGGGTAATAGGATCAGGGTATGTTGGTTTAGTTGCTGCAGCTTGCTTTGCTGAAATGGGGAACCATGTTATTTGTGTTGATGTTGATCAATCAAAAATCAAAAAATTAAAATCAGGAGTAATTCCAATTTACGAGCCAGGTTTGTCTGTTTTAGTAAAAGAAAATTTTTCTAAAGGATCATTAAATTTTACTACCGATATTAAGGAAGCTTTATCTATTGCAGATGTAGTTTTTATTGCTGTTGGAACACCTATGGGGGATGATGGTTCGGCTGACTTGAAGTATGTATTGCAAGTTGCTCATTCTATTGGAGAGCATATGAATCATGATTTAGTAGTAGTAGATAAATCAACTGTGCCCATTGGTACAGCAGATAAGGTTAAAGAAACAATTCAGAATGCACTGAATGTAAGGAATTCTAATTTAACCTTTAATGTGGTTTCTAATCCTGAGTTTTTAAAAGAAGGAGCTGCAATTAAAGATTTTATGCACCCTGATAGAGTAGTAGTAGGTGCTGATGACGAACAGGCAATGCAGTTGATGCGCAATCTATACGCACCATTTACTTTAAGTAATGATAGGTTTATAGGTATGGATATTCGTTCTGCTGAAATGACAAAATATGCTGCTAATGCTATGTTGGCTACTAAGATTTCATTTATTAATGAAATTGCAAATATCTGTGAGCGTGTTGGAGCAGATGTAAATCAGGTGCGTACTGGGATTGGGAGTGATAAAAGAATAGGATATCAATTTATTTATCCTGGATGTGGTTATGGAGGAAGTTGTTTTCCTAAAGATGTACAAGCTCTTATTAATATTGCTAATAATCATGGGTATAATCCTGAACTTATTGCTTCTGTTGAAAAGGTAAATAAAGCTCAGAAAGAAGTCTTATTTTCTAAGTTGACTAGTCAGTTAGGTTCGGATTTAACTGGGAAGACAATTGCAGTTTGGGGTTTATCCTTTAAGCCAGAAACAGATGATATGCGTGAAGCACCATCTATTAGTTTAATAAGATCAATTGTTGCAGCAGGAGGAAGTGTTAATGCCTATGATCCGAAAGCAATTAAAGAAGCAAAATTTTATTTAAAAGGAGTTGCAGTAAATTATTGTGACGATAAATATTCTGTTTTAGATAATGCTGACGCGTTAGTTTTAGTAACAGAGTGGAAAGAGTTTAGAAGCCCTGATTTTGATTTAATGAAAACTAAAATGAACGGTAATTTATTTATTGATGGCAGGAATCAATTTAAATCAGATTTTTTTGAAAGTAAGGGTTTTAAGTATTTACAGATTGGTGTAAAAGCATAATAGTATGCGCCTAAAGAATATTCTTGTATCACAATCACTAAAAGATTTTTCTAGTTTATTCGTTTCAAATATTTTCCAAAAAGTACTCGGTTTAATAAGAGAGTTAGTTATTGCTTTCTTTTTAGGTTCATCAATTTTATACGCAAATTTTTTATTATTGAGAGTTGTAGCCGATTTCTTTTCACAAATAACAGCTGGTAACGCGTTAAAGGCTAATCTGCTTCCAAAATTCACAAAGTTGTATGATAAGTATGAAGAGATTTCATTAAAGCAAGTTTTTGTATTTTCAAAAAAGACTTCCATATATTTATTTTTAATAAGTCAACTTATTCAAACAACTGTAATTTTCTATCTTGATCTTCAAAATAGTTTTTTATTTTTTGGTGCATCCTTTGTTTTAAGTTTTAGTATTTGTTTTAATTTTATAAACACTATATTTCTCACCATTATTCAAGCAAGAGGCATGTTTTTAAGATACTCTTATGCATCAGTCACTAATTCTTCTGTTTTTACCTTGCTAGTTTATCCTTTAATCAGTGTCGCCTCTGTTGCTGGTTTGGCTATAAGTAGATTGATAGGGATATTGAGTATGAGTATGGCTTTTGTAAAGCCAATGCAAAATGAAAATACAGGTGTTGAAGTTAAATTAGAACGATCTGATTTTAATTTTCCGACTCTTGTGTTGGGTAATTTTGCAAATATTATTATTATATCTTCTCGCCTTGTTGCTGGTGCTGATGGCTCTAATAGTATTGCATTTTTTATGTATGCTGTAGTAATACTTAATGCATTATTAACTTCTGTTATAAGTAATATTAGTACAATATTATTAAGGAAGATTTCAATAAAGAAAGATACAAGGCTAATGCTTTACTCTTTATCAATTTCCTTATTTGTAGGGTTGATAATGGTAATTGGTTTGTACTTCTTTAGTTATGATATAATTAAATTTGTATATTTAAGAGGAGCATTTAATATTTCTGATGTGCAACAAACATCAGTATATTTATATGATTTGAGTTTTGCTTTTGTTTTATTATTTATAACAACAATACTATTTCAGCCTTTTTTAAGTTTACCGATAGTAGCTACTAAAAAAGCAAGGTTTAAATTAGTAATTTTCTTTTTAGTAATACTTGTTTTGTCTTGTTTTCTTGTTTTCTTTTCGGAATTTTCTGCAAAAGAAAAAGCTTTGATTGTTATGTATTCCTCTTCAGTTACTGCTGTTATTTTGGCAATTTATTCGTATATTAAATACTTTCAATATGAGAAATAAAAATATTTTTTCTTGGGTGTTTATGCTTTCGGCATGTGCTTTGTTGGCAATTGGAAGAGTGTATGATGAAAGACTTGTTATTGCTAATGTAAACTTAGTTATTCTTATTAGTGTTGCCTATTTATTGTCCGTTATTTTTGTATTTTTTTCTATTAAAAAAATAGTGATTTCAAAAACTAAACTGCTATTCTATTTATTTTATTTAATGGTATTAGTTACTGGTCCTATCTTGTGGTTAGTATTTGATGTTACTGAATTTGGCTTTGAAAAGTTTATTAATTTTTGGCTTATTGTAGTGCCAATTTCAGTAGTTGTAATTGAAAAGTATGATAGAAAAGATGTTCTAAATACTTTTTATATTCTTTTAGCAGTATGTTGTTTCTTAGCATTTCTTTCTTCTGTAGATTTATCTCTATCTGAAAGAGCTGATGGGAGAATGGCAGCACTTGGTGGTGGACCAATTGTTTTTGCCAGGTGGATGGGGTTTGGGATTATTTCTCTCTTTTTTTTGCCTATAGATGTTAAAAGTAGGTATAAGTATGGAGTGATAGGATTCTTTTTTTTATTGGCTTTGGCCAGTGGAAGTAGGGGGCCTATACTGTCTTTATTTCTTACAGGGTTAGTATATGTTTTATTGAATTTTAATAAAGTGATTGTTAAAATAAGTTTTGTTCTCTTTCTGCTGATATCATTGTTTCTGATTTCTGGGTTAGATAAGCAATTATCTAAGGTTGGAAAAGTTGACAGGGTATTTATGAATGTTTCTAAAAAGGGTGGGAGTAGTCAGTCAACAGGAACACGGACAAATTTAGTCATTGGTTCATTTATGCTTTTGCAGAATTATCCTTTGGGAGTAGGTGCTGGTAATTGGCAAACAGTGTCTAATAAAATCAGACCAACTCATTTAATGCCTTTAGAATACCCTCATAATTTATTGCTGGAAGTCGCTTGTGAATATGGTATTCAAACATTATTATTGCTGCTGCTACTACTTGTGTATGTGTTTCATTTGAGTTATAATAAAATGTTAAAACATATTGGGAATAAAACTTCATTATACCCCTTATTATTTTATTTGTTTTTATTTTTTTTATTGAATTCCTTAGTGAGTGGTATGCTGAATGATTCAAGATTGCTTTTTGTAATTATATCCTTTATACTTATTAATAAACCGTTAATCAATAAAATAGAAAGATGTTAATAATTTGTAATGGGACCTTCAAATCTGGTTCTACTTGGCTTCATGCTATTATACTGGAAGTTCTAAAAGTAAATGAGATTATCCTTACAGATGTTCCTATTAAGTATACCAATAATATAGATTCTCCCACAACAATTATAGAAAGTAAATTTCCTGAATTTTTAGATAATGAAAATCATATTGAAAGTAATTATATTACTAAGTCACATTATTATCGTGAGAAGACAATGATGAGAGATTATGATTCTAATATACACTTTTTCTTTGTAGAAAGAGATGTAAGAGATGCGGTAGTATCACATTATCATCATCTAAAAAAGAAATATGCTTTTATCAGAGGGTTTAATATGTATTATTTATTTATTGGTAGATTAAAAGCATTTGAGATCTTAAATTTTAACAGAAAGTATATAAGAGCTTTTGGGAAAGATAATTTCTTTAAGTATTCTGAATTGAAGAATAATTTTGAAGAAGTGGTATTAAAAATATCATCCATATTAAATTTAAAACTTCTTTCTTCAGAAGAGATTTTGCTTATAAAGAAGAATACTTCAATAAGTAAAATGAGAAGCAACTTATCATTAGGGAAAGCGAACTATTATTCAACAATCTCTAAAGATAGAGCAGGCTTAATTAGAAAAGGAATGGAGGGAGATTGGGTTAATTATTTATCTATAAAACAACAGAATGATATAAAGAATATAGAGGAATCGAAAAGTTTATTCTTCTTAAGAGTATTTTATTTCCTTACCTTTACTTTAAGAAGAATAGTGTTTAAAATAGAGTAATATGACTAACTGGCGAAAATATAATGGTGCATTGGTTCCTTTATCTCCTCCTCATATTGATGTTGATATCATAGGAATTGATAAAAAACTAAAAGAAACAAATTCATATTTTGCTCGTTGGACTTCAGATTTTGATTCAGAGATAGAAAGTAAATTTTGGTATGTTATCCATGACACTCCAATGATAATTGATGATTATAGTAAAAACACTAGAAGTAAAATAAGGAGAGGATTAAAAAGATGTAAAGTTAAATTAGTAAGTAAAGACGAGATAAAACAATTTGGATTTACATCTTATAGTAAAGCATTTCTCAGATATGAAACTAATATTTCACCAAAGAATCAAGAGGATTTTAAACGCGAAATTGATAATTTAGAGGGTGAATGGCATTTTTGGGCAATTTATAATAGTGATAATCTGATTATTGGATATAGTCAAAATAGAATTACTGATAATTATTGTGATTATTCTACTATAAAATTCCATCCTGATTTTTTAAATCTGTATTCAAGCTATGCTCTTTTCTACACAATGAATCAATATTATTTGAATGAAAAGAATTTTAGATATGTGAATGATGGGGCAAAGAGCATGTCTCATGATACAAATATTCAGGAATTTTTGATAAAGAAATTTAAATTTAGAAAAGCTTATTGTAAACTTCATTTGCAGTACCCTCCTAGAATAAAAATAATTATAAATTTATTTTTTCCTCTAAGGATCTTAATCTCTAGAGTCAAATTTGGAATTTTTAAAAAAATTAATGTTTTATTAAATCATGAATGTATTGTAAGGTTAAATAAGCTTAGAGTAATTGACAAAATAGACCCAATAATTATTATAGGAGCAGCAAGGTCAGGCACACATTTAATCGCGACCTCTATTCAAAAAAATATAAGTTGTATATATTTTAATGAAATTAATGATTTATGGAAAAAGCAGTTTCTATTTATGAAATCTGATGAGATTACATCAGGTATTATTACTGAAAAAAAAGTGTTTAAAACGAGAAATAATTTTAACAGTTTATTAAATAAAAAACAGTCTAAGGAATATTTGTTAGAGAAAACAGCATCCAATTGCTTAAGACTTGATTTGGTATATAGAGTTTTTCCAAATGCAAAATTTATTCATATAAGTAGAGATGGAAAGGCGGTATCTGTATCAGTAAGAAAGAAATACTTTGGAAATATTCATAAAATTTCAAGCGATACAAATAAAAGTGATAGTTCATTTAAAGAAAGATTTAATGTGGTTATTTTGGAATTTAAACATAAATTCCAGAATGGTGTATCTCTTTTAATTTTACTGTCTAATGTTTTAAGATATCTTAATATGAGCTTGGTTATTTTAGGAATTAAAAAACAAGATTTTTGGGGTCCTAGATTCAAAGGATATAGACAGATCATGAAAAAAGTTTTGCCACTTGAATTGGCAGTAATTCAGTGGAAACATTCTAAAGATAAAGTAGGAGTATTTTTGAGTAAATTAGACAAAACACAGTACATATCTTTATCCTATGAGAGTCTAATAGTAAATCCAAAAGAAGAAATGTTGAAGGTACTTACTTTTGTATTAGGAAAAGAGTTTGATGGTAAGATATTACATGATATAAAAAATACTGGATTAATGAGCTGGAAAGAAGATTTAACTAAGGATGAAATTAATTTTTTAGAAAAAAAAATTGATAATAATGAAAATGAATAGTTTAGTATCCATAATTACTCCCTCTTATAATTCTTCAAAATTTATTGAAGAGTGTGTAGCTTCAGTTTTATTGCAGTCCTACACTAATTGGGAATTACTAATTGTTGATGATTGCTCAAAAGATAATTCGAGAGACTTGCTTACTAACCTTGCAGAAAAAGAGGATAGAATTAAGTTAACTTTCCTTGATGAAAATATTGCTGCTGCTAAAGCAAGAAATATTGCTATACGAAATGCGAAAGGTAAATATATTGCTTTTTTAGATTCTGATGATGTTTGGCAGAAAGATAAGTTAGAAAAGCAAATCAAGTTTATGGAGGGTAATGATATTGCATTCTCTTTCACTTCATATACTCCAATTTCTGAGGATGGTACTATTTCTTTCTCAGAAATTGTAGCACCAACTGAGATCGGTTATTCTTCTTATTTAAAAAACACTATAATTGGTTGTTTGACAGTTATTATTGATAAAGAAAAGGTGGGTAATTTTGAAATGCCAATTATAAAGTCCTCACACGATATGGCTTTGTGGTTGTTAATTATGAAAAGAGGTTTTACTGCTTACGGCATGCAGGAGAGCTTGGCTAAGTATAGAATAGTATCTACATCAAATACATCAAATAAGTTTAAAACAGCATTAGATGTTTGGAGGGTATATCGTGAGATTGAGGGGCTGTCTTTGATTTATAGTGCCTGGTGTTTTGTTAATTATGCAGTTAATGCAGTTAAAAAAAGAATGTAATGAAAGTAATTTTTGACTATGTAATGGCAATTTGTGGTGTGATTTTCCTTGCTCCTCTTTTAGTGATAGTAGCAATATTAATTAAGTTAACCTCAAAGGGAAATGTGTTTTATACGCAAGGAAGAATAGGGAGGTATGGAAAAACTTTTACAATAATAAAATTCAGAAGTATGACTGTTGATCATGGTGATTCAAATACTGTAACGGTAGGTGGTGATATCAGAATTACAAAATTTGGTGCATTCATGAGGAAGTATAAGTTAGATGAACTTCCTGAGTTATTGAATATATTAAAGGGAGATATGAGTTTTGTTGGTCCAAGACCTGATCTTCCTGGTTATGCCGATAATTTAAAAGGAGAAGATCGAAAAATTCTTAATTTAAGACCTGGAATTACAGGTGTTGCTAGTTTGAAATATGCTAATGAAGAGAAAATTCTTTCAGCCCAAAAAGATCCTATTAAATTTCATGATGAAGTAATTTATCCTGATAAGGTAAAATTGAATCTTGATTATTATTACAATAATAACGTTTGGGTTGACATTAAAATTATATTTGCCACTATATTTAGAGTGAGTTATTGATTTGAGCGAAAAGAAAAAAATATGGTTATCCTCCCCTCATATGGGCGGAAAAGAAAGGCAATATGTGAATGATGCTTTTGATACAAATTGGATTGCTCCAGTTGGCCCTCATATTTCTGGTTTTGAGCAAAGGTTATCTTCCCTTTCTAATAGTTTTTATGTGGCATCACTTAGTAGTGGAACGGCTTCCTTACATCTAGCATTAATTCTTTTAGGAGTAAAAAAAGGAGATAAGGTATTGTGTTCGTCATTTACTTTTTCAGCATCAGCAAATCCTATTGCATATGTTGGGGCAGATCCTGTTTTTATTGATAGTGAGAGGGATAGTTGGAATATGTGTCCTGTTTTGTTAGAACAAGCTATTAAAGAATGTGTTTCAGAAGGTGAAAAACCAAAGGCAATTATGCTTGTTCATTTGTATGGGATGCCTGCAAAAATGGATGAAATAATGAAAATTGCTAATCAGAATAATATTCCTGTTATTGAGGATGCTGCTGAGGCACTTGGTTCAACTTATAAAAACCAGCAATTAGGAACTTTTGGTAAATTTGGAATTTATTCATTTAATGGAAATAAAATTATCACAACTTCTGGTGGTGGCGCTTTAATTTGTGAAGATGAGAAGTTAATTGAAAAAGCAAAATTTTTAGCTACTCAAGCTAGAGATAAAGCGCCTCATTACGAGCATTCTCAGATTGGATATAATTATAGAATGAGTAATGTGTGTGCTGCAATTGGAATAGGACAGCTAGAGGTTCTTTCGGATAGAGTTAAGCAAAAGAGGGCGATTCATACTTATTATAAAAATGAATTATCGTCTCTTGAAGAGATTAGTTTCTTAGAAGAAAATGAGGACAGTTTTTCCAATTATTGGTTAACAACTATACTTTTGGACGAGTCATCAACAATAGATAGAGAACAATTGCGTTTACATCTGGAAAAAGATAATATTGAATGTCGTCCGCTTTGGAAACCAATGCATTTGCAGCCTATTTTTGAGGAATGCAAATCGTATGTAAATGGTATTTCTGAGGATTTATTTAATAGAGGTTTATGTTTGCCTTCAGGAACTAATATGACGAAAGAAGATTTGGAGCGAGTAGTAAATAGAATAAAAGAATTATATGAAGCTTAGGCTACAAAATTTGGAAAGAATTTATAAGCAGTTTATTATGTTACTTGTTGATATACTAACACTTGTATTTGCTTTGTGGTTCTCTTTTGTTTTGCGATTAGGTGAGATTTGGCCTGCAGAATATATAGAGTCATCTTGGTGGTTATTTTTAATTTTCCCTATTGTAATGGTACCGTTATTTGTGCGATTAGGACTGTATAGAGCAGTACTGCAATATGTTGGAATAAAAGTAATTACCACTACTTTTCAGGCTACTACTATAAGTTGTTTGGTTATTGGTTTTTTGATGATGTTCTTTAGAGAATCTAATTTACCAAGATCAGTTTTGCCTATTTTTTGGTTTATTTCTAATGTGTTTGTCATTACTACTCGATTTTTATTTAAGGGCTATTTATACTCTTGGGATAGTTTTGTTAATGCAAGAAAACAAACAATTATTTATGGGGCAGGTAATGCAGGATTTCAATTGGTTGAAAGTTTGACTAAAAGTGAAATTTATGCTCCTGTTGCTTTTATTGATGATGATAAAACTAAGCAAGGAACTATTTTAAATTATTTAGAGGTTTTTGCATTTGATAAGATAGAAGAGCTTATAAAAAAGAAAGAGGCAAAGGTTTTACTTTTTGCAGTGCCTTCTGCTACACATAAGCAGAGGATGCAGATTTTAAGGAGATTAACTAAATTTCCAATTGAAGTAAAGGTATTGCCATCAATGGATAATATTGTAGATGGAGTGGTTTCTATTGATAATATTAAGCATGTTGAGGTAGGTGATATTTTGGGTAGAAACCCTGTTCCTCCTAAAAAAGAATTGCTGAAAAGAAATATTAAAGATAAAAATATTGTAGTTACTGGTGCAGGAGGAAGTATTGGTTCTGAGCTTTCTAGGCAAATAATCAAATTGTCTCCAAAGAAAGTTATCCTGATTGATAATTCAGAATTTAATTTATATACAATTCATCAAGAGATATCTTCTTTGTTAAATAATGTTGAAATTATTCCTCTATTGTGTACGGTAACAAACTATCATCAACTGAAAAAGGTGATAAGCGAACACAAGGTGAATACAATTTATCATGCAGCAGCTTATAAGCATGTCCCTATGGTAGAGCTTAATGTAGTTTCGGGAGTTTATAACAATGTAGTGGGGACTTATAATATTGCAAAAGTTGCAGATGAATTGCAAGTAGAGAATATGGTATTAGTTTCTACCGATAAGGCTGTAAGGCCGACCAATGTAATGGGTGCTTCCAAGCGTTTTTCTGAATTTGTGTTGCAAGCCTTTGCTGATAATAGTAGCACTTGTTTTTCTATGGTTCGTTTTGGAAATGTATTGGACTCTGCAGGTTCTGTTGTCCCTCTTTTTAGAAAACAAATTAAAGAAGGAGGGCCAGTAACAGTAACGCACAGAAATATTACTCGCTATTTCATGACTATTCCTGAGGCTGTGCAGTTGGTATTGCAGTCAGGAACTATGGCGAAAGGGGGTGATGTATTTGTTCTAGATATGGGCGAGCCAATTAAAATTATTGATTTAGCGTATAAAATGATTCATCTTAGTGGTTTGACCCCAATTGATAATGAAAATCCTGATGGGGATATTCGAATTGAATTTACAGGTTTGCGTCCAGGAGAAAAATTATATGAAGAGTTACTGATTGGGAATGATGTTGAGCAATCAGCACACCCTAGAATTATGCAGGCAAAAGAAAGTAAATTGAGCATGGATATTTTACTTAATTGCATTCAAATAATAAAGCAAGCTAGAGAAAATCAGGATGAAAAAAATGTTAAAGACCTCTTGTTGAAATATGTTGTTGGATATACTTCAGAATTGCGATAATAGTTGGTAGATTTGCCCTATGAATATTTTAGTACTTGGTGCAGGAACTTTTGGGACTGCAATAGCAAATGAGCTTTCAGTAAATACTGAGAATAATGTAGCTCTTTTCTCTAGAAATCAATTAAAAGTTGATGAGATTAATACCTGCAATACAAATAAATCTTGTTTTCCGAATAAACATCTAACAAAATTCCTTTCGGCTACCTCTGATAGAAATGAAATAAAAAACGCAGATATTATTTTTATTGCATTGCCTTCTTCTGTAATTATTGAGAATTTACAGAAACTTAAATCTTACTTTAAAGAGAATACTTTGTTTGTTAATTTATCAAAAGGTTTATTTGCTGATGGCGTAACTATTGTAGAAAGTATTCAGAAGGAATTAGGGATAAATAATATCGTAACTTTAAAAGGACCTTCTTTTGCTGTTGAGGTAATGGAGCATGCTGATACTTTACTTACCCTTGGTTACACTACAAATGCACAATATGAGCTTATTTCCTCAATTATTAAAGGGACTTCCTTGCATATTGATTGCACTACTGATATTAGAGGTGTTGAGGTGCTAAGTGTACTTAAAAATATTTATGCTTTAGTACTAGGTGTTGTGGACGCAAAATACAATTCTCCAAATACTCGTTTTATGATTTTAACTAAAGCTTTTTCTGAAGCTAGAATTTTATTAAAATCTGTTGGAGGATCGGAAGATACTTTATTTTTAGCATGTGGATTTGGTGATTTCTGCTTGACATCTTTAAATGATTTAAGCAGAAACAGAACATTGGGTTTATTAATTGGAAAAGGGTTTTTTAGTGCTGATTATAAATCAAATTCTGTGATATTGGAAGGCTTGAATGCAATAGAAATGTTTCATGATTTAGTCGGTGAAAAATTAAATAAAGACTTGCCAATATTTAATAAATTATACAGTTTCTTTGCAAATAAAGAAAATAGTTTAGAGTTTAAGTTTGATGATTTAGACTAGTTCTAGTTCCTGAAATTAATTTATCTTGCATTAAGTATTTAGATATTAAAATAAAAAGGAAAGCGAAAGTTTTTGAGAATATAGCTCCAATAATTCCATACTTTTGGATTAAAATAATATTCAATATAATATTTATAGCAGCTCCTATTAGAGTTAAAATTGTTATTTTAAAATCTTTCTGATAACCAATCATTATAAAGTGATAAACATAAGATAGGTTAAATATAATATTTGAAATAATAACTAAGTAGAAAAGATAATCAAACTTAAAGTATAAAGGTTTATCTATTATTGCTAAGAGGGTGTCTAAAAGGAGATAACCTCCCAATAGAGTTAGAATAGATATAATAACTATTTCCATAAGCATATTATTTCTTTCTTTGATAATCTGTTTAAGATTATTTGAGTAAATAGCCTTAAGTAGTTTAGGGTATCCTATTGAAATTACTATTGTGAAAATAATGGTATTTAAAACACTACCAAATTGGGAGTATAATGAATAAACTCCAACACTTTCTTTATCAAGATAATAGTCAATAAAATACCTATCAGAAAATTCAACTATTTTATAAGCAATAGTTCCAATAAAGAAAATAAATGCGTATTTTAACTTGCTATTATTTTTTTTTATCAATAAGACTTAAGTCAAGTTTATATTTTTTTCTTAAAAAAATCAAGCCTATTATTAAGGCTAAAATACTTGCGTATAACCAATAGGATAGTAATATTGAAATATTAAATTGAAAATTAAAATAATATAATACAAGAATTACTAATGGCCATAAACCATTTCGAATAAAGAAAAGTAGATTAGCAATAACAGTTTTTCTTAATGCTAATAATAGTCTGAATATCTCAGAATTAAGATGTTCAATTATTGAGATTGAGAAAAATAAGAAAATGAATTCTTTCGGAATGATTCTTTCCGGGATAAAGAAAATAACTATTGAAAAATAAAGTAAAATGGAATATATGAAGCAAGTTGATTGTTTAAGATAAATGCTTGTTCATTAGGCTCTTCTTTTTGTATAATTTTTCTATTACAATCTAGGTAAACATCAAATCCAATAAGAATTAAACTAATATAGATTGAAGAAATAATTAGACTATACAAACCAAATTCACTTT
>Ga0233426_10000958_pt1 | contig 28201 bp, 20 predicted proteins | sample SI_118_April2016_6_FD_179875 | JGI IMG/M metagenome (GOLD analysis project Ga0233426, IMG submission 179875) | Seawater microbial communities from Saanich Inlet, British Columbia, Canada - SI_118_April2016_10_MG | ecosystem: Environmental > Aquatic > Marine > Inlet | place: Canada: British... | reverse complement strand
GGCTTATGATAAAAACACCTTACCTCAAAGACATGATATTTCTGAGGCAAAAAGATTAATGTCCGAAGCGGGTTTCTCTGAAGGTTTTACCATGAATTTATGGGCTTTACCCGTGCAACGTGCCTATAATCCTGATGCGGTTACTATGGCGAAATTAATCCAGGCAGATTTGAAGGAAATAGGGATTAATGTCCTCATTGAAAATTCTCTTGATATGGGCTCTTTTCTGGAACAGCTCTCAAAAGGTGAACATCAGAGTGTTTTATTAGGCTGGTCTGCAGATCACCCTGATCCTGACAATTTTTTCACCCCATTATTAAGTTGTTCTTCGGCAGAAAGTGGTAACAATAGAACATTTTGGTGTAATGACGATTTTGATGATTTGATACAACAAGCATTGCAAACGACAAACGTAACGCAACGTAAAGAGTTTTATAGTAGTGCTTTAGCTATTATTTCTTCTGAAGTTCCACTCATACCCATTGCCCACGCAAAAAGGTTCCAAGCAAGAAACAAATCAGTGAAAGGTGAATTATTATCTCCCTTTGGTGGTATCGACTTTAGCGAAGTAAGAAAGAACTAATATGCTTACATTTACTCTACGACGTCTCAATTTATTTATTCTCACTATATTTTTACTGACTTTATTGTCTTTTAGTTTAAGTTTTTTATTTCCTGGTGAGCAGTTAATCAATATTTCTGGACAAATTAACGCGACTCCAGAGCAGCTAATTATTTTAGCTGAGCAATATCAAAGTCAAAACAATTTTTTTCAACAATATTTTGCTTATGTAAATCATCTTCTTAGTGGAAATTTAGGCATTTCAATGGCTAGTCAGCTATCGATCAGTTCTGAAATTATAAGCGTTTTACCCGCAACAATTGAACTCACGTTAGTGGCACTATTCATCGCAATGGTATTCGGTATTCCAATTGGATTTATCGCAGCGATTAACCATCGAAAAGCGACCGATAATATTATTTTAAGTATCTCAATGATCGGTTATTCGATTCCTGTTTTCTGGCTAGGTTTATTGGCCATTCTTATTTTTTCTATACAATTAGGTTGGTTACCGTCTGCAGGACAAATTAGTTTACTTTTTGAAATTGAACATGTGACTGGCATACAGTTTATAGATATTTTATTAAGTGAAAGTCCTTATAAATGGCAAGCATTTATGGATGCAAGCGCGCATATTTTTTTACCAGCATGTGTCATTGCATTAGCGCCAGCTACCATATTTGTTCGATTAGCCCGAACTGCAATGATGGACGTATTAGACAGCCAATACATACGTGCAGCCAAAGCAAAAGGGTTAAGCTTTAGCCAAATAATTTATCATCATGCGATAAGAAATGCCATGATACATGTTATTCGAGATGTTGGCTTGCAATTCGCTAATCTCGTAACCATTGCGATGGTTACTGAAGTCATATTTAGTTGGCCAGGTATTGGTCGTTGGTTAATCGAAAGTATTTTTCAACGAGATCACACGGCAATTTTAGGTGGGCTTTTAGCACTTTCTAGTTTTATTTTTATTGTGCATATTATTACCGATTTTATATATGCAGCACTTAATCCCTTAGCAAGAGATAGTCGTCATGGCACGTGATAAAATATATTCAGAAGAAGAATTTCCTTCTCCCTTATTGCAGCTCTGGCATAACTTCAAAGAGACCCCAGTGGTGGTGATTGGCTTTAGTTGTTTTGTTTTCCTGACAATTTTGGCCATATTTTCACCTTTATTAACGCCTTACACATCTGTTGAGAATCACTTAGATTTTTTATTGCTCCCGCCAGCATGGCACAAAGAAGGCGATGTAAGTTTTTTGTTAGGTACGGATAACTTAGGACGAGACATGCTATCACGCTTAATGCATGGCACTTCACTCACTTTTGGTTTGAGTTTTGTCGTTGTTATTATTTCTCTTGTGATCGGCATGGTTATTGGTTCTTTATCTGCGTTAACGTCAGGTATAAAATCAAGTTTTCTTAATCATTTCCTTGATGTTATTTTGTCAATCCCTTCTTTATTGCTAGCAATCGTTATTGTAGCTATTTTAGGCCCTGGTTTGAGCAATACGTTATGGGCAATCATCATTGTACTTATCCCTCAATTTGTACATATTACGCGTAATGCAGTTAAAGAAGAGTTCAGTAAAGATTATGTACTTGCGTCTCGTTTAGATGGTGCTAGCTCGTTTAGAGTTTTATTTCATTCAGTATTTCCTAATATATTAGAAAAACTGATCAGCCAAGCAACCCTCGCACAGTCGTCAGCAATACTTGATATCGCAGCCTTAGGATTTTTGGGGCTTGGGGCACAAATCCCCATGGCTGAATGGGGGGCTATGCTAAAAAATGGCATTGATTTATTCTATATTGCGCCTTGGACTGTTTACCTACCAGGTTTAGCGATTCTTTTTGCCGTGGTTGCAACCAATTTAGTCGGTGAAGGCATGAGACACGCACTTAAAATTAGCAGAGAAGCGTAATGAACCTTTTAGATATAAGAAACTTGTCTATTGTTCTTAAGTCAGCAACTAATCCTATTTTAGCGGTTGACCGTGTCAGCTTAACCATGAAAGAAGGTGAAGTACGTGGCTTAGTTGGGGAGTCAGGTTCAGGAAAGTCTCTACTTGCTCAAGCGATTGTTGGCGTACTTGATGATAAATGGCAAGTAGATGCTGACAGGTTTCACTGGCGAGGTAATGACTTAATGCGTTTATCTTTAGATGAACGAAAAGCTATTATTTCAAAAGATGTCGCGATGATATTTCAAGAGCCCATGGCCTGTTTAGATCCAACAATGACAATAGGTGAGCAGCTTGCTGAAGCTGTTGATTGCGATCAGTTAAGTGGCTATTTTTGGCAAAAAAAACAACAGCGTAAAACAAATGCGATAGGCTTATTACATAAAGTAGGTATCAAACAGCACGAAGTGTGTTTAAAAAAATACCCTCATCAACTCAACGATGCTTTATGCCAGAGAGTCATGATCGCGATGGCACTTGCAAAGCGCCCTATTCTCTTAATTGCTGATGAACCTACTGCTGCAATGGAAAGTACCAATCAAGGACAAATTTTTCGCTTACTGGCCAGTTTGAATCAGCTTAAGAATATGTCGATATTATTGATTAGCCATGATCTTGAGAATGTCACTCATTGGACAAATACGATTACGGTAATGTATAGCGGACAATTTGTCGAAGCAGGAACAACCAAGCAAATATTTGAGCAACCTTTTCATCCTTATACCAGGGCATTGGTAGACAGTAGCCCAAAAGCAAATATGAACTTACCTTCTAAATCTCGTCTGATGGCACTTCCTGGCAGTATTCCAATTTTACAGCATTTACCCATCGGTTGCCGATTAGGACCCAGATGCCCAAAAGCTCAACAAGCCTGTGTAGTGGCTCCCAAAGTTTCGAATTCTCATGGACATCAATATAGTTGTCATTTTTCTTTAAAGGGGAGTTATTAATATGACCTCACTTTTACAAGTCAGTAATTTAAGTAAGACCTTTAAATTAAGTCGAAACTGGTTTAGCCGTAAAACATTTACCGCATTAGATCCAATAACTTTTGAAGTAAAATCGCACCAAACTTTAGCGATTGTAGGTGAAACAGGCTCAGGAAAGTCAACATTAGCAAAATTATTAGTTGGGGCAGAAATACCAACAACTGGGCACATAAAGCTCAACGGGCAGACATTACAACCCGGCAATTTTAAACAGCGATGCCAACATGTTCGTATGATATTTCAGGATTCAGGTACAACATTAAATCCAAGTTTGACTATTTCGCAATTACTTAATGAACCCCTAGTACTAAATACTGATTTGAATGAAGAAGCTCGTCATGTATTGATACGTGAAACATTACAAAAAGTGGGCTTGCTTGCTGATCACATGAACTTTTATCCACATATGTTCTCAGGAGGTCAGAAACAGCGTATTTCTTTAGCGAGAGCAATTATATTAGAACCTCAAGTAATCATCTTAGATGAGGCTTTAGCCTCGTTAGATCCGTCGTTACGTTCTCAGATGATTAATTTATTACTAGATTTACAAGAACAGATGGGACTTGCTTATATTTTGATTTCTCATAACTTAGGTATCGTTCGACATTTTAGCGATGAAATAATGGTTTTAAGTCAAGGTCAAGTTATGGAAGTGGGAAAAACATCAGATATTCTTAATAAACCAAAACACAAATATACAAAAAAATTGATCATGAGCCAAAGATTTCAGCTTTCACATCGTTAAAAAATAAATTGAATTTTTGTTTAGATCTAAAAAGCCAGCGTTATGCTGGCTTTATATTTTAAACACTTAATGAAGTGTTATTATTTATTTGTCTGCGCGACCCATAAATTTACGTTCTTCCGTATTCACTTTAATTTTATCACCTGTTGAAATATGCTCAGGTACTTGTACCGTTAAGCCTGTAGATAAAATCGCTGGTTTAGTGCGTGCTGTAGCCGAACCACCTTTGATTGATGGATCTGTTTCTGTAATAACTAACTCAACACTTGGTGGTAAATCAATGCCAACGGCAGCGCCGTCAACAATGATAACAGACATGCCTTGTGTATCTTCACTGATGAACAAAACTTCATCCGCGATACTGTCTTTATTTAAGTTGTAAGGCGTGTAATCTTCATTGTCCATAAACACATATTCATCACCATCTATGTATGAAAACATAGCTGGACGACGGCTTAAGTCTGCAAAATTAAGCATGTCTGAATCTTTAAAAGTTTCATCAACCTTACCGCCAGTTACTACATCGTACATACGCATGCGATATAAACTACCACCTGCACGACCTTGAGGAACTGAACGTTCGATATCTCTTACAATAAATACTTTACCGTTATGCTCTATAGCAGCATTTTTCTTTATATCACTGGCCTTTGGCATGGATATTAATTCCTAAAATAAAATGTGAGGGAAAAATAACACGAACTAACCATGATGAAAATGCTTAGTCCGTTAATTATAGTTATTTTCGATGATTTGAACCGAGATTTAAAGACTTTTTAAAATATAATCTAAACCGCCGGTTATAGAAGCCACTTGTGCGAGGTTACAGTTTTCATTATCAGATTTTGGGCTGTCAGGATAAACTTCAGTTGTGGTCATGTATTTAGCATCAGTTAATCCCATACATAATCCTAAATCACGAGCCGCATAATTTATAACGCCAAATTGTTCAAGGTCTACGCCAATGAGCTTACCGCTTTCATCAGCAGGAGCAATATGAGTGACTTTTTCTACCGCATCGATCATTGCTTTTTGAAAGTCTGCCGCTGGCTTTACTGAGTTAGCCACTAAGTAAAAGCCGTCAGGGATTTGCCACTCTTTTTGTTCTATTGCATCACGAGCAGAAAGTGCCGGCCGGAATGTAGAATTATCGGTATCAGTGGTTTCGTGTAAATCAATATGCACAAAAATTTCAGTATTAAGTTCGGCAACACACTTCATTATTGCGGCAGATTCTTGCGCTGGGCTATTTTGATAAAAAGAACGATTAGGATCTATAGCTTGGGCATTCCAGCGGTTAACTGTTTCATAACCCCAAGGGCTAATGCAAGGTGCGACTACAATGTTATAATGTTCAGCATATTCATTCGCTTTGGTTTCAACAAAACGCAATGCGCCTTGAACACCACTGGTTTCATATCCATGAACACCACCTGTAACGAGTACCGTTTTTTTACTTGAATCCCAGTTTTTTGTTTTAATGACAAACAAAGGATAACGTGCTTCATCCAGTGAAAGTGCGCCATATTGTTGAACATCAAAATCAGCTTTTAGCGCTATAATTTTTTGTACTACTTCGTCTTGATATGAACGTTTAATCGTTTGTGCTTTAAACCACTGAGTATTTTCTTTTTCGGTCCATTTTTGACCTGGCGTTCCGATTGGATAGTTATCTTCTGAGTGCATGGTAATTCTCTTCTGCCATAAATAAATTATTGATGAGTTTACACGCACAAGAGAGCAACAGTTAGATCATTATCATAAAATACGATGAAGGTGATGATAAAAAGGATAAAACTCCTATACAAGTTTACCCTTATTATATTTATAAGTTATTAAAGACAGTTTACTGTTGAACGAGTCACTTCATTTGTCCTTTGTTCGGGTGCTAGACGAATATGATTAATAGATAAATTAATCGCGCCAGAAGTTCGAAGTTCAAAAGGCACCGTAACTTTACTCAGTTGAACACCCTTTTCAGCAAAGCAATTTAAGCTAATAGCTACATCTTGCCACTTACCTAATGGCACTGCTGCTAATTGTGCTTGAATATCATAACTCGCCTGACAGCTTGCTTGTGTATCGCCAATAGCCTCACAATTCATTGAAATATAAACAGGAGTGTTAATATCACTGTCTCTTTTTACCGAAAATGTTAACGACGCGTTTTGTTCAAGTTCAAAAGAGAGATCTTTATTAAAGCCGTTACCGTGTATAAACTTTATGCCTGCATTACTTTTACCCGTTGTTTGAAGACGAAAAGAGTCTTCTTGTATATATTTATCCACGGCTCGATAAGCAATCCCTGAAAGTGACTCACTACTCGTTTCAATTTCAATGTATTGTTCCTGAGAAAACAACTGCATTTCCCAAGGCTCAATCGCCTGCCCTACAAAGATATCTGTAATTTTATTTTCTTCAACAGCAACATTAGATTTTTCAGAAAGGTTATCCAATAAAGTATCGGTATCGTTGTAAGTTAAACCAAAACCATAAGGAAATAATGGCAGGTAGTCGTCATCAAATCGATTAACGATTTGGGTAGGTGATTTTGGCCATGAGAAAGACAGCTTGCCTTTAAAATCGTATTGAATACTATTTGCTTGCGCCTTCATTAAAACATCAGCAATCGCCTTACCTTCCGAACCAGGCAACCAAGCAGCAACAAAAGCATCACTCGCATTTAGTTCCGCGTTTACCCACATAGGGCGACCGCTAATAAATACAGCAACAACGGGTATACCTTCAGCTTTGAGCGATTTAAGTAACGCTAAATCCTTTTTATTACCGCGCTGATATTCAAGGTTATCAATATCTCCATGTCCCTCTGCATAAGGTTCTTCACCGAAAACGACAATAGCAACATCAGGTTTTATCGTATAACTACCATCAACACTAAGTGTTGTTTTTCCACCAGCATTATTTACCTTTTGTTCGATACCAGAATAAATAGAAGAAGCGCCAATAAAGTCTGCATTTTTATTACCCGTTCCCTGCCATGTAATACTCCAACCACCTGACTGCTTGCCAATATTATCAGCAGCATCGCCGGCTACTAAAATATGCTGATTTGCAGATAAAGGTAATAAGTGATCTTTGTTTTTTAGCAGAACTAAAGACTCACGAACCGCCTGACGGGCAACTTTACGATGAGCTTCTGCGCCAATTAAAGCGGCATTACCAGATAAAATACGTTTTGCAGGACTACGTTTTTCAAAAAGCCCTGCGCGAATTTTCACACGGAGAATACGCGTTACAGCATCATCAATACGAGACTGTGGAATATCCCCTTGCTGTACTTGCGTAATAATATTTTCATAAAGAGGTTTCCAAGCCTTTGTTGGTACCATGAATATATCTAAACCTGCATTCACCGCTTGCGCGCAATTTTCTTTTACACAGCCTTTAATTTGCCCGTGCCCATTCCAGTCACCCACCACAAAGCCGTCAAACCCCATTCTATTTTTTAATACATCCGTTAACAGATACTTATGACCATGGACTTTATCGCCGTGCCAACTATTAAAAGAAGCCATCACAGATTGAGCACCTGCAATTAACCCGCCAACATAACCTTGCGCATGAATGGTAAAGAGTTCTTGCTCAGATGCTAAACTATCACCTTGGTCATCTCCTCCAACCGTGCCACCGTCGCCGATAAAATGCTTAATCGTACTAATAACCCGTTTATCACCTAAAAAATCTTTATTGGCGTGGCCCTGTAAACCTTTTACTATTGAAGCAGAGTAGGTACGAACAATCTCAGGATCTTCTGAATATCCTTCATAAGTTCTTCCCCAACGGTCATTTCGGACCACGGCAACTGTAGGAGCAAAAACCCAGTCTATTCCAGTAACCATGACTTCTGTCGCGGTTATTTCAGCTATTTTCTCTATAAGTTGAGGATTATTTGCCGCTCCTAAGCCAATATTATGAGGAAACAGCGTAGAACCAATGACATTATTATGACCGTGCACAGCGTCAGTTCCCCACATAGTAGGAATTGTTGAGCCATCTAATGAATCATCAATGGATGCTTGATACATTTTTTCAGCCAATGCAACCCAATCATCAGGTGTAGAGTGCTTGTTATTATTGGGGAACCCCCCTCCACCATTTAAGTAGGATCCAAAACCATACTTACGCATATCCTCAAGGGTAATATCACGAATTTCAGGTTGAATCATTTGTGCAACTTTCTGCTGCAAGGTCATTGTTACAAGTAAATCAGTAACTCTTTTTTCTATTTTTTCACTTTTTTTAACGTCACTTTGAAGCTTAGGCCAAATTTTTGCCGCTTGAGTTTCATCAAAAGAGCGAGAGTCTACACTTGTTGAACGTTTATCACCTGACTGATTGCACCCAACCATTAATAGCGGCAGTGTTATATAAAGCCAATTTTTTTTCATAAATCCAAAATATTTCATCATCGTCACATTCATTAACTATTGGTAACTACTTTGCTGCCTTTTACACCGTAAAAAACGATATATAGGTAACATATCAAAGGGAGAATGAAGGCAAGTTGAACACCGATACTGTCGGCTAAAAATCCTTGTAATAAGGGCACAATGGCACCACCAACAATGGCTAAACAAAGTATACCGGATCCTTGACTGGTGTGTTTTCCAAGTCCACTTAAAGCCAAACTAAAAATAGTAGGAAACATAATAGAGTTAAATAATCCCACTAATAATATAGCCCACATGGCTATGCTACCTGAGCTTATAATCGTAATGGCAATTAAAACAACTGAACACACTGCATTAAAGGCAAGTGTTTTTCCCGCATCAATCTTTTGCATGACCGCTGCGCCAATAAAGCGACCTACCATTGCTCCTAACCAGTAATAGGTAAGATATTTTGCAGCTTCCATTTCTTCTAAACCTGCAATGTCGGCTTCGCCGAAAAAGCTTACTAGAAAACTACCGATAGACACTTCTGCACCAACATAAACAAAAATACCGATAGCACCTAAAATTAGGTGACGATGTTGCCATGCAGAGCCTTCAACTTTTTCACCTTCAACAACTTCTGCACTTTCAATATGCGGAAGCTTTAAAAAAGTAAAAATAGCGGCAAGTACTAACAAGGCTGCCATTAGCCCTAAATAAGGTAACTGCACCGATTCAGCACTTGTCGCTGACATTGAATCAGTCACTTCATTTAAAATTAATAAAGCGCCAAAATACGGTGCGATAGTTGTACCGAAAGCATTAAACGCTTGGGTCATGGTTAATCGTGAAGAAGCCGTTTCTTTAGCGCCAAGTAAAGTTACATAAGGGTTTGCAGAAACTTGTAAAACGGTAATACCACTCGCTAATACAAATAAAGCGGAAAGAAATACCGGATAGCTATGTAAAGAAGCTGCAGGATAAAACATTAAACAACCTAATGCGGCAATCACTAAACCGAACACAATTCCTTTTTGATAACCCATTTTTTTGACAAACCATCCGGCAGGAAGTGATACAAGAAAATAAGCGCCAAAAAAACAAAATTGCACCAGCATCGATTGCGCATAGGTTAAAGAAAAAATGGCTTTTAAATGTGGAATGAGTATGTCATTCAAACAGGTTATAAACCCCCACATAAAAAACAATGAGGTCAGTGAGATTAACGCAAAGCGAGTTGAGTTATCTCCACCAATGCCATTTGATGAATTCGTGTTAGACACATTTTGTTGATCTAAATTGAAAGATGTTCCAGCCATGTGGATAGTCCTATTGCTTGTAAATAATAAATACAAAGAATTTTCTCGTTTTACAATCAAATTTTTCTTTATATCACTTAAAGTTAGTACAACTTATTAACGAACAAACTCATATTCTGATTCGTTATTTAATTTATTTTTATCATAGTTTGCCTACATAGCCGATACATATACTACCGGGTGTTACAAAGACAATAATCATATTGATTGAGGTAAAAGATTTTAGACGAGGTATTTTACAAAGCGAATGAAAGGTAACCTTGTGCTATTTATTAACGTTATTTATTAAAACAACACAGTTGGTTTTATTAACTGCTTATTTAAATAATCTAGTTGCTTCTTAATTCTCAAGGCTTTGGGTTTAACGCGTTGAACTTCTTTAACTATTTTATCAACTGGCCAACCTAACGCTAGCAACAATAAAGTAATAACCGTTCCCGTTCTACCTGTGCCCCCTTTACAATGTATCGCGACCACACCTTTATTATTTAATTCACTTAAGATGATTGGCTTGTACTTCTCCCACTGAAGCTCAAATGGTTCACTGGGCGCTTCATCATCAATTATCGGCAGTTGTAACCAACTTACCTCATGCTGATGGCAAAGTTCAGGTAATGAAACAACCTTATTACTCGCCATTTCTTCATCGAACATCAAGGTAATTAACATTGATGTGCCATTGTCTTTTAGTTGTTGGATTGACTCTTCAAGACCAACTAATTTAGTACCTGGACAAGGTGTAAACAATAACTTTGCTCCATTGCCCAAAGCTATTGTTTCAAAAGGATGTTTGTTCACTGAAATTTATCTCTTGTTAAAATATTCAAAGTCTTAAATATCAAACCTATTAAAGTTTAACACGTACTGTTTGCACTGCATTTGCCGCAATTGACACTTGAACATATTGACTGCCAATTTGTAATGAATAGCTTATAGGCTCTTTTGTCGTATTAAGGAGTTGAACACTGATTAAACCTTCGTCATTAATAGCAGCGCTTGTGTGCAAAGCGTCTTTATCTAGATCACCTAATTGTTGTTCTACTTGTAATGCTGTATCACCCGGTCGAATGGTTTTACTAAACTGTGCCAACACATAATAAATAGGCGTGTAATATACCTCCCCGGTGTCGGTATCAATCATAATCGGTGCACCACAGAAATTGCCAACGTGGTTTGGTCCTCCATGACTATCTAATACGATGTTCCAATCTATCCAGCCTTCTAGCCAATGATCTAAACTCACAATAATATTGCGCGCATAACGATGAACAGGCGTATATATTGGGTGATCTTCAGGTTTAGGTGCCCAAGTTGCTGTGTATGCCCAATCAGTTGCATTTTCATTCCACCAAAAGTCATCATTATTAAACCAATTGCTTTCTTTGAAGCGGATAGGATCTAATATACCTTCAGGTGCATCTTTACCTAAATCATCTATTGTACCTTCAGTATGTATTATGGAAAACTCAGGGAATTTTTCGTGCACACGATCAAACACGTCTTCGTTAACTTGATTGCTGCTCTCATACCAATGAACCGCTGTGCCATAAACATACTCAGACGTTTCTTTGTCACCTAATATTTCATCGGTCCAATGTTCCATCTCATCACGATTTTGATCATAAATAAGTAATTTTACTTCTTCATGCGCACTCGCTTTTAATTTTGGCCCTAAATGATCCTTAATAAATGTGCTTTGTGATTTAGGCGTAAAGTGCATGCTTTCCCATTGGCCACTATTACCATGAGGTTCATTCACTGGCGTAAGCGCCCAAATATCAATACCTTGTGCTTTATAAGCATCAAGGTACTTAATAAGGTAATCGGCGTAAGTCGCAACATATTCAGGTTTTAATTCACCGCCTGTTCCTTGGTAATTGTTTTCAGGTGTAGGCTTAATATAATAATCTTCAATTGTTTTCATCCATGGTGGAGCTGTCCAAGCAGAAGCAACAATCTTTAAATCTTTATCATTTTGTTTACTTTTTATCGCATAAGCGTCTTTTATCATCGGTAATAAATCAAAGGTCTCATCTTTAATACCTTTGTGCTCTAGTGCACTAAAACCATCACTATCCACATCAATAGTAAACGAGGTTAAGTTGGCGTCATCTTTTTGTTCTGCGTATGAATATCGGCCATAAACTGCAAAGTCGGTCGCACCAATATGAGTACGAGCAATTGAAAAATTAGCGCCTTTTTCTCCGTATATATTTTCCATTACTTCAGCGCGTTTATCTTTTTCTAAGTGAGCTAAAACAAAAGCTGAAGATTCTGTGAATGATGTGCCAATACCCACTATTTTTTGTTTTTTAATCTCTGGCTTTATTATGATAACCTTGCCTGAAGCGATACCTTGATAAAAGGTTAAATTTTGCTGTGGCGCTATTTTATCGCCCGCTTCGCTAGTGAGGAGTATTTCCTGCGTCATGGCAAGATTATAATTTATATCGGAAGTGCTTTTGTTCATTTGAGAACCTTGATTGACAGGCGAACAACTCATTACAGTTAGAGAGGTCATTGTTATTACGAATAATTTATTGATGAACGTTGATTCATTTATTTTTGTAATGCTCATTTTCTTACACTCTTATTCTTTTAAATATGTAGAAGTGAAATTAACTTTTATAACGATTAATTATTTTGACAATATTAGCTTTCCAAACATACCTGCATCGATCCAACCTCTATCGGGTGCTCCGCCTATGGCAGATTCGGAACCTATAAAGTTTTCACGCAATTCACTACCGTCATTGTCACAGTATGCCACCATAAGTCCCATCACTTTTCCTTCGAAAAGTTCTACTGCTTTGTTATCGGTGTTTGAATCTTGATAGTCATCAGTATAAATGTCGAAACTTAGTTCCCAAGTAAGGATATTACCTTGCTGTTTCCAATTGCTTTCAACATGATGTGAATAGTTCTGAGCCTTTTTGTTCGTTCCTATATCTATCGCTTGGTTATCTAAAGACATATGATAAGCGAACGCATTATGGTTATATTGGTGATCACCACCAGAAAAGTTTTCGTCTAAGAATATCTCTAAACAATCATCATCCCAATACTGTGTTAACGGATCGCGATGCGTATCAATAAGAATATCGTCAACAATTTCAGCCATAAGATATAATTTTGATTTAGTCCAGACTACTTTATATCGACCTTGAAAATCTTCTTTTGTAAATTTAGGGCCTAACCAGTTTTGATCGAGTTTCTGCCACTTAGCTAATTTCCAAGCATCTTCGTTAGCAACACCATCAATTTTGGGCGCTATTCCTGCATGAGGTGCATAATAATTCAGTCTATCTGGAGCATGATTATTGGCTGCATATGCAGGAAATATGAATGCCATGGAAAAGATGGAAATTACACTTATTCGTTTGATACTTAACATTTCAACTACCTTAATAGATGATGACTACTTGTTTTATTCAACAACAAGTTCTGTGTTATGAATCATCTTATGGGACACTGATTTTAACAATAGTATTACGATAAAGGGGATTTAATGCGCGGTAAGTTGGTCATTGATAATCAATGATATGGGGGGTATTGTCTAAATTGAACATGGTGAATATTGACAACTTATCCTGTCAATATTCACCTACTCTGGATACTACATATCGGTTAAGAAATTTTTGATAACTTCACGATAATTCCGACTCACTTTAACTTGATCATATTCTCCCAACTTAAGAAAAAATTCACCTTTGGTATGAGGAATAACTTTTTGAATATAATTCAAATTAACAATCGTTGAACGATGAACTCTTTTAAACATCACAGGATCTAAATCTTCTAACAAGTTTTTTAACGTACATCGTTTTATATGAGTAACGCCTTGAGCATGAACACAAACATAATCACCTGCGGCATCAACCCACTCTATATCAGTTTGTTTTAATAAGGTAATATCGTCTCTATCTTTAATGACTATTTTACGCTCAACCTTATCTGTATTCACCTTTGGTAGGTTCATACTCTGTGATGTAGGAACTTCAGGGTTTTCTCTTTCATTAATCGTGTCAATCGCACTAATTATACGAGATTTATTTAATGTATCTTCATCCGTTTCACTACGTACTATAGCTCGTTGAATTGCACGTTGGATGCGCTCTTCATCGATGGGTTTAAGTATATAATCAACTGCATGCACATCAAACGCGTCTAAAGCATATTGTTCGAATGCAGTGGTAAATACCACCATTGGAACAATGTCAGACTGTAATTTTTTAATAACACCAAAACCGTCAATACCTGGCATTTGTATGTCTAAAAACATCAAGTCAGGCGCTAAGTCCATCGTTGATTGAATAGCCTCACGACCATTTTTACATTCTGCCACAATCTCTATTTCAGGGATTTTATTTAACTTTGCTCTTAAAAGATTAAGCGCTAAAGGCTCATCATCAACAATAATTGTTCTTAACTTAGTCATAAATTTAACTCACCGTTATTGAGTTTTGTACTGTCTAGCAGGTATATTTTAATCGAGTCTTTCAAAAGGAAGTTTAATGATAGTTTTTAACCCCCCTGATGGAATAATATTCAGGTTAAATACATAGTCATCTGTGTATAATACTTTAAGTCTTTCATCAATATTTCGCAAGCCAACGCCTCGACTTGTTTTGCCTTTCATTTTGTTTCCATCTACATTTTTTCCTGCGCCTGTATCGCTTAGTTCTAACACTAACATGTCATCAACGACATCGGCCCATAAACTGATTGTGCCGCCATCTTCATTTTGTGCAATCACATGTTTCATTGAATTTTCAATGATGGGTTGTATCAACAAACTTGGAATTAACGCTGACTTTGCCTCATCAGAAATTTTAAAATCTAATTTCAGTCGGTCACCAAAACGGGTTTTCTCTATTTCTAAATATAAGTTGAGCGCTATTATTTCAAACTCTAAAGCTATTTTAGTATCGGGGTTATTGTCTAAAGAATAACGTAAGAATTTGCTTAGCTGAACAGTCATCAGTTGCGCTTTTTCTGGGGCCTCGCATTCAATCAAAGAGTTAATAGCATTGAGTGTATTACACAGAAAATGAGGGTTAAGCTGATAACGTAACATTTTAATTTTTGCATCACGAGCCACTGATTGAGCATTCACCCTTTTTAATTGCTCTTCTTTAGCTTCAGCGGCCTTTGAAAGCAACATTTTATGTTCAAACTGTAATAGTTGATAATATCGAATACCATGAAAGAAACCCGTCCAACAGAAAAAGATAAATATACTACTAAAATACCAACCACCAAACTCGTCCCAATTACCATCAGAGCTTGTCAGCTCTATATAGAGTCCAACTCTTATAAGTGTCCATATCAAGGAAATACAGATAACTGAAATTATACTGATCAGAACTCTGATAAAAATAGGAGAGTTCCAACACTTCATGAATATCCAATAAAGTGGCATTGAACATATTATGCCAACCACAGACTGCCAAAAGGTATGGTTAAGGTGCTCCACATCGATTTGAACATACCAGAGTGTTAAGGAAATTAAGCTGATTAATGATACGAAAGACCAAAAGCTGACTTGTAAAGCCCAGAATAGGTAAACTGGTTTTTTGGAAATAAATTTATTTATAAGTACAAAAGGGTTGTCAGACATATATTCTCCGAAATCATCTACTGTAATACTAACCCTTCCACCTCAGATGATCGAATAAAAAATTCCCACCTACCGATGTTAAAGACCGTTTCATCTCATCGATATTAAAACCTCATGAATATAACGAGTTATGTCGATCGAGATGGCTACCTTTTATCGTCTAAAACAGATTCTAAGATAATCATAAATTATGGATAAAAAGAGGAAAAAGGTATATTTGACAACATGACCGATAATCATTAAATCCCAAAGTGGGAATGAAAAAACGTGAACGAACGAGTCATTTGAAAACAGCAATATAAAAATTAGAGTTTATCGTTAGAAGGAAGATAACAATTCCCTCTGATTTTTATATTGCCGTAATCATTTTGTGATTATTTGGCTTGTGCCATATAATCGAGTGTCAGTTGTGTTAGCACTGCTGTTCCTGTTTTAAATGATGACTCATCTGCAAAGAAATAAGGTGAATGATTACTTGGTGCCTTTTTAGGGTCCTTACCTTCTGGTGTCCCTCCTAAGAATACAAATAACCCCGGCACTTGCAGAGCATAAAAAGAAAAATCTTCAGCCCCTGTTATTTTAGGCAATATTTTCACATTATCTGCGCCTGCAACACTTTCAAGGCTAGGTAACATTTGTTCAGTTAATTCAGGATTATTAATGGTTACAGGGTAGCCTTCATAAATGTCTACATCAGCTTTTGCACCAGAAGCAGCCGCTATATGTGTTGCGGTTGTTTTAATTTTTTTAAAAATTTGTTGACGATTATCCATGTCAAAATTACGAATAGTGCCTACCATTTCTACTTTTTCAGGAATAATATTATTACGTACACCGCCAGAGATTTTACCAAAGGAAATAATAGCGGGCTCTTTAGTAATATCAATTTGACGACTAACAATATGGTTAATACCTGTCACAATTTGTGCTGCAGCACTAATGGGATCTACACCTGTCCATGGAATAGATCCATGTGTTTGTTCACCATGCACTGCTATTTCAAAGCGATCAGCACTTGCCATAAACGGGCCGCTCCGATAACCAATATTTCCAGACGCTAAACTAGAGGTTATATGCAAACCAAACGCAACATCTGGCTTGTTTTTTTCAAAAATCCCTTGTTTCAACATTAATTCAGCACCCCCTTCTTCATTGCCAGGCGCACCTTCTTCTGCAGGTTGGAAAACAAACATTACATCGCCATTAAGATCATTTTTCATTCCTGCGAGTACTTCAGCGGCCCCCATAAGCATAGCGATATGCGTATCATGACCACAGGCATGCATAATACCGACATCAACACCACGGTAGTTGGTTTTTTTAGTCGACTTAAAGGGTAAATCGACTTGCTCTGTAACGGGTAATGCATCCATATCTGCACGTAACATTACTGTAGGTCCTGGCTTTCCTCCTTTTACAATGCCAACAACCCCGGTGTAAGCAATATCTGTTTCAACTTCCATACCAAGTTTTCTCAGATGTGACGCAACTATTTTTGCCGTTCTTACTTCACGATTTCCTAATTCAGGATGTTCATGAAAATCGCGACGCCACTCAATAACTTTACCTTCAACACCTTTAAGGAGTTTTTCCTGAGTAGTTGTCGAATTTGCAGCAAAAGAAGAAATTAAGCCCAGAGCAACGCAACAAGAGATTATTGATTTTTTCATACGAGTTCCTTTTTATATTAATTGGTTAACCTAAGTGCAGATTATTTAAATACATTAACAGTAAATGAATGAAAGCGAACAACTTCTTTTGTGATCGTTCTACATTTTTTACGTCATAGGCAATAAAAAAACACGATTGAAGAAGAATTACATTGATTGTCTCAAGTATAAAAATATTTCATGCATTCCTTCCTATTTTATAATATTAAAGCACCTATCTAACTAAAACGAATTGGTTATTTAAAATTGGGCTGAATTGAATTATTAATAGGATGGATTGACTCGCCAATATGACTAAATATGATAATCTCTTAGTTAAATTATAATAACAATAAGTATTAGGACTTCGTTATGTTACTCACTTTTGGCAAATCTGAAAGTATTGTATTTACTTCATCGTTGCGTTTTTTATCTCAAAAGACCTTCCCGTTGCTATGCGCACTTTTTACGTCTATATCTGTTTTTGGCTCTACGATTATCGTTCCACCCAATGAGCAATTAGTACTTCGTGATATACAGCAACAAGTGAGTTCTGCAAGGTTGGAAAAAGATGTCACTACGCTAGTTGGCTTTGGTACTAGGCATACATTGTCAGAAACAAAATCAGCTACCCAGGGAATTGGCGCAGCTCGTCGTTGGATTAAATCAGAATTTGATAAAATTTCAGCACAATGTGGTGGTTGCTTAGAAGTTGTTTATCAAAAGCAGACATTTTCAGGGGAAAAACGAATTCCTGAACCAACGGATGTTGTCAATGTTATCGCTATTCAACGGGGCCAGTTAGATCCTAATCGTTATATTGTAATGTCTGGCGATATAGATTCTAGAGTGTCAGATCCTCTTAACTATACCAGTGCATCTCCAGGAGCAAATGATAATGCATCAGGCGTTGCTGGTGTTATCGAAGCAGCCAGAGTGCTATCACAACATAAATTTGCCGGCACGGTTGTTTATGCCGCACTATCAGGTGAAGAACAAGGTTTATTTGGTGGGAAAATAATGGCAGGTATAGCCAAAAAAGAAGGTTGGCGTGTAGAAGCTGTTATTAATAATGACATGATTGGTAATATTTCAGGAATTAATGGCATTATCAACAATACAACGGCTAGGGTATTCTCTGAAGGCATTCGATTTGTTGAAACACCAGATGAAGCTAAAAAGCGGAGATTTACCGGTGGTGAAGTTGATTCTCCTTCACGTAATGTAGCTCGCTATATTGACCAAATTGCAGACCAATATATCCCTAACTTAGACGTGATGATGGTATATAGATTGGACAGATTTGGTAGAGGCGGACATCACCGACCATTTAATGCAGTCGGTTATCCTGCCGTACGTATTATGGAAACAAATGAACATTATGATCGACAACATCAAGACCTTCGCACAGAAAATGGTCGAGAGTTTGGCGACGTTATTTCTGGAGTAGACTTTAACTTTACAGCTAAATTAACATCATTAAATGCCGTCACTATCGCTGCTATGGCGTCGGCACCACCACCGCCAGCAAACACTGAAATTTCAGGCGCAGTCAAAGCATCAACAACGTTAAAGTGGCAACGACCAAAAGGAAATATGGCAAAAAATTTAGCGGGGTACCGTGTTCATTGGCGATTAACTACTGAGCCAACTTGGACAAATAGTCAATACGTAGGTGATGTTTCTGAATTTGAATTAAAGAATATTGTGATCGATAATTATTTTTTTGGTGTGAGCAGTGTTTCTAAAGAGGGTTATGAAAGCCCCGTAGTTTTCCCTGGCCCTGCTGGCTCTTTCGGCGGTTATAAATAACAGTAAATACAAGTTTCAACACCTATTGAAAGGGAGTTTTGCTCCCTTTCAATGCAAATACTGATTTGAATTAGTTTACTAATTTCCAAGTTTAACGCGTAATCGTCATACATAAATTAAAGTGGGAAGTTAATTGATGGTCAATCCTTTGATTATGCCAATACTGGCATATTTAAGAGAACAAAACAGTTCATGCTCTCTGATTAATTTGATTAATCTGTGTGAGCAAGATCTTCTTATACTCATCGGAAAAGACGTCAACTATCAGATAAGTATTTTCCAAAAGAATTTTTTTGTGATGAATGCGCTTTATCAAATCAAAAATGATGTTCAAACCGAAGGATTTTCACTGACAATTCTTCCGATGGATATTTCTATGGTGCCTAATTACGATAAAAGTAAAAGTACACTCACCAACCGTGATACTGAACTGGCTAATTACTACTTGAATTGGTCTAATTTAGAAAGCATTACAACTGAAGAAGTTGAGGATCTTTTTAACAGCTTTTGGCAAAAATATAGTGCTATAGATAAAGTTGATATGGCTTTGACTTCACTAGGATTAAAACAAGATGCTGATTGGTCTGACGTGCGTCAGGCATACAAAAAGAGAATTGCTATTAATCACCCTGATAAAGGTGGTTGTGCAGAGCGTTTTATAGAAACCCGTGAAGCCTATGAAGTGTTAAGTTTCAGTTATCGTAAAAGTTGAATGTATTCAGGCCAATAAACTAAAAAATCCAACTATTTTAACGGCGAACTGTTGCGTCAAAATAATTGGATATTAAGTGAATCGAACTTTAAACTATAGTGTTATCTAAGCAACCGCGTCGTTCTGGTTGATATTTATAACCTTGCTAGGATAAATATCTTTCATCACTAATTTAGGTGTACGATCAACCTTAAATAGTCCCCAATGCTTTTCAGGTTCTAATTTATCTGGTGAGCCTTTCCATGGTTCATCAAATGCTTCGAAAACAAAGGTCAGGATTTTTTCTTCCGTTGTCCAAGCAAGTAACTGCTCATAATATTGGGCTTGTAATTCTTGGTTTGCATTCCAAGGTTCGATACCCCGCCCATTTGATGCAGTTGTCCAACCAGCTTCAGTAATAATAACGGGGACATCAGGGTAATGGTTCGCCACACTATAATAATTTTGTTTAGTATACTCTAGTGCGTCTTCCATTGTTCTATACTCCCATGCAGGGTAGGTATGAATAGAAATAAAATCTAATTCAGCAACTAATGGTTCAAGTTTATAAGTCCAAGGAACATAGTTTTCACAAAAAGTAACCGGCTGACTAATCTCTTTTTTAATTTGTTTAACATAAGTAACTAATCTCTCGACAGGCACCATGTGATCGGTCCATTCGACACTCGCTTCATTACCCACAGAAACAGAAAATACAATGTCGTTATACTTTTTAGTAAGACCGATCATTTTATGAATTTCATCACAATTTTTCTGTCTATTTTCACTAATGGCTTCTTCAGTAAAGTCAGCTCCCCAAGGACAATTTGGATTACTCATTTCTGCTGCTATATCAACACCTAACATAACTTTGAAATGTAATTTTTCAGTATTGATTACATCTAATACAAGTTCCGCATGTGGGCCACAATCGTAAATACGAAGAAAACTCCAGTTTTCTTTCAGAATAAGAAGGTCTTCTTTTACTTCATCGTAACTTGGGTAAATTCCTTCTCTTGGATTTTGCCCTTCACGATAGCCTGAATAACAAATTGCATTTGCATGAACCAAATTCATCGAACTAATTGTTGCTACTTTATCGCTGTTTTTATTAAACATATTTCAAATTTCCGCTTTTATCCCAAAGGCCCCAATGCGCGCCAACTCCGCCTTCATCTTCAACTTTCCAAACCTCATCAAATGATGAGAAATAGAATACATCAATATCTTCTTCTTCTGCCCACTGATACGTGCCCAGAAAGTATTTAATTGCGTTTTCATAAGAAGGTACAGCGCCCCACTCTTCTGGCCCTTCGTTTGGCCAACCTGTTTCGGTAATAATGACTCTTTTTCCATTACCGGCTTTAATTGCGCGACGATACATGTCTTTCATGTAGAGTATTGAATACTCAAGTGCACAACCTTCCCAGAAGGGGTAACAGTTAGCTAAGATCAAGTCGCAAGCATCAGTAACATTTGGATGTACTTCAAACTCATAATAAGCATCAACATAGCCCACTTCAATATCAGGTAAGGCTGTTTTAACACGGTTGATGTAGTCGATTAATTGCGCTTCAGTTAAGTCTTCACGAAGTAATACTTCGTTGCCGACAGCGACAATATCTGCATAACCTTGTTTGGCAACTTCAATAAGATTATTGATTTCTTTTTCGTTATTCTCTAAATCATCATCTAACCACGCACCCACTAAGGTTTTCAAACCTTGTTGCTTGGCAATTTTTGGAATGTTTTCATTACCATCAGTACAAGAAAAAGAGCGGATCCATTTAATGTTTTGAGAAATAACAGCCAAACGTTCTTTTATTTGCTCTTCTGTAATAATGGTGCCTGGACCTTGTCCTTCGGTATAAGGGCTAAAGGAAATACCATGTATTTTATTATCAAGAACTTTAGTAACGCCATTCTGTAATTCTTTGCGGGATGAATGACCAACATTCATTCCTGCCAAAGACATACGCTTATTATATTTACTCGACATGTTTGTCTCCGTAAGTTTTCGTGTGCTTTAAGATTTTATTGAAGGCACAACGCGTTGTGCCTTCAATAATTCATCATTCTATTGATTCTTGCTCGTTATTAATGGAATAAATGATCAGTAGATATTGTTAATGTTAACTGCTGAATTTGACCACTTCTCAGAAATATTTCAGTACTTTCTTCAGTAGATAAACTTAAGTGTGAGTATGTTTTTTGCTTACCGTTGCTGAAAGTTACTGTTAATGAAGATTTAACTTCATCATTAAGTTGGTAAACAATAGGAAGCTGACACCAAGTGAAAGCAAGTGCCATTGCTGGAACCTCAATGTCTTTCCAATCTGCGTTAACATCAAGATAACGGAACGGTTTTGGCGTCTGAATAAATTCACATGATTGTAATAGGCTAGGCACAAAAGAAACTTGACCTTCTTTAATTCGTAAACCTAATTCACCGAAACGTGTGAGTATTTCTTCTTTAACTTGTCCAGTCATACCCGGTTGCTGTGCACCCGAATGTTTAGGAGTATGCGAATATGGATCCATTGGAAATGCACCGTATTCAACTGGCGTTTTGTTAAAACCAATACCGTCACGCACGCGATAATACAAACTGGCAATTTGTCTAGTTAGTTCGTCACTTTCACCTTGTTCAACACAAGTAAAAAAGTTTTCTTCTACAGCTAACATCAACTTAGAAACCATGTGCCAATAGATACTGCCTAAACCTTCAAAACCAAACATGCCGCCTGATCTTCCAGTAAAAGCTTGATGATTAAAGGTTAGCTCATAAAGGTCGAAAATCGCTTCTTTATCAACAGTTAATGCTGTTGGATAAACATCACTAAGTTCAGTAAGCTGATCTTGTAAAACGTTACTGTTCGTAATGTCTGGGTTAAAACGATACTCACCATCTAAGTCGCGTAATATTATGCGTTCATCGCGCTGCTCAAGCATTAACTGCAAAGATGCATTATTTTCAACATGCTCTGCAGATACACAGTTTTTCTCTAGAAAACTTGGTAATTTTCTATCAGGGTAAAGCATGAAACTTTTCTGATCAGGACGATAAACATCACTTGCAAATAAAGCTTCTAATACAGAAACGACTTCTTTAGGTTTTAATGCCCCTGAGCTTAATGCCGCTACTTGACCTTCAAGCATTGGATACAAGTCTTTTACAGTAGAAGTCTTATTATCTAAGCTCAATAAATTATAAGCGTTATATAATCCATCAGCGCGTTCATTTGTTACAATCGTATGTTCAATGGCTTTTAACGCATCACTTAACATTAATGAAATTTGACTGATTTTTTGTGACACTTGGCCACTAAAGCCTTCTTGCTTGTATATAGTTTCACGATAAGTACTTGCCGCTAAACCAAGTTCAGCAATGCTTTTAAAGCGTGCTTCTGGGCTAACAGGTTCAGGTGTTAACTTCGATGCCAAATTATTCAATGCCATTGCGGTTTCAACTAGCCATTGATTTACTTCAACAGAAAGCGCTATATCTTGGCTTTCATTGGCAAGTAAGTCTTGGAAGAAACAGATATAACGACGTAAATAACATAAAGTGACCATCGACAAACCTTGGCCAACTAAAGCATTGTTTGCATCATTCCACTCAGGTCTTTGGGTATTTAACCAAATTCCGCCATCAACCACTAAATTACCGAGTTTTGATAACAACGGAACTAATAATTTTTCCAGCAAATTAACTTGATAAACTTCACCATTAACGTTGAGTACCAATTTTCCATCAGCACCCATTTTTTCGACACGTTTTTCAATATCAAGTGATAATGCTTCATCATAAGTCACGGTACTTTTAGCATCTTCAACTAACGCATCAAATGACTTGATACGGTATGGTACATTGGCATAACTGAAGATTTCTTTACGTAACATTTCACTCAGTTTCTCTGGGTGAAATTGGTTTGACAGTTCAAGCATTTTTTGTAAATAGATAATTTGGTGATCACCCCAGTAGCCAATATAGCTCCATGGATCATCAGGTTCTTCCACTTCCCAATCAATACCTTCTTTAGTAATTCTGTATGGGTTGTATCCGTCCATGGTAGAAGCGTTGACAAATTTTGCGACAACACTTTCGATAAACTGTGGATAGCTATAAGTAAGTGCTTCCCAGTTTTGGAAAATATCTCGCCAGTTTCCTTGATAAGTTAACAAACGATTATTGTTTTCGTCGACTAATTTAATAGCAAATTGATTCCATGGGCGACTTGGATCACCATGACGACGACCAAATGAAATAGGTAAATATTCTGAGCTTAAGCGCTCAAGTTGACTATCGCCTGTCGACTTAATTTTTTCGATTAAGTCTGTAAAATTAAGCTTTTCAGGTAAATCATCTAAAAGTGCTTGATTACGTTGATAAACATCATGATTGAATAAATTTATAGTCGTAGAGAAGTCATTTGACGAAATCATATATTGATCGTCAAAAATGCCGCCGCGCAAAGCATTAAATAAAACATTCGCATAATGATGTTCAGAAACACTTTCTTCACCGGTTAATTGAAAACCATCAACAGAAGCCATAATACGCGCTAACTCGTCAGAACCTTGCGCAATTGTATTCTCTATCTCTTTTTCAAGTTTATTGCCATCTATTAGTTGGCGACGCAAGGCAACTGACTGACTTTGACTCTGCTCTATATTTGCAACAAGTTGCCATTTTTTACGAGTATTTGCCGATAGCTCTACCTGAGTATTGACTAAGAATGCACCTCGAACACCACGTTTTGCTGATTCTTGTGTGACCTGTTCACCACGTTTAAAAGCATCTAATTGCTCTGATGAAAGTAATATATTAGTGTTATCTAAACCAAGACAGAAAACCGTATTGGCTTTTAATGACTCACATGGCTCAGCTCTATCGGTAATTCCCGAAAATAAAGTGAAAAAGGCAAGCCCTGTACTTTCGTCTAATTCAGTCCATTTATAAGCATCAACTAAATTACTTGAATTAGCTTGAGTAAAACGAGGAGTACCCGCAGGTAAAATATTTTGGAACCCATCAATGAGTTCTACACTTAATGGTTTATCAGCGCTATTTTCAGATAAGTTTTCTAACTCACATTGTCGAACAAAACCATAAGTATCACTTGTCGACCAGGTATAACGAAAGGCTAATTGCAAATCATTATGAATTTCTTCGAAACACAGTTTATTACCCAACACGTTCTTGTATAGGTTTCGGGTGATATTAAAACGAAGCTCATGTTCACGATTAAAAGGTTCCCAATCAACCTTTTCAGTGCCTGTATCTACGCGTAAAAGGGTTTTACACCCCGTATTAAGCTCACTTTCGTGAATTTTGTCTACAGTAATATAGGGAAACAAGGCTGTTTCTGGTGACACACGACCGGCCGTTAAACCACCCGTAGACGAAACAAATAGCCAATGGTCACTATTAGAAATAACGCTAACAAAAAAAGGTGCCATTTTGTTAACATTATTAATTGCATAAAATCGTTCATCACCCATAGTGACAAACTCGCCAGTTACTTCATTGTTCTGTGTATTACATATTTTCATTTTAAATTCCTACCTAAACTTAAGGTACTTTTACTGTTCTAAATAATTGAATGAATTGCCCAAATGAACGATTAAACTCATTTGTACTACAAATTTATTTTGCTAATGGTTTAAATATTCTTACGTAATCAATTTCCATTGATACGGGAAAAATAGTGTTATCAATTGGCCCACCTGATCTGCCCCACATTCCGCCAATAGCGAGGTTTAAAATAACGTGATAAGGATGATCGTAAGGCCAAGCACGCCAGCCTGTAGACTCGTTGGTATAAAAGAAATAAGGGGTGTTATTAAAGAATACCGTGATATTATCTGGCGTCCATTCAACAGAATATACGTGAAAAGCGTCTTCAACATTTTGACCTTCGATACTGCCTTTACGTTGCTCCCAATTCTGCCAATAATAAGCTTTGTTATGCACGGTGCCATGAATGGTTTGCATGTCGTAACCTACATGCTCCATGATGTCTATTTCACCTGAGTTCGGCCATGCGTCACATGTTGCACTGCCTTGCCAATCTTCATTTTCTTTACAGGTTGTTGAATACTTAAATGGGGTACTGGGTAACATCCAAATAGCTGACCAAGTACCTTGCCCAGCAGGAAGCTTAGCTCGAACGTCAACACGTCCATAAAGAAAGTCGCCTTTACCTTGCGAGTGAATACGGCCAGAAGTATATTGGGCATCATCCAAAATTTCTTTGTAAGCAGTGATCACTAAGTTACCGTCTTTTACTTGGACATTTTTAAGGTTGTCTGTGTAGGCTTGATCTTCACTGTTAACTTTGCGCGCAGGCCAAATGTCATAACTCCATTTATTTGGGTCTGGTTTGCCTTCATAATTAAATTCATCATTCCACACCATTTCCCATTGGTCTGACGTAATATTCTTTTTACGTACAATCAATGCATTCAGAATTGGCTGACCTACAATTGATTTAAAGTTTATATCTAGCTGTCCATCTTTTACTTCAACATCGTAAACAGCTCGAGCTAAGGCCGATATATGTTTTCCATCTCGAGCAAGTCTTACATTTAAATCACTTATAACTAATGATTGCTCAGCAAAAACATTAAAAACTCTTGCTCCCATATCATTATCTTCAGGTTCAGCAAATTTAAAAATAATATCATACAAGCCATTTTCTAAGGGATGCTTTATCGTTAACTCACCACTTCGAAAAGATTCATATATATAGCTATCTTGTGAACCTTTAATTGTTTCAATATTACCAACATCACCCGTAATTAAAGAGTTGGACGATGAGTCGGCTTGGTAAGATATACCATCAACACCTACATATTTAGTTCCGCCAACATTAATAGCCCAAACTACATTAGTATCATATTGGAAATAACCACTTTTCGAGGCTAGATTATTTTTAGCGCTATTATCAACAGAAGATGAACTAGCATCATTGAGCTGATGATTTTTTTCGTCGTTTATTAACTGTCCACCTATAAGCGCTAAAGGGATCAGTATTATGACCAAAATCAAAAACAACCTATTGTTACTATATTTTTTCTTCATGCTAGCTAAGCTCCAAACGAATAACAGCAACTCATTTATTTGCAATTATGTATTAGCAATATTGATAGCAACAATAAGGGAACTAGAATGTATGGCAATCAAAACGAGGCAAGGTGGACTAGACTTGCGGTAAAAACGACTCTTATACTCAAGCTAAGTCAGTAAATATGCATTAAGGGTGCAGCATATACATATCGCCTTATCGGTGTTTAGAAAGCTAATTCCACCCTTTATATGAAGAGTACATAATGCCTTAAAATACAATTCACCTCTTCATACGCCCAACTTAACCTTTATCTATTGTATTTTTTTTCAGCACATGAGATTTGTCTTTCTTGGATTACTATCTTCACCATTACCACCAGCCAAATATTTATTTTTAACGTAAATAACCTTCAAACAAATAAGAGTTCCATATGACCAAATCTACTATTCTAAACTCGCAACCAAAAAGCGCCATTATTCGAACGCTTTATAAATATGTAATTCTCCGCTCATTATTTATACTTTTCTTCTGCATAAGTTCATCTGTTCAGGCGAAGACAACATATCAACAAAGTGCTGACCACCTTCTTCACGGAGAAACAATGGCAGTTGCCTATTCTGGTTTTCGTGCAGGGCAACATCCTGACCGCGGTAATGGCGCTATAAATCCCAGTGATGCTGAGATTTTGGAAGACTTGAAAATTCTGCTCAGCCATAATTTAGATTTAATCCGTTTGTATGATTCTGGTGAAAATTCAGCGACAACATTAAAAATGATCAAGCAGCACAAATTACCTATTAAAGTATTGCTGGGTATTTGGTTAGACGCAGAAGTAAGTAATCACGAAGGTTGTCCGTGGCTAGAGCTTCCTATACCTGCACAAAAACTCTTTGATAATAAAATAAAAAATATGGTGGAAGTTCAGCGCGGTATTACGTTAGCAAAAAAATATCCAAATATAGTTATTGCCATTAATGTAGGAAATGAAGCGTTGGTGGATTGGAACGACCATATGGTCTCGTTAAATAACGTTATTGGTTATGTTCGTGAAGTTAAGGAAGGTATTAGTCAACCGGTAACTGTTGCTGACAATTATGAATGGTGGATCAGAGACGGCGAAAAACTGGCTGCTGAACTAGACTTTATTGGTGTGCATACTTACCCTGCATGGGAAAATAAAACGATTGATGAAGCGCTCACTTATACTATTGAAAATATCGAAAGTGTTCATAAAGCCCTACCCAATAAACCGATCGTTATTCTAGAAGGCGGATGGGCAACCACAGCTAAAGAATTTTCAACACAAGCCAATGAAGCGAATCAAAAACGTTATTATGATGAGATAATGCAGTGGTCAGAAAGAGTAATACGACA